>Ga0181564_10000210_pt1 | contig 47206 bp, 35 predicted proteins | sample 011ome_24_FD_134512 | JGI IMG/M metagenome (GOLD analysis project Ga0181564, IMG submission 134512) | Coastal salt marsh microbial communities from the Groves Creek Marsh, Skidaway Island, Georgia - 011513CT metaG (megahit assembly) | ecosystem: Environmental > Aquatic > Marine > Intertidal... | reverse complement strand
GTGATACATTTTTGATTTCTCTGGATGTTTGAGATTGGTTTCCCAAAAACAAAAAGATTGAGAAACAGATTAAAAATTTAAAGGATAAGAAAAGCAAAACTTTCTTCTTCAATGAACCACTTGTATGGAGGGCAAATGTAAGAACTAATGATAGAACCAAAAAAATCATTAAAAGTGTGCCAGATCTTGATCCCGATAAAGGAATCGTAGATAATATAATTAACAGGCAAGCCAAAAGAAATATTAATTCCTTAGATCTAATAAAGTCCTTACCCCAAAATTTCAAGGGGCTGAAAATTAACTTAAATCCCAATGTGATCGACATTAGAGCGAAACAAGACCAGTGGTTCTTGTATGTAAACGTCGAGAAATAATATCTAGGCTCTGGTGCGTTCCAAATGCCAAGAATTTCCTTAATATCGCCACCAAATGAATAGTTGATTTTTTGATAAATGCCCACAATAGAAAGGATGAAGGAATTGATGAATATGATATAACATAAATTTCGCATCACTTTGTAATTCTCTGTACAAGCAAAAATTATAAAACCTACAAAGATATGAAATAAAAAAAAATAAAATTTAATAATAACTTTATTATTTTGAATAAGCATTGATGGTATCCATGGCAATGGATGTAAAGAAACTTTTAATTCTATATCATTAATTATATTAACAATATAATCATCATCAATAACTTTAAATTTACTCTTGTAGGAATTTTTTAGACCGAGCAGGATAGCAAGACTTTCTATGTTACTATTATTCTGTGTCTTGAGAATGGTTTGAATTCTATTCGAAATGAAAGTGGCTTTATTGATGTCTTTGCAAGCTAGAATCTTTTTTTGGAATTCTAATTCCAGAATATCTTTGTTCGTTAAATTCTTGTAAGTAGGGTTATTGTAAGAAATAGAAAACATGACTATTAGGCAGCCTGCCGTGAAAGCAAAATACCTCCAAACGCCCCAATGCCTTTTCAATGCAGAAAGCGAACATGCTAAAATAAAAATGCTAAGTACCCAAAGACCCCATTCAGCCCAACCACCCGCCAGCCCAGCTTTAGCCCAAAACAGCAACAATAAATAGGAGATTGTTAACTTAAGTAAGGTGTGGTTTGGCATTTGGGTTGGATGGCAGGATTTAGATGAGGTTGACAATAATCATCAGAAGAAATTCAATATCATAATTAATATTATGCCCTATTTAAAGGTTAGTTTTATATTGCCATTTCTCCTAGCCAGTCCCCATGTACTCATTGCCGCATTGATAGATGGCAAGCTGGGAACCGTTACAGCAGGTGCAACTATGACCGCAACCTATGATTCTCGGGTCTTCGCTATGTCGACAAACGAATTTAATAAAATTCGCAAGAGCAATTCTTCCAATATTAGTGAAATTGAGAGCGAGGACGATTTTATCATTACTTTTACTCCCGCTTTACATTTCGTCAAAAAACTCGGACTTTTTAAGATATCGGGAACAGCCGGCGTTAATATTACTCAATTTATTTACAATGATGGAAAAAGCTCAATCACGCCAAACACATCTTTGGCTGTGGATTTTGACGACACGCTTGGCCTCGGCCTTGCGCTCAAGAAGCGAGTTTCTAATAATGCAAAAATTAGGTTCGAAACAACCTTTGATTTCGGACAAGAGATTGGAGCAAGTATTTTAGATCAGGATTTTGTTTCCTATACATATATCAATACCGGTTTTAATATTCGTTATAATCATAGTGAGAAATTCGGTGTGGGTGGCGGCACCTCGTATTCTCACAGATTTTATCAAACTGACTCCTCGCGTGAAGATCAGCCAAACTTTGACTTTTCAACTTTGCCATTAAGTGCTCAAGCCTTTTACATTTATTCTGAAAAACTCGATTTTTTTACAAATTATACTTTCTCTAGAACGAAAGCTTCCAGTAGTCGTCCTGAGCTTACAAGTTCTCGTTCACACTCGATATCAATTGGGGCAGATGGTCAATTTTCTGAAAAACTTAGCGGGACCGCTTCTATTGGGTACACTCTACTAGATTTTGATCATTTTGGAACTCCTAACCGCCAGAACATTACCACATCGATAGTAGCAAATTGGAAGTTCAACTCCAAGACATCTTCTAACTACAATTTATCGAGAACATTCTCCCCTACATCTACAGGGGATTCAACTTTTACAACTTCTTTGGGTGCCGGACTAACTCATAGATTCACTGAAGATTGGAGTGGAAATGCCAACATCAGTGCAGGATTTTCTGAAATTACAAACATTGATAACAATCCTCATGAGCTTGATTCATATGGCTTTGGTTTCTCAACAAGCAAGAAATTAAGCCGAGTTTTTACAACTACTGGTTCGTATAACTTTACTTACACTGATTCAAGCAAAACAGGGTCTTACAACAGACATGTTCTAAGTGCTCAAATAAGTGGTCGTTTCTGATGTACAGATACTGCACAGTTTATGTTTTATTTCTCTCGGGATTGTTTATCGTAGTTAAATCTGCTTTTCCGCAACCATCCTACAATTATGATCCATCTGTTTTAAGAGACCCTGAGGGGTACAAAATCCGTTATGGTGACAGAATTAGAGTAATCGTTAGAGGCGAACCTGAGTGCACATCTGAAGAAACGATTTCGAACCAGGGTACTCTTAACATTGTTTATCTGGGCGACATTTTTCTTGTTGGCTTGAACAAGCAAGAAGCTGTTCTAAAGATAACCAATGAATATACTCGTAATTTAATATTTGCACGCCCGAAAGTTTCCTTATCAATTACTAAGTATTCAGAGCGAGTTGTTTTTCTTACAGGATCGGTTAATCGAAAAGGGCCTTATGTATTTCCCGCCGAAGTTGAAGCGATGAATATAGTCGAGGTCATTGCACGGGCAGGGGGGTTTAATGGAATTGCAAAAAAAAATAAAGTTTTGGTGACTCGAACCTTTTTTGATGAGAAAGGGATGCCAACCAATACCCAAACTTATGAAGTCGATGTCGAGGCTTTAAGTTCTGGTTCTACGAAATCCAAAAAAAACTTTTGGGTTTACCCAGGAGACCGAATCGAAGTACCTGAAAGGCTATTGTAATGGACGAGAATTTCTCTGCAGAGTCTAAAGCTGAAGGTACTAAATCTACCAGAATCAAAGGGGTGGGAGATTTTCTTCTAATCCTAAGGGATCGTTGGCTTATAGCATTAACATTAGCAATCCCAGTTGCTTTGGGCTACATATATAAAGAATCTCAAGGAATTGAGCTTTATCGTTCATCTTCATCCTTTCGGCTCATTCCTCCTCCGGCAATTTTAAATTTACAGAAAGTTGACAGGGACCAACAGGTACAATCTTTAGTCGCCAAGCATTTAGATGGTCTCAACTCACCTGAGTTGAGAGCTAATGTGATATTAAAAATTAATGACAATCCTGAGTTCAAATCTGTTCTAGTCTCCCCTTTCCTTAGGGATGGAGTTCCCATTGATTTAGGTTCAACTGTTTCATACTCCAGTTCGGTTTCACCTCCATCAGAAGGTCGACCAAGGTTTACCATATCCTCAACTGCAAGGTCTGCCAGGGGTGCACAAATCGTCGCCGATTTAGTGCAATCGGAATACGAGAAACTGCATAAAAGCAGGAAAAGTATTCAGGTTGAGAATGTCAGAAATGTATTAGAAGTTCTCCTTCAAAAAAGTCTTGATGAGGAAAGAAGAATAGCTTCTGAAAAGTCTGACTATAAGAAAAAATTTGATCTTCCATTTCTTGAAGATGAAAAGAAAGATACTGCTGCTAGGAAAAGCCAATACCAAGGTCAAGTAACTAGTTCTAAACTTAGTCAAATTAAAATCAATTCTCTCTTAAGGCAGATTCTTCAAATTCAAGTGAGAATTGGCTCACAATCTGATTCGACGAGTTCCGAGGACATTAAAGATGATATTGCGGCAATTAAGCAATTTTTTGAAATTGATGCCATTGAGTCATTCGGGTCAATTCCTAGTTTGCGTAGTTCACTCAATAAACTTGAGTTGCAAAGAAACCAGTACGAAGAAACAGGCTCCGGTTATTTGGAAAGACATCCCAAGATGCTAGCGAATGCTCGACAAATTCAGATTGTTAAAAATAGCCTTAATCAAGAGGTTAAAGCTTCTATCGCTGATTTGAGGGACAAACATGTACAACTTACAGCCCAAGAGAAGGAGTTCACCCAAGCTATGTCTAAGGTGCAGGAGCAATCAAGGAACCTCAGTAAAATCGAAGAGGTTCTTAGGAATTATGACAGACAACTTTCGGTTGTCCGCAAAACAACCGATCAGATTCATAACAGACTTAATGATGTTCGCATAGAACAGACGCTTCCAAGTGAACAGGATGAACCATTGAATAAGGAATCCTTCGCCTATTTGCCCGGCGGTCCCTTTACGCCAGATAAGGCGAAGATAAAAAAAGACGGTTTGATGCTTGGCTTTGGAATATTTTTTATAGTACCTTTCTTACTGGAATTTATTGATAACCGTGTGAAGTCCCCATGGGATATTGAGGTCTTTCTCAATCGGGATTTAATAGCAGGGATTCCTAAAATTTCTCAAGTTGAAGAAAAAAATCGACCTCTTATTGTTGGTAATGATTTAGACGATGGTTTAACCGAAGCCTTTAGAAGCATGTTCAGTAGAATTCAAATGAATTCTGTAACTGACTATCCGAAAACAATTCTTGTTACCTCAGCAATCCCCAGTGAGGGAAAAAGTCTGATTTCCGCAAATCTTGCCTATAGTTGTGCCAATCACGGTAAGAAAACGATTCTTATCGACTTTGATTTGCGTCGACCAGGTATTCACAAATTCTGTAATATATCGAATGAAAAGGGTTTATTAACACTTATTAATCATCCTCAAGAAAGCCCAGAGAAATTGTCTGATTTTGCATTTAGAACTCTTACCCAGATACACCCAAACTTGTTTGTACTACCTTCTGGCGGAAAAACTCGTGCGGCTACTGAAATTCTCGAAAGTAATGCGTATGAAATTGTCTTATCTGAGCTTAGGAAAATGGCTGATGTTATTATTATAGATAGTCCTCCAATAGGTCTATTCCCCGATTCACTTGCGATTGCCCGTAGAGTGGATGAAGTCCTTTTTGTGACTCGATATGGAAAAGTTTCTCGAAAAATAGCTAAAAATCTACTTGAAAGTATCGACGAAACAGGAGCGAAAATACTCGGTGTTGTACTTAATGATTTACCACAAAAGAAAACACCCGGATATTATTATTCGGGATATTATGGGTATGGTTATTTTAGGTACAAATACTATAACAAATATTATGGCCGTGATAAGGATGATTCTTCTACCCAAAATGTTGATATTAGTAATTCGGTGTAGTTGAAAAATTAAGGACTTTTAAACTTGAAAATTAAAACCGAAGTTGTCTCTCCTAAGGGCATGAGAATAAAAGGAGATGATCATTCCGAAGAACTAGCAAGACTCATTGAAGAGAGTTCTAACGCCTTATGTAAAGATGGATGGAGATTGATCAATGCGTTGCCAGCAATGGTATGTGAAGGTGCCTTACACAAGGCAATTTTAGTATTCGAGAAAGCGGATTAACCTGCTAAGATTTTTACTTACACCTACAACAACAGTTTTAAAAATTTAACTAGGTGGAAAAAAAACTTACTTTATTTAAGCTGATTCCTAACATTTTTACAACCGTTGGTATGTGCTCTGGTTTAACTGGCATACGATTTGCCATTGACCATGAGTGGAAAGCCGCAGTGATATGCATTCTTTTTGCCTCATTTTTTGATTTAATCGACGGGCTTACTGCCAGAGCCTTTAGGGCCACCTCACAATTCGGTGCAGAATTGGACAGCTTATCTGATGCTATTAGTTTTGGGGTAACGCCTTCAATAATCCTCTACATATGGTTAGGGACTAACTTCACTGAATCTGACAATCAATATATTCTTGGATGGTATTGGATTCCCTTTCTAGTGTTTTCATCTTGTGCTGTACTTAGGCTTGCAAGATTCAATGTCTCGTCCTTAATAGAGAATATTGCCGATGGCAAAAGCGGCTTTTTCGTGGGTGTTCCTACACCTGGGGGGGCCTTACTTGTGCTACTGCCAATCATGCTCCAGATCAATGCCGACAGATTCGGATACCCTTTAAATGCGAGCATTTATATTATACCTGTTCTATGTTGGACCTTAATTGTATCTGCATTAATGATTTCAAGCGTGCCAACCTATTCCTTTAAAAGTTTTTCATACAGATTTTCCAAAAATAAAGCGACAATGATACTGATTGCTTCTAGCCTTTCTGTTGCCATCTTTATTAAGGAAAGTTGGGTTATTTTAGCATTAGGTACCTTTGTATATTTTCTCTCGATTCCATTCTCGTTCCATAGGTCCAAGCAAAAACCTACTGATTAATTAATCATTTTGGTTAAGTCTGATACTAAATTCCGGAGGTGGATTTCATTTTGATGCACTCCGAGATGTAGTTTTTAACTTTAGAGATTTCTAATTCGCAAAGTTTAGAATTATGAAAATGGTTAACTGTAAGTTCCTTTTCCATTTTGCTTTTTAGCGAACAAATGTATTCATTAAAGAAATGAATGGCGTCTTCATAGAATACCTGAAAACCTGGTTGGCCTAATTTTTTATTTATTTTTGCCAAATAATAAAGGGCATAACAATATTGTACATTTTGAGGAGTGACTTTTGTTAAATTTAATTTGGCTTCATTAAGATCTCCTAGTTGGTAATCAGACAATCCTTTAAACAGATAAAAATTAGGCAAGTTCTTAGCCTTTAATTTGCTTAATTGATAACGGCATGCTTCATACATACCGCATTCGAAAAGTATTTGCCCAATCTGGCACCTGCATTCGTCAGAAAGAGATTCTTTTTGAATTAAAAGAAGATAATTTTCTAAGATGTGAAGGTCTGGTTTCTTGTGCAGAACTCCTTCTTCATCAAAAAATGATTTTGTTCCTGCCCGTCTTACTATTTCAATTAAAACCTTCTCATTACAATTTGATAAATCGCGGGCAATTTCCAGAAGTAAAATAGCTCGGTCATAATCTTCTGGTTCGTGTAAGAGATTTGCTAAACGCCAAAAATGTTCCCAATTATTTGGGTCCATTTCAATGAGTTTTTCGAGTGAATATTGCAGATTTGTTAAATCATTTAGTTGATCGTATAATTCTTGAGCTAACTTTATGAATTTTATGTTTTCTTCAGTTGTAGATAAGAAACCTTGAATCCTATTTAGTGCCTTGAGATAATCTGAATTCTTATAGTACAGAAGAGCCTGTAGATAGATTAAATCTTGATTTTGGGGCTCAAATTTAAGGCTTTTTTCAACAAGTTTCGTTGCATCATTTAACTGCCCATTTGATAAATAATGTGAGCATAATCTTGTTATTGACTCACTATGCCCCTGATTAAGTTGAATTGCTCGTTTTAGGTGGTCTAACGCAAGAGCTTCGAAACTTTTAGGATTTAGCAGTTTTCTTTGACTTACGCCTTTGTCGTTTGCCATTTGGTTTTAAACTCTCATTGCTTTGCCGGGGGGAAAGGTCAACCAACTCTTTCTGAGCTTCTTCATCCATCAGGAGTACCGCGAGTTCATAATGTGCATCTGCAAATGATGGATTGATTTCAATAGCTTTTAATAGATGAGAATATGCTTCTTTGTATTTTTGATTTTGGTACATCAGCAGTGCCAACTTGAAATGGGGTTTATATGAACTAACATCGAGTTCGATGGCTTTCTTGAAATGGAAGATAGCTCTTTCTGGGTCAGATTTGTCAACGGGGGTGCCATCTTTTGCTATACTGAAACCTCCAGTTAATAGCAGTGCAAAGTAGTAATGGGAGGGTGCGTGAGATGGATCAATCTCTAAAGCGGTTTCATAGTTTCTCAAGGCAAGATCATATTCAGCAGGAGAATTTAAAACTCGCGCAAGATGAAAATAGCCTTCAACGAAATTTTGATCAATATCTGTTGATTTTTGAAAATGAATTTTGGCCTCGTTGAGATCACCGTTCTTTTCGGTGTGATGACCAAGTTGATAGTATGCAAGGGTGAATTCAGGATTTAGTTCAAGTGCCTTGTAAAAGTATTTCTTGGCAAGAGAAGAGTCTTCATCATCCCGGTAAATCATAGCTAAGAAATAATGACAGTCACAATTTGACTCATCGATTTTGACGGACTTGAGGAGATTTTCTTCTGCAGCACGCAGGTTGTTTTTTTCGTAGTGTAATTTTCCCAACCAAAAGTACGGCTGTGGTGCTTGCGGGTTACTAATTATTGATTCATTAAAATGTTTTTCGGCCAAATTGAGATTTTTTAATTTGGCGTAAACTTTGCCCAAAAGAAAGTGGGCTTTGGCATAATTTTCATCATGTGCGATCGCTTGATTTAAATGGATTTTGGCTTCTTTGTACTTTTTTTGAGAGTAAAGAATTTTAGCGATGTTGTAATTCGCTTTTGGGTGATTTTCTGCCAATAGAATGGCCTGTTTGAACAAACTTAGGGCCTCGGTAAAATCTTTTTTATCTATCAGAGTACCTTCCTTATTCGTCGCGATTCCTCCAGATAACAACTTTCCGAGGTAATAGTATGAATCCACAAAACTTGGATTTATATCGATGGCCGTTTCATAGTTCTTTTTGGCCTCTTCGAAGTCGTCTGCATTAGTTAATAAGGTTGCTTTGTAGTAATATGCAGATGCGTAATTTTGATCGATCTCCGTTACTTTATCAAAGTTGTTCTTCGCCTCTTCAAAATCCTCTAGCTTGATCAAAAGAAGTCCGTAGTGGAAATAGGCGTCAGAATAATTCGGGTTGATTTCAAGAGAGTTAAGAAAATGGTTTCTTGCCTCTTCCAAATCTCCTTTTTCCATCAGACTTATTGCAAAGGCACATTCGGCTTCAGAAAAGTTTGGGTTAAGGGTTACTGCTTGCAGAAAGTTCTCCAATGCAACTTCAAGTTTACCCTCACCCTTGTTTAATAAGCCTAATTTGTAGTGTGCCTCAGGATGCTTCGGGTTGAGGGAGATTGCCTTTTCAAGCAGTTCTTTGGGGTTTGGTGTCATGGAAAATATATGTTCACTTAGTTTTCATCACCCAAACACCATCCCATTCTCCTTTGGGAGGATTCTTTTTCATGTGGTTGCATCGATCAATGTAGAGTTGTGCAGCAAGATCATTTTCGTTTATCTTTTTTACTGACTGAAATAATTTGATCGCCTGATCCCACTTTCCTTGATTCCAACAGCGATAACCATCGTTAAATAAACCAAGTGCCTCCACTAAGTCAGGATAGGACTCGTCATCATGAAAATCTAAAACCTCGTAGACGCCAACCGGCTCAGTTTTTCCCTTCACAATGACATAATCAACCTGCCGTGTTCTGTAAGTAGCTTTGACTGCTTTGTAAGTGAATTCGCTAATTAAAATATGTGCCCCATATTGCTTACATGCACTTTCGATTCTGGCGGCTAGATTAACACCATCGCCGATCACGGTATAATCCATTCTTTTGGGGGAACCAATATTCCCAGAAACAATAGAATCCGTATTAATTCCCATCCCGTGATCAATGGGCTTCTTGCCCTCATTCATTCTTTTGTTATTGAAAACCTTTAAGTCGGTCATCATTCGAATGGCGGCCCGGACTGCTCGGTCAGGGTCATCGTCATGGGGTACTGGAGTTCCAAAAATACACATCATCGCATCTCCGATAAATTTATCCAGCATTCCGCCCTCATCCGTAATGCAATCGACCATGATCGTAAAATATTCATTTAGAAGTTTTACAGTGCCTTGGGCACCGAGTTCCTCAGTAATGGTAGTAAAACTTCGCACATCAGAAAAAAGGACGGTCCCAACGCTTTGTTTCCCTCCCATTATATCTTCATTACTGCCGCCGGAAGCCATTAATTGATCCGCAAGTTCAGGATCCATGTACCTTGACATAGTTGATTTCATCCGCTTTTCGGAGCTAATGTCCTCGATCATAAGCATGGCACCAATAACTGCAGCGTTGGCCTTTCCCTTGGAGTTTTTGGCGTCGCCTAGTCCTGAAGATGCTTTACCCTTAAGGGGCGTTAGGGTTACATTTACTGACAGGGTTTCTCCATCTACAACCAACTCGTGGTCTAAGAACTCTTCGATCTCCTTGATTGTTTCAATCTTATCGAGCAGCCATTGATTGGACTCTGAAAGAATAGCGGAAGCAGGCTGCTCGAGAATCTCAGACTCATTGATAACTTTTAGAATTCTCAGTCCAGCAGGGTTGCATGTTTTAACGACATAGTTTTCATCAAATGTAATGACAGCATCATGCATGCTTGCCAGGATACTCTGGGAGTAATTCATCTGGCTTTGAACATCGTCAAAAAGTTTGGCGTTTTCGATACCCATCGAAATTTGAGAGGTAAAAGCGGCAAGCCTTTTCTCGTCTTCGGCATTGAAAGAACCTCCGCGTTTATTGAGGACTTGACTAACTCCAATGGCTTTCCCCTCTTTGTTAAAGACTGGCATACAAAGGATAGACCTCGTAAAAAAACCTGTTTGTTTATCAAACGCAGGGTTGAACCTTAAATCAGCATAGGCGTGGGGAATGTTAACCGATTCCCCAGAGGTAAAAACCGTGCCTGCAATACCGAGGTGATTGGGAAATTTGATCACTGATTTTTCATCCAACCCTTCGCCCACTTCCGTGTAGAGTTCATTGGTTTTTTCATCGTTGATGAAAAGGGTGGCTCGCTCACAATCCAGCATAGTCGAAATAGTGGAGATAATTTTTTGTAGCAGGGGAGTGAGCTCTAGCTCTGAAGAGACTTGTGATACGACATCAAGAAACTCCAATTCCTGCTTTCTTGCTGCTTCAACTTGCTCAACAATAATATTCCCCTGAATGGCAATAGCCGCTTGTTCGGTCATTGCCAGAAGGAGTTCGAGATCTTCCTCTTCGAACTGACCATCGATTTTGTTTAAGATTTGGGAAACACCAATTTTTTCACCAGAAACGGTTCGGAGTGGAGCACAGAGTATACTTTTGGTACGAAAGCCAGTCCTCACATCAACTGCCTTGTTGAAGCGGTCATCTTTGTAAGCATCGTGTATGATGGTCCCTTCATTATGGGTAAAAACCCATCCGGCGACGCCCTTGGAGTTTAAAATCCGAATTTCTCTACGAAAGTTTCCTTGTGCGATTCGAGAGTAGAGCTCGCCCGTGGAGGCATCATTGAGGAAGATGGTACCCCGTTCCGCTCCAATGGTTGTAGTGGTTATTTTTACCAAAGTTTCTAACGCCTCATCTAAACTTTTGGTTTTGGCAAGGTCTGTGGTTACCTGGAGCAGCATATCAGAGAACCGAGCGGTTCTCTTTGATTCTGAAGCAGTTTTATCTTGGTTTTTTTCTTCCATTGGATTTGTCAAGTTTTGACCTTAGATCAATTATGGTCTCTTGGAGTTGTTTAAATTCAGAGTTTTTTTGAGCAATTTCTTTTTGCAATTTTTCTTCATGTCCAAAGTTGTTCTGGTCTATCTCAAGGCGCAATGCAGAAACCATTCGCTTGTAGTGACTGATCTCATTGTGCTGCGAAGACAGGGTGAATTGAATGGTTTGCTGCTTATCCAAATTGGACTGCTCTAGCTGATCCCGAAGGTTGGAAACGCTTTGTTTGAGAAGATTGATTTCGCTTGATGTTCTTTGAAGATTTTTCTGGGCACGATCTTGATTAAAGCGTTTTTCGGATTCGATTTTATCCCGTAATGAAGAGACCGTTTTCCTTAGGAGTTCTTTTTCAGTCCACTCGGCAGCGACCGCTCTTTGGATTGCGGCATCGTGATCATTTTGACTCATATCAAGCTTTTCACGGAGTTCGGATACATTCTGCTTAAGAAGCCTAATTTCGCTTTCTCTCTCACTGTTGACTCGCTGAATACCCTTAGAGTGATCCAACCTTGCGGTCTCAAGTTGATCCCTTGTTCGATGAATATTTTCCTTAAGTGTGATGATTTCGGAAACGTATGATCTTGCTACTTCCTGTGCTTTTTCTTCACCTCTTGCCAGAGATATTTCAAGTTCCTGACGAAGGTTCGTCACGGTTTCTCTCAGTGCAGAAACTTCATTTTCTTTCTTGGCAAGAGCAGATTGCACAAGGCTACTGTGTTTATTGCGTTCGGCGTCAATTTGATCACGCAGGCCATGAATATTTTCTTTGAGTAAGGAATTTTCCTTGATGCTCCGACTAACTGCCTGCTGTATCTTGGCCTGTTCATCTCCCTTAATTTGGTCAATTTGATCACGCAGGGACGATATCATTTTGCGTAGGAGTTGTTTTTCGGACTCCGTGGCAGAAGAGGCCCTTTGCATTTCGTCCTGAAATCTGCTTCTTTCCTGCTCCAGTTTCTCACGAGTCATTCCTAAGCTCGATTTCAATTGTTTGTTTTCGCGGTTGACTGAAGATAATGCCTTTTGCACGGCAACATCCTTCTCTGTCTTCACTCGATCTAGTTCCTCGCGCAGTCCGAGAATTGTTTCCTGTAATGAATTGATCTCAGCGGCCATAGCTGACACAGCCTTTTGAACATTCGTTTCATTCTGGTCCTTGAGAATCTGTAATTTTTCACGAAGAGAAGTGAGCGAGGACTTTAATTGTGAGATTTCGGAGGCATTTGCTGACCTTACTTTCTGAATTTCTCCCTCCCTCTCAATAGTTGCCTGGTCGAGTTCATCACGAAGACTAGAAATTGTGGATTTAAGGGATTCAATTTCCCGATTTGCCGAAGAAACTGCTCTTTGTATTTTGTCGTCCTCCCGGCTCTTTAATCGATCAAAGCTTTCTCTAGTGTAGGCGAGAGTGGATCTAAGTTGCTGAACTTCATTTCGAGAAAATCGAACGGCTTTTTCAACAGCTTCGGCTTGCCGGTTCTCGGTGGCCTCAATTTCCTGACGAAGAAATTCAATTGTATTTTGCAAAGAATCGATTTCTGCAGCATTGTCACGGTGTATTTTTTGAATTCGATCCTCTAGTCTCGCCTTCTCCAACTCAAGATTATCTCGAGATTTTTGGATATTCTCCTTCAGGCTTTCGAGTTCAGCCCGACTTTGGCTCACCGCGGCTTGGATTTGATCCTCCTTCGACGCCTGAGCTTCTTCAAGTGAAGACCTTAGCTCGTTGATTGTAGCTTGTAAGGAAAGGAGTTTTGATTCTCCAAGCGAATGGGCTTTCTGAACCTTTTCCTCGGCGGATAGATTATTCCGGTCAATGGTTTTACGGAGTTGATCGGCTGTTCTTTTTAATTCACTAATTTCCTGTTCGGCTTCCCTACGTATATTTTGCGAGAGTTGCTGTTTTTCGATCTCGGCAGAGTCTAACCCATCTCGAAGGGCAGATAAGTTCTTCTTGAGCTGAATGATCTCTTTTGTGTATTGGGAAGCAACTTTTTGTATTGAGCTATCTGCTGAGGTTTTGCTTTCATTTAGCCTTTCTCTGAGTGTGCTAACTAACTCTTTGAGGCTTTTTTGTTCGAGTCTGTTGGAGTTGGAGGTTTTCTGTTTTTCTTCATCAAAGGAAGCAATTTTGTGCTCCATTTCCTCGCGGAGGTTGGATATGGTAGAATAAAGTTGGCTCTTTTCTGCTTCGTGACCGGTCTTTATTTTCTGCAGTTCCTGCTCCTGATCAAGTGACCGATTAACCAGTTCATCACGCAAGGCGGAGATCGTCTTCTTCAAATAGTTATTTTCCCGAAGCACTAGGTTCGTCTCTGTTGGGGGTAGGGGAGACATGTAATTATATTAGTGCATTTTGGGATTATGTAAATATTAGATCGGTAATTCATTAAATCTTGCCATTGATCAAAGCGACACTTGAGATGAGCGAATGAGTATAGCTAGATTAGCGATTGCAGCATTTATGACATTTGTCCTTATTTCTTGTGGCGAGCGTGATGCAAAGATTGAAACTCACATGGAGACCGAAGAATTGGCCCAAGTCGAACTATCTGAATTTGTAGAAAGTAATGATGCACCAGAGCACGATCTGTCAAAGTTGGTAACTGAGGGCATTGAGGCACCTGCGGTCGATGTGATTGATGGAGCCGCGGAGAATGAAACTATCGCCGCTATTGTTGACGAAGGAACCAGCAATTCAGTTTTGAAAGTAAGCGAATTGAAACCCATTATAGCAGAGCGTTCTATTAGTCGCTCAAAATCGGATGATGAGCTAATCTTGGAGCTCCGTGAGGTCATATCGACCAAAGATCAGGCCATTAGCGAGCTTTCCTCGCAAAATCAGCTATTACTCAATCAACTAAGAAAATATAAAAATGACGGAGAGATTGTGGCACAAAATGCAGTCACATTTTCCACGCCTGAGTTCGCCGCTCTTAAAGGTGAGATTGCCATCATGCAATCTAACCTAACGGATAAGTCCACGGAGTTGGACGCATTAAAAGTCCAAGAGAAATTACTTGAGGAAAAGCTGAACCAATTTGAACCAAAGGTACCCCCATTTAGTACTATAACCAGTGCAGTGCCTTCATATGAGAGACCAAATCCAACAATCGATCGTAACCTCTACACTCACTCCCCCAGATTAGGTTTAGAGTGCCAGCTTTCGTTTGATGCGGTTGTTACACTACAGAACGGAAAGAACAAAGAGGCATTCTACACTGAATTTTTCTTACTAGACCGCAATTTTGGTCAAATTCTTCAAGATGGGGATGTGTATTTAACGGACTACCTGCCCATTGAAAGTTTCGAGGAATTGTGGGCTCAATCCAGAAAGACTCCCTTTAAATTCCCTGGGTTACAAAAAAGGATTCGTTCACTCTTGCAGGATGAAGTAAGCCAAGGCCGGGGCTATCGCGTCAGGACTGACTTGGATGGAGCTGCAGTTTTTGGTGACCTGCCTGCACGAACATTTAATTTGGTTGGGACCGCATCTTTAGGAATTGTTGGAGTAACTTGGAATTTACCGATCCGCCTGATGGGGGGCTCAAATAAAGTTTCCCTCACGCTGGCTAACGCCTCCTGGAGTAAGTAGTTTTTATTCTCTTTACCGACAGGCGAACTTATATACTTTACACATAAAACTCCAATAATAATGACTGAACAATCTTCCGACACTAAAACGCTCAAACTGAACCTCCAGCAGAAAATCGCCATACTCCTGTCATTCGCCAAGGACAAGGTAGTAGAGCAAATTCAATGTGTTTGGTTCATTATATTGTATTTGATCATCTTTCAGGTTTTAGTTTTGGGGCTACCCATTGTTTACTCCCTCATGATTGCTGCGGGGATCATGATTGTGATCGTTGGATTGGCTTTCTTTATGGAGGGCTTACGGTTAGGGCTAATGCCACTGGGTGAAACCCTTGGGTCTACTCTTCCTCGCAAGAAAATTTTAGGGATCCCCTGTCTTCCTACTAGTCTTGCCTTTGGTTTTGTACTTGGAGCATTCGCGACTTTTGCTGAGCCAGCTATCGGAGTTCTGAGAGCAGCAGGTGCGGGTGTTGACCCTACCGCTGCCCCCTTACTTTGGACTATTTTAAACACCGGAGCAGGACTACTGGTTAACTGTGTTGGTGTCGGTGTGGGAATTGCAGTTTTACTCGGGGTACTTCGTTTCTACAAGGGTTGGTCACTCAAACCTTTTATTTATGCTGGTGTAGTAATTCTCTCCTGCCTCACTCTCTACATGCAATTCTCAGATGATAGACTGAAACATGTTCTTGGACTGGCATGGGATTGTGGTGCAGTTACGACGGGTCCTGTCACTGTACCCTTGGTTTTGGCACTTGGTATCGGAGTCTGTAGAATTGTTTCTACAGGTGGTTCCAGCAATACTGGCTTTGGTGTCGTTACCCTGGCTTCCTTGTTCCCAATCCTTGCTGTAATGTGTTATGCATTATACCTCTTCAACACTGACAACTATTACTATGCAAAGCATTCAAACGCTCAATGGCATATTCAGGCTGGAGAATACGGGAAGAATTATTCCACTGACTTCCAAAAGTTTGGTGAATTAAAAGCTCAAGAAAAGATCGATTCCCAGGGTGGCGTAGGTGAAAATGAACTAGCTTGGTCGCTGTCCCTAGATGAGAGAAAAATGATTCAAGAACATTTAAATGAACATAAGTCTCTCCCGGATGGTTATGCTATTAAAACTAAGGTTTCTGAAGGATCGATTTACTCTAATTCTCTTGAGGGAAGCGAAAGAGAAAATGTCGAATTAAAAGGGGCTCGAGTTTATGTTGTGAGAGAAGGTTTCAAAGCACCTGATGAAATTTGGGATCCAAATGCTGACATTGCTACCACTTTTACAAATAACCTAGATTTCTTTCCTAATACATTTAGACCTCAGGAAAGTGACAAGAACAACAACGGCGTAATAGATGAAGGAGAAGATTTTTATTCTATCGAAGCCGATGGATCGATTAATTATTCCAAAGCAGACGGCGTTCTTTCAGGCCCAGACCAAGATCGAGGTGCCTTGGAGGGAGCGATCTGGGCAATTGTTCCCCTATGTTCAATTCTCTTGATCGTTCTTATTGTTGGACTGAGGCAGAAACCAAAGTACATGGATGAGCTTCTTATCGGTATAGCCTGTGCGGTGATTGGTATGTGCTTATTCAACTTGGGAATCTCCCTTGGGCTTACACCTCTTGGCGAACAGCTTGGAGGAAATGTTGTTTCTAGCTTTGCACCTATCCAACCTTGGCAATCCGAAGGATTTGTAGATCCTATATTTCAATCTTCCACAGTTGGGAAATGTTTGGCCATATTATTTGGATTTATCCTTGGATATGGTGCAACTCTTGCAGAGCCTGCACTTAATGCGCTTGGTTCAACCGTTGAAAAAATTACTGTTGGTGCTTTCAAGAAAAATCTCTTGATGCAGGCAGTTGCAACTGGAGTCGCATTGGGTATTGGCACTGGAGTTGCCAAAATTGCTTTTAATTTAGAACTTTGGTATCTTCTGATCCCGCCTTATGCCATGCTGTTAATTCTCACTTTCATTTCAAGTGAGGACTTCGTTAATTTTGGATGGGATAGTGCAGGGGTTACAACAGGACCAATAACCGTTCCCTTGGTTCTGGCTATGGGTCTTGGTATTGGGGCAAAAACTGGGGCAATCGATGGTTTTGGTGTATTATCTCTAGCTTCCGTAGGCCCTATTATAACAGTCTTAACGGTCGGATTATTAGTGCGTAAAAAACCTAAAAATTCCTCCTTACCAGAACAACAAATGGAGGCTGCATAAATGAGTAATTTAAATTCAAAAAATAATATCTCTTTGGTAAACCTTATTTTACCCAAGGATTCATTATCGTCTGTCTCGACTGAATTGCAAAAAGCTGGGGCTAAAGGGATTTTTCATGTCGCTGCTCGAGGCTCAATCATCAATGAAGGAGGTTTTCTCTCCAAAATGTTTCCGCCTCCTGCACCTGAGCAATGTCTTGTACAAGTACTGGTGCCTAATTCGGAGAAAAGCCGCCTTACTGAAGTGGCTGTTAAATCTGGTCGTCTCGAACGCGTCGGTGCGGGATCGATCTTCAGTATCTCCTGCGATCAGACCCACCATTCTTCCAACTTTCCTATTACTGATGGGAACGACGATTATCCTAAGACCCATTCAGCTTCTATGGAAGCAATTTGTTGCATTTGTGAAAAAGGAGTTGCTGAAGATATTGCACAGGCTGCCCTTTCAGCGGGTGCTCCTGGCCCCACTGTGACCTATGGCGAGGGTGGAGGTATCCGAGACAAGATTCCTCTTTTACGCATGACCAAGGGCCCCGAAAAGGAGTTTGTATGGTGTGTAGTCGACCGCTCTGAGTCCAGTGAAGTTTTTACTAATATGGCGAGGGCTGGGCGAATTACTGAGCCAGGTAGGGGCTTTCTGTATTCAATTCCGGTTTCTGATGGAATTATAAATGTCAGTAGCACGGTTGCTAGCTCCTCTCACGGTGCGAGCATGGAACAAGTCATAGCTGCATTGGATGAAATTAAGGGAGGGAAAGATTGGAGAACCAGCGGTGATAGCAAGTCAGCTTCTCTAAATACTACATTCCTAAGGGACTTAGTGGGGTTGTATTGCGTAGTCCCCCGCGATCATTACTCGGATGTATATGATACTATTCTCGAAGCAGGGGCTCCAGGTGTGAGTACTAATTTTGGTGTAATGGCTGACCAAACTGGTCTGGGGGATGAGACCTGCAATGAGGAATGGGCCCTTGTCTACACATCGCTGGCACCCAATGCCGTTGATAATGTGATGGACAAGGTTGCTTCCAAAATCAGTGCCCTAGGTATTGATCGTTTTGCTTTCTACACCTTGCCTATCCCACGAGCTTTGACTTATCTGGGCAGCTGATATTCTTCTTTATCTGGTAGCCCTTGAATATCTTGACCATTTTTCAGTTAATCGAATCTGGTATATTTAGCGGATGCCCACTCGCCCATTTCCTTAATCGAAAGCTCAAAGGAATTTTGGGGTGCGTGACTATTGAATGTTTCAATAACTTCTTCAATCTCATTAGCCAAGATACCGGATAGTATAATCGTGCTTTGAAGATTTGCCAAGTTGGCAATATTTAGGGCATTACTTATTAATACATCCGCCTGTATATTAGCTACAATGCAGTCAAACTTGCCGATGTCTGTGTCCAGTTTGTACAGATCACCAACCCTAAAGGTAACCTTTTCAGCCAACTGATTGATTGAAGCGTTCTCCCTAGATATTCTTACAGCATCTTCATCATTATCTAGTCCAACAATTTGACCATAACCGATAAGTGAGGCGGCAAGGGTGAGGATACCTGAACCGCAACCAAGATCAAGCAGGCTACTGTTGCCTTGACTGGAATCTGGGGCATCAATCAGAAATTCCAGGCACATCCGTGTGGTCTCGTGATTCCCGGTACCAAATGCCATGCCTGGATCGAGAAGGAGAGAGAGATGATCGGCTGGTACGGTATAATCTTCTTTCATCCATGAGGGTATGAGATGGAAATTTTTGTGCCTCCAGGGGTGAAAGTGTTCCTTGTATGCGTCTTTCCAGTCTCGATCCTGAATCTCCGAAAAATCAAATCGTAGCTTAGTCGAAAAAAACTCCTCTATCTCAGCAATTGCAACTTGGGCTTCATCTTTACAGTCGAAGTATCCATTCAGGCTGCCAGAGCCATTCAGGTAATTAACGATCAGAACCCACGGTGAGGGAGCGATTTCATATAGGTAATCCTCTAACTGTTGGACTAACTGGGAAGGTGTCTCCGCAAAGGCTTTAATCATTGAATAAAAGGGATTGCCCCAGTTGATAAATCAGAGATTACCCATGGAAGCAGCATGTGTTCAGCAGCTTGTATTTTCTGGGTTAATTTTGATAGAGAGTCTCCGTTCATGATTCGAACCGGTGCTTGTGCAATGATCTGACCGGAGTCAATGCCTTCGCTTACCCAGTGTACCGTGCAACCAGAAATTTTTACCTTATGATCCCAAGCCTGCTGAATTGCATGTAGGCCTTTAAAGCTTGGGAGAATGCTTGGATGAATGTTAATAATCCTCCCATCAAAAGCCCGGATAAGGGATGAGCTGACTATCCTCATAAATCCGGCGAGTACAATTAAGTCTGGATTGTGCCCTCGAAGACTCTTAATCCACATAGGTTCATTTTTTTTATCTATTTTAGCCTTTAGGCTTCCTGGCTCCAAGAAGTGATTTTCAATGCCATAAGATTCAGCCACTTGGAGGATGCCCGATTCTTGGACATCTGAAAATATGCCCACAATTTTAGCTAGTCCAAGCTGTTGATTTATCGAAGCTTCAAGAATTGCCTGACAGTTCGAACCTCTTCCTGAGCCTAAAATACAGACCTTCATAGAGTGGTTCGCTGCTTGTTGATTTTATTGATCAATGAAGAGGTACTAAACCCAGCTAGTTGGCTAACAAAGCATATTTGAGCATTTATAGACACAAGAGATTTTCTCTCTTCTGGATCCAATGTATCTAAAGAATAATCGTCAGATTTTACATATACATCAGGAGCGACTAAGGAAATTTCTTTGGCTAAGTTTCTTTGCTCAAAAAGAAAAACCAACGATACGGCTTTAAGGGCAAGCAAACTGAACGCCCGTTTTTCTTGATCGATAATGGGTCGAAAGGAACCTTTCAACCCCCTTACACTTTCATCAGAATTCATCGCCACCCACAGCTGATCACCCATTCGGGAAGCTTCATTCAAGGAGTGAATGTGCCCAGGATGCAACAAGTCGAAGCAACCATTGGTAAGAACAAGCTTTTTCTTTTTTTGTTTGAGAGCTTTTCTGAGGGTAACTGCTTCCTCCAAGGAAGAAATTCTGAAATCGTGAGGATTCAAATTAGTTTTCGCCTTCGAAAAACCTTTTTGCTTTGTCAAGAATGCCTTCCTCTTCAAGTAAATCTTCATCTCCGCAAGACTTACCATAGGCGATGAGCTTATCTTTTTGTTCCTTCGAAAGTTTTTTTGGCACATCGATGACTATTCGAATAAAAAGATCTCCTTTGCGATTCGGGTTTCTCAAATTAGGCATCCCTTTGTCTTTAATTCTGAATGTTTTGTTCGAGGGTGTGCTGGGAGGAATTTTAAGGGACACTTTATTAATAAGCGTCGGTACTTCAATCGTGCCCCCTAAACATGCGAGAGTAAACGGGATTGCCACTTCATGAAAAAGGTCATCCTCGTCCCGTTCGAAAAAGTCATGCTGCTTCACCTGAACATCTACATAGAGATCTCCATTAGGTCCACCGAGAGGACCGGAGTCTCCCCTTCCTCGTGAACAAAGCCTAGTCTCGTTTCGAATACCAACCGGAATTTTTACTTTCACCGAGTCATTTGCTTTGCGTCTGCCTTCGCCATGGCAAGTAAGGCATGGATTCTCGATGGTGACCCCAGAGCCATTGCATGAGGGGCAAGTTCTTCGTATACTTATAAAACCTTGATTAGAGGCAACTTGACCGACCCCTCCACAGGTAGAGCACATCTTTTTCGAGGAACCGTCGGAAGAACCAGATCCATCACAAGATTCACATTCCTTCTGTCTCTTGTACTTGATCTCTTTTTCCACTCCACTAAAGGCTTGTTCAAGCGTGATGGAAACACCAACCCTAAGGTCCGAACCTCGAGTGCCTTCAAACCTTCCGCTGTTTGAGCCTCCCCCAAAAAAGTCTTCAAAAATACTGCCAAAACCACCGCCACCGCCACCACCGAAGACATCTCTAAACAAATCAAAAGGATCCACACCGGCTGAGCCACCCCCGCCTTGAAAGGCGTCATGTCCAAACTGATCGTACTTAGCTCGTTTTTCAGGATCTTTGAGAATGTCAAAGGCAGCCGAAATTTCCTTAAATTTTTCTTCGGCTTCTTTGTTGTTGGGGTTCTTGTCAGGGTGATATTTGACCGCTAACTTACGATAGGCCTTTTTGATTTCGTCGGCTTCAGCATTACGGCTAACCCCCAAGATATCGTAAAAATCTCTCTTAGACATAAAAATCTCCGCTCAATAAATTAGTTAAGCCAGGATGATTCAAGAGTTTGACTTTGCCACCACTACGCTTGCGGGCCGAAGCAAAGTTTCTCCAAGCCGAAAACCGAGCCTGATTGTCTGTAAAATTGTTCCTTCTTCAGAGTCAGATTCCTCATGCCGGATTGCGTCGTGCAAACTTGGGTCAAAAGTCTCACCAGTCGGGTCAAGAGTAACTAGGCCGTACTCCGCCATGATGGATTCGAGTTGGTTGACCGCCATATTAAATCCACTGAAAACGGGCCCATCTGGGTCCACTTTTCTAGCTTCATTCAGCCCAAGCTTAAATGCATCAATCGCGGGCAATAAATCTTCGACTAATTGACTTCGTGTTCGGATCACAGCCTCCTCGCGCTCCCTGATGGATCTTTTGCGCAAATTATCTATATCAGCCAATGCCCTCAAGTACTTCGTTTGGAGTAATTCATTCTCGGCGTAGGTGTCTGAAACTTTTTTGGAGATTCGATCGTCGACTGAATCCTGTTTTTCAGCTGTGTTTATTTCTCCCCCAAGAGCGTCGGCTTCTAGAAGTTGGGATTCATCGGAAGAATTTTCTTCAGGGTCTATACTATTCTTTGTATCCATTGATAAAAAATGATTAATAAAATCCCCACACCCTCGGTAGGTCAATCGGAATGCAACCTTTCCATTGGTCGGAGATTGCTAAAATTGATCGGTTACAAGAAACTCAGATGCTTCTTTCGATTCAATGACGCATTCGGCCGAATACGGGCTAATCGCCTGGCTGTACGGTTCGATGATTTCGCCGCCCACTTCAATGGCACCATTGAGGGCATGAAGGAGTGAGCAAGCTTGGTTCGCATTTTTTAACTTTAAGCTGAAGGATGAGCTGAAATTGAATTTACGAATACGAAAGTGTGCACATTCAGCGATGACTTCGCACTTTGCTTGCGACATTTTCTGTGGATGTGGTTCGAAATCGTGAAAATTAATCGATGCCAAGGACTCTTCGATATGAAGATCTCTCTCTATGCCATCTAGCCCTTTTCTTCCCCAATCATATACCCGGTAGGTGGTGTCTGAGTTCTGTTGGATTTCTAGGATTAAGTTTCCCCTTCCAATGGCATGAATTCTTCCACTTTCAACCAAGATAGAATCACCGCGATTGGATTGAACCTTATGGCACAGGGGTTCCAGCTGATTATTTTTGAGTGCCTCGAAGAAATCCACCTTGGTGGTTCCGTTTTTAAGGCCAAGGTAAAGAAAGGAATCTGGATTTGCATGAGCAATAAACCAATTTTCCGTCTTGGGTTCACCGCATAATGATTGGGCAATGCTTGCTGGTGGATGAACCTGAAGGCTTAGGGTTTCGGTGCAATCAAGCCACTTGACGAGAATCGGAAATTTTTCATTTTTCGTCCAATGCGGGCCCATAATCGAAGAACCCTCTTCTTTTAATGCATCTCTGAGGGTAGTCCCTTTGTAAACTGAGTTCGAAAAGATGGATTGATGATCCTCGCGATCGACAACTTCCCAGGATTCACCGATCTTCCCATCCAGCCTTAACTTTCTTTTCAAAACCGACTGAAACTGTTCCCCTCCCCAGATTCTCGGAAGGTATATCGGTTCAAACTTGAAAATCATTGGTTAAAGCGTTCTTATGGTTACTGATGGTGTGGATTTGTAATATACGACTTAAGATGAGTCAACGAGTGCATAATGGGAAAAGAAAAAAATTCTGATAATTACAGCAATGGATTAGGGAAGATTGCTCCAAAGAAGAGATTTTGGAGTACTATGCTCCTCATCGGTGCAGCAGTGCTTTCATTGGTATCTCTTCTCGATTATGACCCCGAAAATCTGCATATTTATCCTCCATCAGGCAGTCCGCCAGTTTTTGGTCAGGTCGGTCTTTTCATTGCCCGGTACCTTTTTTGTTTTTTTGGTTTATCCGCATGGCTAATTCCCTGGGGTGTCTTTTCCTTAGCCTGGATGTTCTGGAAGCAAGCATTGCCGAGGGATCAATTACAAAAAATCCTACCAATTTGCCTTGTGGGTTTGGGAGTGCTCTTGCTTGGATCGATAAGGGATGCCCATCTTTTCAACAAGGGCTTGCCGCCTGCGTTTGACCAGAACTTCTTTGAAAATGGGGCAGGGGGAATCGTCGGTTCTTGGCTTTATTCGGGCCTTGTAATTACCTTGCCCATCAGTCTTACAAATGGCGGTTATTTATTTGTTTGGTTGGGCGAAGTGGGTACGGCCATCATTGCCTGCATGTGTCTAATAGGTAGTTGTACATTTTTCTTTTCATGGAAAAAAGGCTCTTCCTTGGGAGTTCTCAAGATTTTAACTGCTGGCGTACGCACCCTATCAGGTAGAGGTGCATTTAAATTCTTCACCGCAAAGACTGCAGAGCATCGCCTTACGGAGGAAGCGATCAGTATTCCCGCTGAAAAAATGAAATTAGCTCTCTCAGAAGAGAAAGGTGCGATTGCCAAAACCAATCCTGAGGACCTATTGTTTGGCGATGTCTCATTGCAAAAATCTGAATTCTTGGCAGGAGATGATCAGGGTAAGCCCAAGGCTTCAGGCAAGGGGGGCAAAAAGATAAATGTAAGTGAGAATTTGCTTCCCCAGAATAAAGAATTGGAAGCGGAGCCGCAGTCTGTGGATACCAAGCCTTCTTCTGAACCAGCAGGCGAAGGTTTAATTGCAGCCCCCTTGTCGAATTCAGATGAGGAGATGGATGGGTTTAAGGTGGTAAGGCCAGAGAAAACTGAAAAAGCAGTGGATCTATTCCCGGAAAGAAAAGGAAATTATCAGTTTCCTGACCTCAATTTGTTGATGAATCCACCAGAAGAAGAAACCTCGGCCGATGAAGATCATATGATTAAAGCGCGGCGTTTACGTGAGACCTTGGCCGAGTTTAAAATCGAAGTTGAACTTGGAGAGGTTCATACAGGGCCGGTAATTACCCGCTATGACATCCACCCAGCGGCGGGGGTGCGAGTGGAAAAAATTGCCAACCTCGATAAGAATTTGGCCATGGCACTCAAGGCAGATAGTGTTCGGATTTTAGCACCCGTTCCTGGCAAAGGGTGCGTTGGAATCGAAGTTCCAAATGAAAGTGCTGCCGCTGTCTGCCTAAAGGAAATCCTTCAGTCTAAGGCATGGGCGGATGCAGGTGCTGAAATTCCAATCGTCTTAGGAAAGGAAGCGAGCGGGAAACCACTTGTCGCAGACTTGACCAAGATGCCCCACCTTTTGGTCGCAGGTTCTACCGGTTCCGGAAAAACGGTCTGCATTAATGCAATTATTGCCTCTCTTTGTTACCATTCTAGTCCTGAGGATGTCCGGTTTATAATGGTCGATCCAAAGATTGTGGAGATGAAAGTTTACAACGATCTTCCGCACATGCTCATACCTGTGGTCACAGAGCCTAAAAAAGTACCTGGTGCCCTAAAGTGGCTTCTTGTTGAGATGGAAAGAAGGTACCAAATCTTTTCCAAGGTGGGAGTTAGGAACATTGCCGGCTTCAATGCCAAAATTCTGAAAGACAAGGAGGAAAAGGAAAAAGCCCAATTGCTGGATGCAGAAATGACGGCGGAGGAGAGAGCTGCCCTTTCTTCCATTCAAGTGCCCCGTGACGATGACGCATTAGAAATTCCTGAAAATAAACTTCCCTACATTGTTTGTATTATTGATGAGCTGGCTGACTTAATGATGGTGGCACAGGCCGATGTTGAAACGGGTATCGCGAGGCTTGCCCAATTGGCAAGAGCGGCCGGCATTCATTTGATCATCGCTACTCAGCGACCTTCAGTAAATGTCATAACCGGGGTAATTAAAGCCAACCTGCCCAGCAGAATTTCATTTCGGGTGGCATCTTACAGGGATAGTCAAACGATTCTGGATGGCAAGGGGGCGGAGTCGTTGATCGGAAAGGGAGATATGCTCTTCATTCCTCCTGGCAGTGCTACTTTTATGAGGGCACAGGGTGCCTTTGTTAGCGATGAAGAAATCAATGGAATCGTCGACTTTCTCAAAGTAAACGGACCACCACAAATTATCGAAGAGGTGAGGGAGCAGATTGAATCTGCCGGAGAAGAAGATGTATTGGGATCAGCCGGAGAAAATGATGACGAAGATCCTATGATTAAGAAAGCCGTTGAAATTATCAAGACTACAAAGAGAGCTTCCACATCAAATCTTCAGCGAAAATTGAGTATTGGTTACAATCGTGCAGCAAGAATCATGGATGAGCTGGAGGATAGAGGGATTGTGGGACCTGATTTGCCAGGGCAAGGTAGAGAAATCTTGATCGATGTCTAAGAATACTTAATTCTTAATCTGTTCTGCAAAAAGAAAACGAATAAGATATAAATTTTGAATATGGCAATTGGACAGAAATTAGAAGAGGCAAGAAACCGGAAGGGAATCTCAATTCGAGAAGCATCGGAATCCACCAAAATACGGGGTGATTACCTTACCTCCTTTGAGGCAGGACAATTCGGCATAAATTTACCAGATGTATACCTTCGCGGTTTTATCAAAGTGTATGCTCGCTACTTGGGCATTGATCCTGAGTCTGCAGTTGCCGACCTGGAAGCGGAGTTGGGAGCTTTTTCCAGCCGAACAAAAAAGAAATCTCTGGGTTCAATATCATCATCTGATACGGCAGATAAAACAGAATCCCAGCGAGCAGCAGTTTCCCCACGTCCACGAAATCGCACTCCCAATCAGTCCCAGCCTTTTTTCAAGAAACCGATTGCTCTTTTTATGCTGGGAGGAGGATTTCTGATTGTTCTCTTAGTCACTATCATTCTAAGCACTTCAGAGGAACAGGAGAGCGTTACGCAAAATTTACCTTCAGCAGAGCCCACGATAAGGGAGACTGCTTCAAATTCGCCCAACTCCAGTCCAACACAATCGGCAAAGCTGTCGAATCTTCATATGCTGAAACTTGCTGCAATTGGCCCAATTGAGCGCCTAATAGTCTGTGATGAGGGAAAGTCTCCTAAGGAATTTCATGAGTATAAGAACCTCTCCTCTGGGTGGGAAATCGCAATTCCCTTCACCTTTTCATTTCGCTGCTACAGCTCGATGCTTGAAAATATTAGGTTTGCTGTGGATGACGGAATGGAAAAGCAAGTTAGCGGCCAAGGTGCTGGCAACTTCCGCTGGCAACCCTGATTATATAATTTCCCAGCTGTGCTAGAATCTTAAGCAGTGACCAGTTTTGGTACACTGTTGATAAACCAAAACCAATTTTTGCCTTTTAGTAGGGCTGAAAAGCGGATCGGGATAGTCTTGCCAGACTCATGCAAGAGTTCAGCGGAAAGATCCAGTACATTTTTATTGGCAAGAATCTGACTTATCGCACCTTGAGCAGCAGAGATACTGTTTGGTGCCACAAATGTTAAGAACGGACTTTCTTTGAGGTGCTGGGGAGAGTAACCGAGAAGTTCGGATACATGAGAGGTATTTCCGTGAAAATGAATTTCTCCATCGATTAACTCAATGACCCCGGAGTATTGGGACTGCTGGGTCAATCGGTCTAGAGAGAAATGCCTTTCCGATGTAAAGACCGATCCTTCTTCAACAAATTTTGAATTCTGAAAGTGTTTGGGGGTAAGGTAAACGCGCTTTTTGAAAGCACGGTGGAAATAATGAACACTTTCGAACCCGCAGGCAGTAGAAACTTTTTTAATGCTCACTTTCGACGAAGATAGCATCTTCTTCGATTGATCGATTCTTGTTTGGATTAGGTCCTCGGTAGGACTAATCTTGAATTCTTTTTTGTAAAGGGAGGCAAATCTACTGGTGCTAAGACCCATCTTCTCGGACATTTGGTTTATTGTCCAAGGATAAGAATAGTTCTCATGGATCTCTGCACGGAGGTCACGAAGTCTTTGTGCATGATCAGGTAGTGATTCAACAAGATCATGGTTGGTCATACGAACTGTTTTAGAAAGAAGTTCCAAAATATAAGCCCCGCAAATTTCGAGCCATGCGTGGGATTTACCTGAAATTTCTAGACTAATTTTAGAAAACAGACTCTCAGAAAAATGAGATTGAAGGGGCGAGAGGACCACATTTAAGTCAATAGAAGATAATTGTACGAGTTTGTGACTATCCTTTCCACCGAAGGAAAGTTCATCGTAAATAACATCACCTTGCTCCGGGACAATTTCTAGAGAGGATCCGGGTTTCAGTAGGAAAAAATCGTTTGTCTTCGCTTGAAACAAACCTTTTTCGGTAAACAAAGATGCAGATGTCCGGAGGCGAATGAAAATATAGTCTTTGGTATTTACAGAGAAAAAGAGTTTCTCTCCAATGGATTTATTCTCTTTACAGTGGTTGATAGTGATCTTCATAGGGCAAATAAGATGGTTAACGCTTATAATAAAGGCTGACCACCCAATAGAAAGCAATGATTTATTCCAACTTTGTTGAAAAGTTGAATTAAATTGGGGTTAGTAGGGTTACTGGTCTGCGTCAGGGTCGACGCACTTTGGACCCTTGAGTGCGTCCTTTTGACCAACCAATTGAGGATAATCTTCGGCTTTTTCGTTGAGCTCAATCCATTCCTGAAGTTCTTCAGGAACATCCATGTCGGGGTAGATTGCCTCAACGGGGCACTCATCCATACAGGCATTGCAGTCAATGCAGGTTTCAGGATTGATGTAAAGACGGTCGGGTAATTCATGGAAGGCGTCAACAGGGCATACGGACACGCAACTGGTGAATTTACAATCAACACACTTTTCGGTGACTACATAACTCATGATATGAACAATTTTGGATTTTAGAAAAATCTAACAGGAGATGAATTCTCTTCAGCCATACGACGATGTTCTTCGTCAGAGCAAGCAGAATCGATAGGAACTTCAAGATTTTGATCATTGGATTCAACAAGTTCGTTGGACAGTAAATAATTTTCAACTTCTTCACCACTTACATCGGTAAGCATTACGCCATCTATTTCAACGCAAGGTTGGTTGGTCTGCCCTGTTTTCTGAACCATTTCGGCAAATAATTCCTGATTGTTGATAATATCTAAGTCTTCAAAAGACAGAGAATATTTTTCCATGATTGCACGAACGCCCATGCTCCAACCGCAGTGTGGTTTAAGGTATGCTTTAATCTTCATGTTTTCTTGCTAGCAGTATATTGAACTTTTCGCAAACTAGATATTGTTGAATAACATCAGACGAATTACTATTGTACTTTTCAACAGAATCCACTGCTATTTCTTAGATGCCCCCCTTGATTGCTGTTGGATGGAAGAGTGTCATTTTTTTCGTACTACTTGGAGAATCAAGAATGAACGAGCTACTTATCTCGTGATCCTCCAAATGGTTGGGTTGAAATGCTCTTATTCAGGAAGCAAGATCTTCTATGTTTGTTCCTCCTTTTGGCACTTCAGATGCTAAAACTAAATACGATATCATCTGTTCATGTTTCTTCTGGGATTGTTTTGAAAAAGAGGAAATCATCAGAGGATTAAAAGACTGTTTTGTTTTTAGCCAAGAGTGGGATATGGGTGTGAGTGTGGATTTTACACCGTCTCAAGCAGGAGGTTTTTTTCACAATCTATCTCGCAAGGTTCTACTTCATTTCCTTTAGGGATCTTTTCAGGTCAGCTGTGGACTAAAGATAAGACAAATTATTAGAGTCTCCCCATTGGCTGTACCGGAGGGACTTAAGAGTATTGAGGGAAGGAATCTTGGTTCTTTTCCTCTGATGGCTGAGGTTTTTTCTCTATCTGGATCATAAGCCTTCAGCCTTGACCGTATTTCTGCATGGCGCAGAATGCCATTTCCTTTTTGTTAAAACTTAGCTTTCAGATAACTTATTAAGTATGACTACTCCCGCCAAACAAGGCTTGTACGACCCTCAATTTGAGCATGAGAATTGTGGAATCGGTTTGATTGTAGATATGAAGGGGCGAAAGTCGCACGATATCGTTCAGGGTGCTTTGGAAATCTGTGTCAATCTTGATCACCGCGGAGGTTGCGGGTGCGATCCTATCACTGGAGATGGTGCAGGAATTTTTATACAAACGCCGGACAAATTTTTCCGTAAAGTTATTTCCGCTGAACTTTCCTGTGATTTGCCTCAGGCAGGAGATTATGGGGTAGCCTTTTTGTTTCTCTCTTCGGATGAGAGTAAACGAGCTCATGAAAAAGAGGTTGTCGAAGGTGTTTTGGCTGAAGAAAAACTCTCCTTGATCGGATGGAGAAAAGTTCCAGTGAAAAGCGAAATTCTCGGCAAAGCATCAGCTGCTTGCGAGCCTGTTATGGAGCAGTTGTTTGTGGAAAAGCCATCTGAGCTCGATGCCGGGCTTCCCTTTGAAAGAAAGCTTTACCTTGCCCGTCGTATTATTAGTCACCGACTGCGCTACGCTGACAATTGTGACGATGTTGACTTTCATGCATGCTGCTTCTCGTCCCGTACGATCATTTACAAAGGCATGCTTACAACCGAGCAGTTGGGCGAATATTTCCCTGATCTGGGAGATCCTGACATGGAATCTGCCCTGGCCTTGACCCATTCAAGGTTTTCAACCAATACCTTTCCTAGTTGGCCACGTGCACAACCTTTTCGCTACATCTGCCACAATGGAGAGATTAACACGGTAAGGGGAAATGAAAACTGGCTCTACGCCAGACAGATGCAACTTGCCAGCGAGGTGTTTGGTGATGATGTGGCCAAACTTTTTCCGATAATCAGGGCAGATGGTTCCGATTCTCAAAAATTTGATAATTGCCTTGAGTTCCTCACCCTTTCAGGACGCAGTCTTGCACATTCTATGATGATGATGATTCCCGAGCCCTGGGAAAAACATAAAAGTATGGATTTGCATAAACACGAATTTTACAAGTTTCATGCCTGCCTCATGGAACCATGGGATGGTCCTGCTTCTATTGCCTTTTCAGACGGTGTACAAATTGGAGCAGTGTTGGACCGCAATGGCTTACGTCCTTCTCGTTATTATGTAACTTCCGATGACCGGGTAATCCTTGCATCGGAGGTTGGTGTATTGTCCTCTATTCCTTCTTCCAAGGTCATTAAGAAAGGGAGGTTGGAGCCTGGCAGGATGTTTCTTGTCGATATGGAGGAGGGCAGAATTATCGATGACGGAGAGCTTAAAAAAAGCATCGCCTCTCAGGCTCCTTATGGAGATTGGCTAAAGTCTTCTTTGATCGAGCACAAGGACTTACCCAAAGCCGAGCAACCTTTAAGCGACGATTTCGATACTCTTTTATCTAGGCAAAAAGCCTTTGGTTACACCTTTGAAGATCTTCGTTTTTTAATCGGCCCCAGTGCCGAATCGGGCAAACAACCGCTTGGTTCAATGGGCAATGACTCCCCATTGGCCGTTCTCTCAGACAAGGCTCAACTGCTCTACAACTATTTTAAGCAGCTCTTTGCTCAAGTAACTAATCCCCCCATCGACCCAATTCGTGAGGAAATCGTTACTGCATCGGTGACATTTCTTGGATCCGAAGGAAACCTGACGAAGCCTGGTCCTGACAGTGCGAGGATGATAAAATTTGATGGCCCGCTGGTGGATGATCAGGTCGTCCGTCAACTTGAGGGGCCTTTGCCCGCGGGTTTTCATTCAGCCACCCTGCCGACTTTGTTTGATTCCTCCTACCAGAAGGAGAATCATTCCGCACTCGAGGAAGCCCTCAACCATTTGTTTAGCAAGGCGGATGAGGCAATCCAAAGCGGGGTAAACCTGCTTATTCTATCCGACCGGGGTCTATCTTGCGATCGGGCAGCGATACCTTGCTTACTCGCTTGCTCGGGCTTGCACCACCACTTAATTCGTCAGGGCACAAGGACCAAGGTTTCTTTAGTAATTGAGTCGGGCGAGCCTCGTGAGGTCCAGCACTTTGCCTTGCTTCTAGGCTATGGTGCAGACCTGATCAACCCCTATCTTGCCATGGAAACTGTCCGTCATCTAATCCACACCGGAGATTTACAGGGTGACGCTGGCAAAGCCTGTCAGAAGTTTTTGAAGGCTAACTTGAATGGAGTGATCAAAACGATGTCCAAAATGGGGATTTCCACCATTGCCTCCTATCGTGGAGCTCAGATTTTTGAAGCCATTGGATTGAATCAGGAGATCATCGACCGTTACTTCACCAAAACTCCCTCGCGTGTGCAAGGTATTGGATTGGTGGAAATAGCTAATGAATCGATCAATCGTCATCATGCCGGATTTGCTGAGCGTCCTGATGAAAGGGCGGAGAATTTAGATCCCGGTGGCGTCTATCAGTGGCGGGCAAATGGGGAAAAACATCTCTTCAACCCCACTACCATTCACAAATTGCAGAAGGCCACCCGTTTGGGAGACTATGAGGTTTTCAGTGAGTACTCCAATGCGGTGAACGATCAGTCCCGTGACCTTTTTACCTTGCGGGGGTTGATGGACTTCAAGGCGGATTCAGCCCAAACAATCCCTTTAAACGAGGTCGAGCCTGTGAGCGAAATCGTCAAGCGTTTCAAGACGGGGGCGATGTCTTATGGTTCCATTTCCCAAGAAGCACACGAGAGTTTGGCAATTGCCATGAACCGTTTGGGGGGAAAGTCAAACACTGGCGAAGGAGGCGAGGATATCGACCGCTTTACACCTGATGCCAACGGAGATTCCCGCCGATCGGCGATTAAGCAAGTAGCCAGTGGCCGTTTTGGTGTTACGAGTTTTTACTTGGTCAATTCAGATGAAATCCAAATTAAAATTGTTCAAGGGGCAAAGCCTGGAGAGGGTGGAGAGTTGCCTGGTCATAAAGTACTTCCTCCCATTGCCAAAACCCGGGGAACCACTCCCGGAGTCGGTCTGATTTCACCCCCTCCTCACCACGACATTTATTCGATTGAGGATCTGGCGGAGCTGATTCACGATCTCAAAAATTCCAATCATCATGCCCGGATCAATGTAAAACTAGTTTCGGAAGTTGGTGTTGGTACGGTTGCTGCCGGAGTGGCGAAAGCAAAAGCGGATGTTATTCTTATTTCTGGCTATGACGGCGGAACTGGCGCATCGCCTAGGTCTTCCATTCAGCATGCCGGTGCACCCTGGGAACTTGGCCTTGCCGAAACCAACCAAACTTTGCTTCTTAATGATTTGCGAAGCAGGGTGATTTTGGAAACGGACGGACAGCTCAAAACTGGTAGAGATGTAGCGATTGCCTGCCTGCTCGGGGCCGAGGAATTTGGATTTGCGACCGCTCCATTGATCACCCTCGGTTGCTTGATGATGCGGGTCTGCCATAAAAATACCTGTCCTGTGGGGATTGCCACTCAGGATCCCCGCTTGCGGGCAAAATTTGCTGGTGGAGCAGACGCGGTGGTTAATTTTATGAACTTTGTTGCTCAGGAAATGAGGGAAACGATGGCATCTCTTGGTTTCCGTTCGATCAATGAAATGGTCGGCCGGGTGGACAAATTGGAGCTCCGCAAAGCCATCAACCACTGGAAGGCAAAAGGTTTGGATTACTCTAACATTTTGCACCGTCCTGAAGTGGGTCCTGAAGTGGGCACTTATTGCCAGATGAAACAGGATCATCTACTCGAACAAAGCCTGGACAATCGGGAAATTTTAAAGCTAGTACAGCCTGCGATCGAAAGCGGGCAACCCGTCACCATAGATTTGCCCATCATAAACACGGATCGAGTGGTGGGTACCATCACAGGTGCGGAAATCTCCAGAAAGTACGGTCCCGATGGACTGAAAGAAGGCACTGTGTCCATCAACTTGTCTGGCTCAGCGGGTCAGAGCCTCGGGGCATTTTGTCCAAAGGGTATGACCTTCAACGTTACTGGGGATACCAACGATTACTTGGGCAAAGGATTGTCCGGGGGTAAAATCATTGTGCGTCCCCCGGTGGACTCTCCCTTCCTCGCTCATGAAAATATCATCGCTGGAAATGTCTGTTTTTATGGTGCCACTGCAGGACAGGCTTTTGTCTCGGGCGTCGTTGGAGAACGTTTTTGCGTACGAAATTCTGGGGTGCAAGCAGTTGTCGAAGGACTGGGCGACCACGGATGCGAATATATGACTGGAGGCCTCGTGCTTTGCCTTGGCAAGACGGGAAGAAACTTTGGTGCGGGCATGTCCGGTGGTGTCGCTTACATTTACGATGAGGACGGAGAATTTGTATCGAGCCGCCTCAATACTGAGATGGTAAAAACTTACCCTCTGGTGGAGTGCGAGGACCAAGAAATTGAGAAAGTTCGCAAATTGATTGAGCAACATGCTGAGCTCACTCATTCCATAAGAGCCCAAGAACTCTTGAATAATTGGAGTGCGTCCTCTCCAAAATTTGTCAAAGTCATGCCCGAGGACTACGAAAGAGTGCTTCTTGCTCTTAAAAAAGCTGAGGAGCGCGGACTTCAGGGAGACGATGCAATTTTGGCTGCCTTTGATGAAAATGTCGCGGCCGGACACTAATTTTTAACTGATATTCCTAATTTTATCATGGGGAAACCAACCGGATTTTTAGAACACCAAAGACAAACGATTCCTGACCGCAATCCCCTGGATCGCATCAAGGATTGGAAAGAAATTCACGAGCCTTTTGATGAGGAGAAAATCTGTCAGCAAGGCGCTAGATGTATGGATTGCGGCACCCCGTACTGCCATACTGGAATGACTCTCAGTAACATGGCCAGTGGTTGTCCGATCAACAACCTTATTCCGGAATGGAACGACTTGGTCTATAAGGGAAAGTGGCGGGAAGCCTTAGAGCGCCTGCACAAAACCAATAATTTTCCTGAGTTTACGGGACGGGTTTGTCCGGCTCCATGTGAGGGTTCTTGCGTATTGGGTGTCATTGAGCCGCCGGTGACCATCAAAAGTATCGAATGCTCGATTATCGACAAAGGCTTTGCTGAAGGATGGGTCGTTCCCCGTCCACCCTCCAAAAGATCCGGTAAAAAGGTGGCGGTCATTGGCTCTGGCCCCGCCGGTCTGGCTGCTGCGGATCAGTTGAATAAAGCGGGTCATCAGGTCACTGTGTATGAGAGGGCGGACCGAATCGGCGGCTTGTTGCTTTACGGAATTCCCAATATGAAACTCGAAAAAGAGGTGGTGCAGCGCCGCGTGGGCCTCATGTCTGAGGAGGGTGTGGATTTCGTTGTGTCCACTGAAATTGGAAAAGACATTTCTGCCAAGAAATTACTCGATCAGTTTGATTCGGTTGTGCTTTGCTGTGGTGCGACGAAACCACGGGATTTACCCATCGAAGGCAGGGATCTGAAAGGTGTACATTTCGCGATGGAATTTCTGACCATCAATACACAAGGACTTCTTGAACTTAAGGATGTCACCGCTTTTGAGACTGCGGCGAAGGGCAGGGATGTCGTTGTGATTGGCGGAGGCGATACCGGCACCGATTGCGTTGGCACCTCGGTTCGGCATGGCTGTAAGAGTGTCACCCAGTTGGAAATCATGCCCCGGCCCCCGGAGGAGAGAGCTGCCGACAATCCTTGGCCCGAATGGCCAAAAGTTTACAAAATGGATTATGGGCAGGAAGAAGCGAAGGAGGTTTTTGGACAGGATCCCCGCGAGTACCTGACCATGACGAAAAAATTTCTGGGTGATGATCAGGGAAATCTACGGGCATTGATCATTTGTGACATTGAATGGAAAGAGGAAGGGGGTAGGTATTCCCCGGTTGAAGTTCCTGAAAGTGAACGTGAAATACCTGCTCAGGTTGCCCTTTTGGCCATGGGATTTCTGGGACCTGAAGATACGATTGCGGAGGAACTCGGATTGGAGAGGGATTCGAGGTCCAATATTCAGGCGGAATACGGAAAGTTCTCCACCAATATCGATGGAGTGTTTGCTGCCGGTGATATGAGGCGGGGGCAGTCTCTTGTTGTTTGGGCAATAAACGAGGGTCGGGCAGCTGCACGAGAATGTGATCTTTATCTAATGGGAGAAACCTCCCTTCCTTAAATCTCAAATTTGTTGTGCAGGTCGTTTGCTTGGATCTTGAAGGAGTTCTAATTCCAGAAATTTGGATTGCTTTTGCCGAGGAAACCAAAATAGAGGAGCTTAAGCGGACCACCCGAGATGAGCCCGATTATAGTAAGCTAATGGATTACCGTTTGGAAATTCTCTACAGGAATGGTCTGACCTTGCCGGAGATACAAGAGGTGATCGATAGGTTGGATCCCCTTCCCGGAGCGGTGAAATTTTTGAGGAATTTGAGAAAATCCCATGAGTTAATTATTCTTTCAGACACCTTTCGCGAGTTTGCCTTGCCTCTAATAGACAAACTGGGCAATCCTACCCTTTTTTGCCATGAATTAGAAGTGGGTCAGGGTGGAAGAATTGAAAAAGTTAAACTTCGTTTGCCTGATCACAAAAGAAAATCAGTTCAATATTTGCAGAAACTAAATTTTGAGGTGATCGCCGCTGGAGATAGTTATAACGATCTGGGAATGCTATTGGCAGCGGATCGTTGTGCTTTTTACAACCCGCCCGACTCCCTCCTTTCTCAGTATCCCGACATTGAGGTGGCAAGGAATTATGATTCCTTGCTGGAGTTCATTCATAGGGGATAATTATTCGGATGATTGAGATCATTGCCGGGACCAATCGCCGAAATAGTGCGTCCGCTGCACTCGCTAGATGGGTGCATACCCTATATGATGACCTGCAGGAAGATGCCCAAATTTTGGATTTAGCGGATTTGCCCACTGAAACTTTTTCTCCTGATGCCTATAAGCAAAAGCCCCGTGAGGTAGTTAAATTTACCGAGCGGGTTCTTCAGGCAGAGGGCTTAGTCGTGATCACTCCCGAATACAATGGCAGTATGCCGGGTGCTCTGAAATTATTTATTGATCTGTTGCCCTTTCCCGAAAGTTTCGAAAATCGACCGGTTTGTTACATCGGATTAGCTGCTGGCCAGTTCGGCGCACTTCGACCGGTTGAGCATTTGATGCAAGTGTTTGGATACCGCAATGCTTACAATTACTCAAGACGGGTCTTTCTTCCCTTCGCTCATAAAGTACTGGATGGAGAAAACGGTGTGATTGATTCCGACCTCAAAGAAAGACTAAAGGAGCAGGCGGTCGGGTTTATTGATTTTTGCAAGCGGCTGAATGGTTCCTTCGAGAACTAGAATGGTTGCTTAGCCTCCTGTTATGTCCGGCACGAAACTATCTGTCGTCGCCACGGATGCATGCGGTTGGCCCAACCTTACCCAACTTGCCAATGGAAATTTACTCTGTATTTATTTTAATGCACCAAGCCATGGGTTGATGGAGGGTGATTTGGTATGCTCCCTTTGGAGTAATAAGTCCAAGAGGTGGAAAAAACTTTCCGTTGTCGCAAAAGCCCCCAAGGGAAGCAATCGGATGCATCTCGCAGTTGGCCAGGCCCACAGCGGAGACCTACTTTGCTTCAGCAGTGGATTTGTCGTGGAAAAGGGAAAGTTTGTCCGCTTTGCAGGCCAATGGCTTTCTCGCTCCGTTAACGATGGGGTGTCATGGGAGGTGGACCCATCCCCGAAAGTTCCTCAAGGAATTGAAGGAACAATACCTTTTGGGCGTGTAATCCGCTTATCTGATAATCGTTTGGCATATGCAAGCTATTGGTCGCAAGGCATGGGTAAACCCAGCAATACCTGGGTTATGCAATCGTTGGATGACGGTTTTACATGGAAAAGGAAATCTCAGCTTGGGCAAGAAGATTCAAATGAGGCAACACTCTGCAATTTAGGCGGGAAAAAAACTCTTGCAGCAACGAGGACGCATAAGGACCACCACACCAAATTATGTTTAAAAGAAAAGGGCAAATGGGTGGATCAACAAGATCTTACTTTACCGATGCAACATCCAGCAGATTTAACGCCTATATCAGACCAGGCCGTTCTGTTGACCTATGGGATCAGGAATCGTGGTCTTATGGGGATAGGAGCAAGAATCTCACTGAATGAAGGCAAAACCTGGAGTGCTCCTTGGGTGATTCATCAATTTGGTAAGGGTGCTCAAGATGTCGGCTATCCATCCACTGCTTTGCTCACAAAAGAAATGGAGTTCATTTCTGTTTTTTACACAGATTACGAATCCACTTTTAAGAAAAGGCCATCGCGGTACAGGGTCCTTGCCAAAAAATGGAGACTTAAGGACTGGTTAAATTCCCGGGATTATCAAAAAGTAGTTTCTGAAAAGAAAAGAATTTAGTATTCCACCCTTAAAAGCGAAAGGCATCGTCCTCCCAAACGATGCCTTCCATAAACACTTACAAATTCCCTGAAAATAAGTCATAAATCAAGGAAAATACATAAAATATTGACTTGTTTCCTTTTCACCGAGTTTTCCTTCCAGTCACGCGTTGGGAGCGTTTCCATTCTTCCGAAAAATTTGCGGGGTTTGTATATTTCGTGCCTAGGGACTTTTTAAACTTCTCCAGGTAACCTTTCATTTTGGTCAACTCCGCTTGATAGAGGGGGTTTTTATACTGATTTTGCTCTTCGAATGGATCAATAGAAAGGTCAAAAAATTCCCACTCATCAAAGGGGAAAAAATGAATAAGCTTAAAATTCTCCGCTCTTAAACCGATGTGGGGGCAGACATCTTCTTTATTTTCGGTATCTAGATGGCTGAAATAAATCGAAGTTCGATTAAAATTTTGAATATCAGAAGCAATTTTATCAATTGAAGAGTTATTGTCCTGAGATATGGGGATGATTAACTGAAGAAAGTCAGTGTTTACAACATCTGGCACATGGACAAGGGGAACAGTAGGGCGATTTGTTAAGTCGGCGAGAAGAAGGGGAACTTTGATAACCTGGTCGTACATCCATCTTTTTCCATACCATCCTTTTTCCCCTAGAAACCGTCCAGATTTTGCGGAGTAAGCAAAATATGTATCTTTTTTATCGCTTGAAACGAGATAATTGGACAAACGTTCGCAGTTTTCATCAATTGCCTTGATGCATCGGAGATAATTTTTGGCAAAACGCTGAAATTTCCATCGGGCCAGGGAATCATCCTTCGGGGACTCTCTGGTGTAGGCTTCATTTTTTGGAACCCAGCCGATTCTCCACGCAGATGCTTGCTCCTCGTTCATTTTCTCAAGGTTAGATTGGTAGATTCCAGGATGCTCTTCGGATTCAGTCTCCGGGAAAAAAAGGTCCGAGTAGGGGTGCAGGTCTGATTGAATATTCATCCTTTGATAACGGCTCGCAGGAGCATTGCCTGCAAAGGAGGTGAAAAAATTTTCTGGTATTTCCAGCCATTCACCATCGAACTGATTGATGTAGCGAATGGGTGGCATCCATGGCCTTGAGGTGCCGTTAAAGGAAAGAAAGATAAAGAAAGGAATTTCCGGGTCGGATTTTTCCAACCATTCAAGGCAGCGGTCAGTAAGAACATCGGAAGTGTGACCTTCGAAAGTTATTTCTGAGAAGGGTGATTTTAGAACTGGGTTGAAAAAGACATCCGGTTTTTCAAGAATTTCCCAATATTCAAACCCCGCATCCCGAGGTTTAATCTGCCACTCCCAAGTTCCAAAATAAGCGGTTTTGTATCCTTGTTTTTGAAAGTCTAAAGCAAAGGAATTGCTCTCCAGGGCTGAAGAAACTGTCTTGTCGGCATCGAACCCTTTAAGCAAAAAAGGGGCGGGAGTCGGATTCAATGATCCCAGCGTAGAAAAGGCATTACGGAATAGAATACCCTTGGTTCCGAGATGATCGAGAAAGGGAGTCGGGTTAATGGTGGCAAAGCGGTTATCATACAAACCAAAGCAATGAACCGCGTGATCCACAGTCAGTGCGAAAATAAGGTTTTTCATTTTTTCATATCCCTGAACTTGCATCCAGGTGTGAATAAGAAAAGCAATAACGAACGGAATGGTTTTGAATGCCATAAGCACTTCCAAGCTATAGGCGAAGCAACCTTATCTACGAGGTTAAATTATCTCCACATTGAAAGAACTAGTTTCTTAAGATGCACTTGTCTACTGATTGTAGAAAATGTATAGATTAAAAGATATGTGCGGTATTGTAGGATATTTAGGTAAAGGAATTGCTCAGGAATCGTTGGTTGATGGTCTGCGTAGGCTGGAGTACCGGGGATACGATTCTGCGGGAGTTGCTTTTCATGAGGGGAGTGATTTTTCGCTAGTGCGGGAAACCGGTCGGGTGGAGAATCTTGCTAAATCCTTGCATGGAAAATCAAGCAGTTCGTCCCTGGGCATTGCCCACACCCGCTGGGCGACACATGGTGCGGTGACGGTGTCCAATACTCATCCGCACTTGAGCCAAGATCGTAAATTTGCCCTAGTTCATAATGGGGTGATAGAAAACTTTTCCTTCCTTAAGAAAGGGTTGCTCGCCAAGGGAATTGAGTTTGCTTCGGAAACAGATTCCGAAGTGCTCTGTAACCTGATTTCCTATCACTACTCCCAACTTCCCGAAGATTCGAACAGGTTCATCAATGCGGTCAGTACGGCATTGAGCGAGTCGCGCGGGGCTTATGGGATTGCCGTAATGTGCCTCGATTATCCAGATATGATGATCGGTGCACGAAGGGGTTCCCCTCTGGTCGTGGGCATTGGGGATGATGCCAATTTTATTGCCAGCGATGCCTCTGCTTTTGTAGGTCGTGCCAAGGAAGCTGTCTTCCTTAAGGATGGAGAACTGGCTATTTTACAGGGAGGAGAGTTTAGAATTACCAACCAGGAGGGCCACATCAGTGAAGCAGTCGCCCAGCCATTGGATCAAAAACTCGAGGAGGTGGAGTTGGGCGATTTTGGATCCTACATGGAGAAGGAAATTTATGAGCAACCGAATGCTCTCCGCAATACTTTGAGGGGCCGATTCGGGGATGATGGCACCACCGCCAAATTAGGCGGATTGGAGGGACATGAGAATGAGCTCCGGAATGTGGACCGGATTATTTTTGTGGCCTGCGGCACGGCTAGGCATGCATGTATGGTCGCAGAATACCTGATCGAAAAACTTGCCCGTGTACCGGTTGAGGTGGAGCATGCCTCTGAATTTCGCTACCGGAATTCTCCCAAATCGGGCCGCTCATTGGTAATTGCAGTCAGCCAGTCCGGGGAAACCCTGGACACGCTCGAGGCAGTCAGGGAAGCAAAAACAAAGGGTCTCTTAACCCTCGGAATTACCAATGTGGTGGGGTCTTCCCTTGCCCGAGAGACCGATGGTGGAGTTTACCAGCGGGTGGGCCCGGAAATCGGGGTGGCTTCGACCAAAGCTTTTTCTTCCCAGGTATGTCTTTGTGCCATGCTTGGACTCGCCCTGGGTAGAATGAGAGATTTGTCTCCGACCGATGGGACAAACCTAGTCGAGGCCCTCAAGGAAATGCCGGATTTGGTTACCCAAATCCTGCAAAAGGGCGAGCAGATTCGGGAACTGGCGGTAAAATATGGAAATGCGGAGCACCTCCTCTTTCTTGGCCGTCAAAGCCTTTACCCGGTCGCTCTTGAAGGAGCCTTGAAACTCAAAGAAATATCTTACGCTCATGCCGAGGGGTATCCTGCTGCCGAGCTAAAGCATGGTCCCATCGCTCTGATCAACCCGGACTGTCCATCCATCTTTATTGTGGAGGGAACCAAATTATCGGCCAAGACCATAGCCAATATGCAAGAGGTAAAGGCCCGCAACGGTCCAGTGATCGCCTTCGCCCCGGAAGATATTGAAATACCCGAGGGGGCGGCGGATGATATTTTCCGTCTACCTATTGCTCACGAAGTGGTCCGTCCCATCCTTGCCAATGTACCTTTGCAATTATTTGCCTATCATTTTGCCCGGTTGAGGGGGTTGGATGTGGACAAGCCCCGAAACTTGGCCAAGTCGGTTACCGTGGAATGATCGGAAGTTCGCGGATCATCCTGCCCCGAGTTTAGCGTTCAACAATTCAATTGCTTGGAGGGCCCCGCAAGGGAACCCATAAGCCCCGGCGGGGACATTATAATCTCGCGGATTCACCCGGATCATTCCGCATTCATAGTTAGCTTTCACACTTTCACAAAAAGAGCGGACGGTGGGCACGCTTAAACCGGCCCCGAATTCCAAAATTAACAGGTGCTGATTGGCATTTTTTTTGAGCCAGAAGTCAAGTTGCTCCTCCTGCTGGTTTAGGATCGATGAATTCCAGGAAAAATCAGAAAACATCAAAATATTAGGCCGGGCCACCGATCCGCATCCCGGGCAGGAGGGGAGGGGTGATGTGCACCTCAGTGATTCCACAGAAATGACCATTGCATCAGCCATGACTGGGGAAATCTCCCAGATCGGATGCCCGCACTGGTCAAGGCATTGCAGTTGCATCAGGGAACCATGGCACTCAAGTAATTGATTGACCCAGCCAGTCTGCTTAAAATGACCATCCACATTAGAGGTAAAGACAAAGGAGGGCAGGGATCGCTTCTCCGCCCATTTTTTGACCAGGTGATAGCCAGGGTGAGGATGGGTCTTTTGATAAAGTTTTAGGCGATGACCGTAGAAGCCCCATGCCAATGTTGGATCTTCCTGAAACCACCGGGGATTTGCCATTTCCTCAAATCTTAATCCTAACTTTTTCAGGATCGGGTAGGTATTCCAAAAACCTTCTTTCCCCCGAAAATCAGGTAGACCTGAATCCACTCCCATACCCGCCCCTGCTCCGATGAGCAGAGCCTGGCAACCGCGAAGAAGTTCAGTGCAGATATCGAGGTTTTCCATTATTTGGTGGAGGATTAACTTCAGGAAATGTACACTTTTGCTTTGAAAAAGAGCAAACCAATCCGTTTTCTCTCCCTTTGAACAAAGAACTAATGGAACTGAGAAAGGAACTCATTTTGACCTCGTGGGTGTGTGCATTTTTTTCCCTATGTGGATGCCTCGGCCCTTCACCCATGCAGGAAAGTAGGGAGGGAAGAGTCTCTCCTCCTCCCGCTGTTCTGTCCCCTCCAAAACCAAGCCAGCAGAAATTTCGGTTGGAAGGCGGGGTATTTTCCATCTCGACCGACGGTCTGCTTTACTTTGTTGATCTCAAGAACCGGTCCAGGGTGCACAGGGTAAATCTGCAGAATATGGGTGAGGAGGAAAAGTTTATTAATCTCGAGGAGTGGCTGAATCATGGAGATGGAGCACGATTTCAAATAGATGATCTTTGGTTGGACCATGAAGGACGGCTTCTGCTGGCAGAGTCCTCAACTGGAAAAATCATCCGCATTTCCCAAGATGCCAGAAAGTTGGAAAACCTTGCCGACTCCTACGACGGCTATCGATTTTCTCAGATTAAAGGACTTGTTGGATCTGGGACTGGAGAAATCTTCGTAGGCTCTCCCCATGCTGCAACCTTATACCGAATCGATACGGTGAAGGGAAAGATCAATGTGCTGAATGAAGATTTGGTTCGCTCGAGTGATCTTAGCATAGACTTGTCAGGTAACCGCTTACTGGTAGCGGAATCCGATCCTAACCGCATCGTGGTTTACGATCTCGATCACAATGATTCTATCCATCTTGGATGGACATTGATCGATTTCCCCAATCAGGAGGATAGACCTCAATCGCTGACCTTTTTACGCACCCCAAAAGATCACCTCATGGTTCTGCTGGGTGATGGATCCAAGTTGCAGGTTTACCATTTAGCAAGGGGAAGGGTAGTCCATACACAAAATCTTCCTTTTCTGGCCAGAAGAGTGCGAATTCATAAGAACTGGATTTATCTACAGGCGGAAGATTACATTGTCCGAAAAAAAATACCCCAATCTCTCCTGCAAGGCAGAGCTAGGAAAAAGCCCTGAGCTCTTTTCGAGCCCCATGCTGGGTAAAGTTTTTCACAGTCTTTTTGCGGTGGGCATAAGTTCTTTTTGACGGGCCGACCAATGCATTTCAGTCTCATCCAAACAACGCTTTGATACAGCTTATGGATGAAGATTTTTTACATCTTTTCGAAGAGTCGCCCGCCCTGCGTTTAATGCGGGGTAGATTGGGCTCTTTTGTGGTCGGTTTTTTCTTCAAAACTTTCAAAAAGTGGGGAGTGGTCGAAGCATCCGAGGAAGAACTCGCTGCCACCCTTGCCGAGCACATTGAGCAAGTTCGGGAACTGGAAGAGGCAGAGGCACCCAAACGCAGTCCTCAGGAATATTTGGATGAATGGTGCGATGAAAATCATCGTTATCTCACCAAAACTTACCATGAGGAGCGGGAAGAATTTGTTTTTCGACTAACCCGTCATTCCGAGAAAGCCCTTAGCTGGCTGAACGATCTTCTCGCGATGCATCATCGCGGTTATGCGACCACCGAATCCCGGTTCAACCGCATCCTTAATGAAATGCAGGAGTTAAGTAACGGAGTGAATTCCGATCCAGAAGAGCGGATACTTGAATTAGTGCGGAAACGGGATGATATCGATGAGGAAATCCGCAGGATTCAGGAGACCGGGGAGGCTCCGATTTTTGGAGAGGATGTCATTCGGGACCAGGTCTACGACCTTTCCGATCTGGTGGACCATTTTCTTTCTGACTTTCGGGCCATCGAAGAATTCTTTCGAGATCACGCTCGAGAAATTTCCAACCTTTACGCCCAGGGGAAAGCATCCAAGGGAGATATTGTCGAACATGTATTGGACGCGGATGAGGAACTCCGGTCCTGTGACCAAGGCAAGAGCTACTTTGGTTTCAGGGAAATGATGACTAATCCTTCGCTTGCCCGCAAATTCCGCACCCTTGCCGAGCAGACTTCCGATATTGCCCGTCGACGTGGGTTGGATCCACAGAAAGTCTTTGCCAATCTCGGAGACCGTTTGTTTGGGGAAGCCAGTTCGGCTCATGGTGCTTATGGTCGCATCAGTCGGAAGTTGCGGCAGGTGGTCGGAGATCATGCGGGCGGTGGCGGAAGGCAGGTTCGGGAAACCCTTTCGGCAATACGTTCCTTTGCCTATCGACTTCGTGAAAATCCTCTGGAGGACTGGGACTTTGAATTGGAGATCCGGCCCCAGTTTTTCACTTTGATGGAAGCGGAGTTCTGGGAACCCAAGGCGATTGAATCGTTCGCCGAAATCAAGCCTGCACGGACTACAGAATCTGCCTGGATGAATGAAATCCTTGGCTCTGTCGGGCAACCTCTAGACTTAAAGAAGTACCGTAATCGGGTAATCGAAGCACTCGAGGATCTTGAACAGGTTACCTTAACTGAGATGGTCGATCGTTTTCCATTGGAGCGCGGAGTGGTGGAGATTGTTTGCTACCGGGTAATTGCTGGGGAAGATCCAAAGCACCAGATTGTTTCCGATGAAATCGTACAAATTGATTTAAACCGTCCCGCTCAGGCCCGGTATGTTGAGGTCGAACAACTTGTTTTTCAAAGAAATCGCTTATGAATTCTGCTATTACACATCGTCATGTTATTGTCCGGTTGCTCAACGGACCGATCTACCAGGAAGACCTGGATCTATGGAGCCGCCTTGGAGCGGAGTGGGAAAAAATCAAGGGGCACTTCCTCGAAATGGGCATGGATGTTGCCCGTGATGACACCGCTGGCTATGCCTATGTTCGGCAACGAGAGGAGGACTCGGCGGAAGATGAAAACTGGGAAGATGAGGCATCCGCTCCCTTGCCTCGTGTTTTACGGCGCACCCGATTGTCCTACCACCAGACCATTTTCATGGTACTTCTGCGCGAGGAACTGATTCGTTTCGAGCAGAATCAGGAAGAGGGAGATCACCTCTATCGCTCCAGCCTCGATCTGATCGAGTTGATGTCACCTTACTATCCGGAATTACATGACGAGAAGAAGGTCCATCGTCAGATTTCGGGACTAATCAACAAATTCGAGGAGTGGGGAATCATTAAGAAGGTGAGAGACAAGGATGAAGGTCTCTATCGGGTTGAGCGCATTATCAAGGCCAAGCTTCCCCCCGAAAAATTGACCGAGGTAAAAAACCAAATCAAACGAAGAGCTCCGGAACTGGAAGAGGAAATGGAGGAAGAAGATGCTTGAATCCCAACTTGAATTAGAATTTTCCCCGGACAAGTCGACCGCCGGTTATCGGTTACATGAATTGTCCCTTTTAAATTGGGGAACCTTTCATGAAAAAGTCTACACCATTCGTCCGGATGGTCGAACCTCTATGATTACCGGGCGAAATGGATCGGGTAAGTCAACCCTGGTCGATGCTCTTCTTACGCTTTTGGTTCCAAACCGAGTTCGCAATTATAATGTGGCATCCAGTCAGGCGGGCAGTAGGGAACGAAATGAGAGGGATTATGTATTGGGTGCATATTCCGAGATTCATGACTCCGCAACCGGGCAGGGACGCAAGGAAACCCTGCGTAAGCCTGGGGAGACCTACACCGTCTTATTGGCCCATTTCTTCAACGAAGCTTATCAGACCGAGGTTACTATTGCCCAGGTGCTCTGGTGTTTGCCTTCCGGTAAGGTGGACAAGGTATACATGGTCGAAAAAAGAAAACTCACCATTGAGGATGATTTCAATCAACTGGGTGACTCTGACAAACTCCGGCGCATCCTCAAGGAGCGGGGATTCAACATCTTCGATTCCTTCACTGCTTATCACAAGAAATTTGAATCCATGCTTTTTTTGGATGCGGACCTGGGAACCCGTTCCCCTATGTCGATTTTTAATCAGGCGGTTTGTATCAAGGATGTCAAGGACCTCACCCAGTTTATACGAGAACATATGCTTGATGATGGCGGGGCCAAAGAAAAGTTACTTGCCTTGCAGGAGCGGTTTGACGACTTACGCAGCACCCATCGCCGGATTGAGACCGCTTCCTATCAGATTGAGCAACTCGATGAGATCCGGGCCGTCCATGACCAATTTTTGGATGCCCTGAGCCAGCGCTCCACAGCGGACGACATCAGGTCCGCCATCGAACCCTTTTATGCTCAGGCGGAACTGGAGAGCCGGGCGGAGTGGGTTGACGAGTTGAAACATCAGGAAGAAGCCGAGCGTGCCCGCCTGAAGACTGCACGCGGTGAGGTAGACCGCTTCCGGGAAAAGCTCAATCATTTGGAGAGAGCCCTATCCGACAGCGATGAAAATCGACGCCTTGAACAAGTGGGTGCGGAGATCGACCGTCTACGGGACAAGAGAGAAGTGGTGGGCAAGCGATCCGCAAATTTTGAGCGTCATCTCAGTGCCTGGGAAAAGGGAGCATTTGTTAAACAGGAGGATGACTTTCTGACCCTGCGCCGAGAACTCGATGCACAACTGCCACGCATGGAGGGAAAAATTGCCGAATTGGACGAAAAAATCGTCGAGGTTTCCTACCAGCTTAAAAAAGCAAACGAACGGGTTGAGACCCTCGAAGACGAAAGAAATTATCTTTTAGAAGCAAACACTAATGTTCCCTTAGAAATTGCCCGACTCCGCTCATCTCTCGCGACAGCCCTAGACCGCGACCTGGCGGAACTTCCTTTTGTTGGCGAATTGATTCAGGTTGTCCCGGACGAGGCAAAATGGACGGGTCCGATTGAACGGACGATGCGTTCCTTTGCTCTTACCATCGTCGTTTCCGCTAAGCTTGCCGATCAAGCCGAGGCCTTTTTGGAGGAAAATCATCTCGGAGATCGTCTTGCCTTTATCTCGCCGAGTACCGGGCATTCCAAGATCAAACCGGATGATGAGTCCCTTCTAGCCAAGCTGACCATTCGGTCTGAAATGGAAAAATC
>Ga0181564_10000195_pt1 | contig 49152 bp, 31 predicted proteins | sample 011ome_24_FD_134512 | JGI IMG/M metagenome (GOLD analysis project Ga0181564, IMG submission 134512) | Coastal salt marsh microbial communities from the Groves Creek Marsh, Skidaway Island, Georgia - 011513CT metaG (megahit assembly) | ecosystem: Environmental > Aquatic > Marine > Intertidal... | reverse complement strand
TCTACTAGAAATCTGTTGTATGCTCCGACTTCAACCGGAGTCTATGTCTGTCACGATGGCAAGAAATGGATATTTTTAACGGATGAGAAGCCTCGCAGCTATTTAAGAAATGGGGATTGGTTCCGCACTATATCTCGGGATCTGTACGAATGGAGCAGTATGAAAGTGCCGTCCGAAGTGGATGTGCGATTCACTGATCTAGTGGGCTATGTGCAAAGTGGTTTGTTTTTTAGGCTTACGGGGTATACTTTTCAAGATGCCTTTGTTGTCAATGTATGGGGAACGGCTACTCGTGTCGACCTCCCACTTGGCGCGGCTTCCGAGTATGCTTCGACTTTCGATGGCTACAACTACGTGTGGACCCAAGGAGCAACGGGGAGCGCTCTCTACCAATCTACAAGTTTAGAGAATTGGTCTTTCGTGAACACACCCGCTATCGGTTCTGTATCCAGATTGGAAAAGGTCGAAAATCTATTTATTTTAGAAGGATCTGTTTTCAATCAGCCGTCACCGCTAAGATATATTTCCAGCGATGGGCTTTTGTCTTGGAAGGAGACTGCCGACTTTGGGCCAATAGTTTATGGGAAGGGACTCTATGTAGGAATTATGGATCTTAAAATCGCGTATTCTGAGGATGGCGACAATTGGATTCACCCTTCAGATTCGATTAGTCTAGGATACGAAGGCGACATTGTTGGTACAACGCAGGGGTTTCTCGCTCTTGATTCGGATGGCGGTATATATGCGTCGATCGATGGGGTGCAGTGGTCGTCCGTAAATAGACCGGGATTTGGAAACGATGTCGTGGATATCGCCCACAATGGCGACGGGTATGTTGCGTTATCAGAGGAAAGTTTGTACACCTCAATGGACGGTGCTGATTGGGTTCGATTGCCTAAGCCAGATCTAATGGGATCTTCCGTCGCGTCCAAGGAAGGGCTGTTCGTTGCCAGTGGAGATAGTGGAAGAGTATTCGTTTCAGTCGATGGCATGGACTGGGAAGAGCACATAGTGGATGAAGAGGTCAGTAATATTTTCTCGGTGGAGTATTTGCCAGAGGTAGACAGGTTCATCCTGGAAACCCATACGGAAGATGTTTGGACATCAGAAGAAGGGATTAACTGGCAATCGAATCTGGGATTAGGGGGAAGAGGATTCCGATTCGAAGGTGAGAGACTTTTCGTTTATAACAATGGTGTTTACAGTACGAAAGATGGAATCGACTTTGAGCAGGTTCCCCATCTAACAAGCAATGACAGCATTCATTTTGTTAATGGTGTCTACTTGGCACCAGTCTTTATGGGCCCCGAGCAGGGAATTCGATTCTTGAGATCGACCGACGGAGTCGAATGGGATGTGGTAGACTCACCGGATTCTAGTAGCGTACTGCATGTTATGGATACTGGTTTTGTTTTGTCTAATAACAATCATGGCGGGGGATTGTTCTCGGAAAACGGTATCGATTGAACCCCTATTGGCATTGCCTTTCCAATGAGTGAATCTGTTGTTACCGGTGGTAAGCGATGGTACCTCAATTGGACTCCTTTAGGGATTGATAACGCGCTTGAATCGAGCGTTTATACGATTTCGGAAACTGACCTTTCTCTTGAGAAGGTTCGGTTAGTGTCCTCAAGCCCTCAAGTCGAAACCTTGCTGGTGATACGCGTATCCGTCAGGAATAGTGGACCGGAAGCAATTAGTTTTGATGCGACGAGGTTTCAGGCGCGATTATCTGACGGAGAAAACTGGATCGGCTCGCAAGATCTCATTGTGGGAGATGAAGAACTGCCAAGTTTAGTTCTTGGTTCGCAAGAATTCAGAGAGTTTGATCTCCTGTTGGAGCTGCCTGAAGTAATGGCGGAAGAGCACACAAGCATTCAGCTTTTGCTTAATCCAGATCGTTCTCCTCCCGAAGTTGATCTGTCAAACAACTACGCCTGGCTGCGGCTTTTGCCAACTCCAAAAATTTCTATCGAAGACCAGCATGATAGTACGATAAGGGTAGAATGGAATCGAGAAGGTGGATACGTGAAGCGGATCGAGTACTCGCATGACCTCGAGAATTGGCTTTTGCTAGACGCTCCCGAGGAATCGACGGAATCGGGTATTTATACCGAATCCATCGACCCAAATCGGGAAACGTTCTATCGGGCCAGAGCAGAGTAGGGTGGCGGTTCGCTAGGTTTTCTCTTTGTCGATGAGAATGTAGACCGCTCCCGCGATTCCGATTAAGCCGGACAAGTACCACCAGTTGGAACCCATGATACCATAGCACCAGACGCCTATGCTGCCGATGAGGCCAGAGAGGGCCCACGTCATGCCACGCAAGCCGAAGTACCGTCCACGCATCGCTTCAGGCGCCAGGTTGCTGCTGTAGGCCATGCCAATAGGAAGGGCGATGATCTCTCCTAGTGTGAGCAGTCCCATCGAAAAGAAAAAATCGAGCTGAGTCTTGGACAAGCCAAACGCGACACAACCTAGGCCAATCAGGGCGTAGCCTAGTGCGAGTATCTTTCGGTGAGCGAATTGCTTCAGCCAATGCGTAAAGGGCACCTCTATCAGAATTATCAATACGCCATTGAATCCCATAATGACACCATAGACGCTAGGAGAAATCTCGAAACGTTTCGTGGTCAATGCCAACAGGGTAAAAATCTGGTTGAAAGCGATTCCCATCAGGAGGCAGGCTAATAAAAATTGGGCATAGAGCTTGTTTCTAATCGCATTAAAAAATGCGTCGAGCCAGCTGCGAAGGATAATCTTTGGAGAGCTCACCCGCCCTTTGATTGTTCTAAGTCCGTGTGGAAGACTAAAGTAGGCAAGGGCCGCAAACGCCATCGTCGTGGCCGCGTCACCCATAAATATCAATATCGGAGAATAGAGGAAAAGCAATCCGGCGACCATTGGACCGGCAGCGAACCCCGCATTTATGGCTAGACGCAGCATGGCGAAAGCGGTGATCCGCTTGTCCGCAGGAACCAGGTCGGTAATGAGAGCGCTAGTTGGCGGTCCGAAGATGAAATTAGCGAATCCGTAAACGGTCGACATGACTATTAGTAGAATGTAATTCTCACAGAAATACAAAGATAGTAGGCTTATCGCTGAAGACACGAGGGACACTATGATCGTGTTCCGTCGGCCAATCGCGTCAGCCAAATATCCTCCCGCCATAGGTCCAAAGAAATTGCCCAAGCTGATGGCGGCCAAGACTCCACCGATTTTGCCAAGACTGTAGTCTCGGTCCTCAAGGAACAAAGTCAGGAAGGGAAAGACGAAGGCTCCGAACCGATTCACGAACTGGCCGATGACCAGGATGTATACGGGCTTTGGAAGTCCGCGAATGTCGGAAAATAGATTAGTAAAGAAGAGGCGCATCGCGTTTTTCAGTTTGGTTGTGACGCTGAGCGGGAATCGAAGAGGAGGTATGAATGAAACAAAAAACCTCTGCCGATCCGAGATCAGCAGAGGTTTTGGAAATTCGTTATAATGTATTATACTTTACCTATAGTCGTTCTCTTTCTGCCATTGATCTCGGTGTGTGCGATTTTGCATGACGCATTCCCACATACGATAGTCCCCCAATCGAATTGCGTTTATCGCTGACTAGGGTCGTATTGAGATTTTTGATTAGGAGGCTCATCAAGGGATCGACTAAAAAAAGAATCGCAGCTTTATCCTATGGCAAGCTTAATGTCGTCGGTCCTGCGTTGACCCGTGATTTTCAAAGGCAAACAGTGGGGACGCCGAGCCCCAGCTCGGCAACAACGACTACAACCTATGCCGCGCTGGGTCTCGGCGTTCCCAGAGGAACCAAGCGGTGAATCACGTTTTTGACTGGACCAGAAACGGACTTTCGGTGTCTTTGGGACTTGAACTGCCCGAAAACTAGAATCACATCTGCCTACTATGCGAAATCTCGATGCTCTAAAATACTGTCTTCTTACGTTACTATTTGCGGCCTCAACTTTTGCCGCCGAAAAGCCAAACGTCATCGTCATCATGGCGGATGATATGGGCTACGGCGATGTTTCCGCCTATGGAGCAGATACGTTCCGCACTCCTTACATTGATCAATTGGCGGCTGAGGGACAAATGTTCACGAGCGGATACTGTTCCGCGTCGACCTGTACGCCAACCCGCTACTCCTTCCTAACGGGAACCTACGCATTCCGTCGTCCCAACACTGGAATCGCCCCACCGAATAGCCCTGCAGTCGTCAAACCGGGTACCGAGACGATCGCTTCCATTCTAAGCACCGTGGGCTATAAGACTGCCGTTGTTGGTAAATGGCATCTAGGCCTCGGTGGTCCTGAGGGTCCGGATTGGAATGGCGAACTCAAGCCTGGGCCCAGAGAAATTGGGTTCGACTACAACTTTCTTCTCCCCACAACGAACGACCGTGTTCCGCAGGTTTATGTGGAGAATAGCCGCGTTCTCAATCTAGACCCGAATGATCCTCTATGGGTAGGAAACGAGAAGCCTAGTCCCGACCACCCGACGGGTATCACGCATCGAGATACGCTCAAAATGGATTGGTCGCACGGGCACAACTCGACGATTCACAACGGCATCAGCCGTATTGGTTTCTACACGGGAGGCCACGCGGCCCGTTTTCGTGACGAGGATCTGGCCGACGAGTGGGTGAAGCAGTCCAACAAGTGGATCGAGGAAAACAAGGACGGACCCTTCTTTCTCTTTTTCGCTTCCCACGACTTGCACGTTCCTCGCATCCCCCACGAGAGATTCCAAGGTGTGACATCGCTCGGCTACCGGGCTGACTCCATCGTACAGCTCGACTGGTGCGTTGGGGAGTTGATGAAGACACTCGATCGCCTTGGCATCGCGGAAGATACGCTTGTCGTTTTCTGCTCTGACAATGGGCCTGTAATGGATGACGGATACGAGGACCTGGCCCTTGAGAATCTCGGAACGCATCGAGCAGCTGGCCCCTACACCGGCGGTAAGTACAGCATTTATGAGGGAGGTACCCGAACACCCTTCATCACTCGCTGGAAAGGAAAGATCAAACCGGGTGTCTCCGATGAAATGGTCTCCACGATCGATCTCCTAGCCAGTCTAGCCGCTTTAACGGGAGCGAAAATCCCGGATGACGCCGCTCTCGACAGCTTTAACGTCATCGATGCGCTGCTTGGGAAGTCCGGAGCGGAAGGGCGCGACCACCTCGTTCAGCAAGACAATGGCAGGGGCAACAATTACGGCCTGCGAGTCGGTAATTGGAAACTGCAGCGTCACGATTCGAAAACCGCTCGCAACGTAGTCGTCGAAACCAAATTGGCCAATACGAAGGTCAACCAGTACCGGCTCTACGACCTTTCCAAAGACCCAGAGGAAAAAAACGATCTTTACAAAAAGCGCCCAAGGATTGCCAAGCGATTGACCGAGCGCCTCGCAGAAATTATCGATTCGGGACGCAGTCGGTAGCTCATCTTACAATTTCTACCAATCGTAGGAGCGGTTTTATACCGCGATTATTGCGGTGAAATCGCGGCGTAAAGCCGCTCCTACACTTATTAATTCGCTCGTTAAGCGCCCAAAGATTGTGTAATCGTTCGTTGCCGTTCGAATTCCCTTCGCTCTTGCATCGCAGTCGAAGATCTACCTCAATCAACCCATGTCCCCACGGATGACTACCTCTAACAAGATTCGGTGTGTAATTCTATGCTCGCTCATATTTGTAGCAAGCATACCCATATTCTCAGCGGAGAAGCTCAACATCATCCTGATCATGGCGGATGATTCGGCCGTCGACAATTACAGCTGCTACGGGAGTGACTTTTTCAGTTCGCCTCGTATCGACTCACTTGCAGAGACTGGGGCCCGCTTCAATTACTGCTATTCAGAGCCGGTCTGCACCTCCAGCCGGGTGAAGATTATGACCGGTAGGGATGGAGTCCGTAACTACGTCAATTTTGGGATCCTGGATAAAGGGGAGACGACCTTCGCTGATATGCTGAAGGCAGCCGGCTACGCCACGGCGGTTGCGGGAAAGTGGCAATTGCACGCGGACCCCAATGGATCGCTGCCGGAAGACTGCGGATTCGATAGCTACTGTCTCTGGAATTTTCCAGGCACGACGCTGGACCGCTATTGGAATCCGAGCCTCAATCAGAACGGTAAGATTCTCGAGACAACCGAAGAGGATTACGGGCCTGATATCGTGTCCGATTTCCTAGTGGATTTTATCGAGACCAATCAGGATCGACCGTTCTTCGCCTACTACCCAATGATTCTGGTCCACAATCCTTTTCCGGAAACGCCCGATAGCCAACCCGCTACGGCAGAAGAAGCGAAGTTTTCAAAAGGTCTCAAGAACTACCGCGATATGATCGCCTATGCGGACAAAATGGTAGGCAAGCTGGTTGACACGGTGGATCGACTGGGATTGGGCGAGAAAACGGTTTTCATCTTCACGGCAGACAATGGAACCAACCGTACATTGACCTATCCTTTTAGAGGTTCTCAGCGGACAGGAGAAAAAGCCTTCGCCACCGAAGGCGGATATCATGTGCCGCTCGTAGTGAATTGCCCTACCGTTGTTCCGGCGGGAATTGTCTCCAACGACCTAGTCGATTTTTCCGATGTGCTTCCTACTTTAGCAGAGTTGAGTGGCGCTGAATTGCCAGACGTCGAATTGGATGGCCGCAGCTTCTGGCCGCAATCCCTTGGAAAGGAAGGCAACCCGCGGCAGTGGATTACTCAGTACTACTATCCCAAATACAAGCCGGCCGCCGAAAAGCACGGTCAAGGAGTCCGTAGTCGCGAAATCATCTGGGCCCAAAACCAGTACTATAAACTCTATCAAGACGGCTCCTTTTATGCAGTCGCGGATCGGCATGAAGTAGAGTCGATTAGGCCGGGAGATGGAACCCCATTCGCCGAGAAAACGAGGAAGATGCTGCAAAAGGCCCTTGAGTCCATACCGCAAACCGGGCAAATGCTCAACGCGGAGGCAAGCCCCTGACGCAATGATTCTGGCCGATAGATTCAACTATAGTAGAACAGGCATCCTGCCTGTTACTCTCCTTTTAACCACAGGCAGGATGCCTGTTCTACCTTAACATACCATTCAAGTGATTAGATCCTTAAGTTTTTCAAACCGTCGAGCGCGAATAATTGCCTCCATTCTTTTCCTTGTCGGCCTGGTGTATCCAATATTTGGTTCAAAAAATGTAGAGAATGTAGTCTTCATTATTTCTGACGACTTGAAGGCCAGCGTTTTGGGCAGCTATGGAGATGAGATTTGCCATACGCCAAATATTGACCGTTTGGCAGAAGAGGGCGTGGTATTCGATCGGGTTTATTGTCAGGGGACGTCTTGCGGGCCGTCGCGTCAGTCCTTTATGCACAGTCGCTATCAGGGCGCCGCAAAGGTGAACTTGGGAAAGCACTTTATCGACAATGGGGTCTTCAGCGCCCGCATTGGAAAGATTTACCACATGAAAGTTCCGGGCGACATCATCGCGGGCACGGATGGACTGGATGTTGAAAGCACTTGGAACGAACGTTACAATTCCCCCGGTCTGGAAGCGCATACACCGGGAGACTATGCGTGTCTCAATCTTAACATTTTCACTACCGATCTTGCCGGTCGGTATTCGACCGCGATGCCGCATCGCTGGTTTGTGACGGTCAGCTATGACGGGGACGGCTCGGACCAACCCGACTACAAGACAGCAAGCAAGACCATTGAGGTAATCCGTCAGCGAAAGGACGAGCCATTCTTCATCGCCACTGGTTTTGTTCGTCCCCACTATCCCATGGTGGCTCCTAAGCGATACTTCGACATGTACCCAATCGAAGACATTACGTTGCCCTATGTTCCTGAAGACGACCACGACGACATCCCGCCGCTCGGTTTTCCGAGAGTAGTGTCTACCAAAGATCCGATCGGCAAATATCCGGACAATCAGAAGCGCATGTGGGCGGGTTACTACGCGACTGTCACCTACATGGACGAACAAGTTGGAAGAATTCTAGATGAGCTCGATCGGCAGGGCCTGCGAGACGAGACCGCCGTCGTGTTTACCAGCGATCATGGATACCATTTGGGCGAACATCATTTCTGGCAGAAAAGCAACCTGCACGAAGAGGCGCTTCGAGTGCCGTTGATCATATCGAGTCCTGGAGTAAAGTCGGGGCGATCGTCTGTGATCACAGAACTGATGGATATCTATCCAACCCTTTCGGAACTAGCCGGATTTGAGGCTCCCGAAAGCGTACAAGGTAAGAGCCTGGTTCCCGTGCTGGAGGATAAGTCGGCCCGCGTCAGGGAGGCCGCGCTCACCATCGATGGATCCGGCTATGCCCTGCGGTCCGATCGCTGGGCCTACATTCGCTACAATGACGATACGGAGGAGCTCTACGACATGGAGTCGGATCCGGGCCAACTCACAAATCTCGCGATCAATCCCGAGCGCGAAGGCGAATTGAAGACATGGCGCTCAAAGCTGGATTCTAGACTGAAGGGTGCCGGTATTACGCGAAAGGTAAAGAAAGGGTAGTGCCCTACTTGTTTATGTCTTTAGGAGCGGTTTTACACCGCGATAAGAAAGGAATCGCGGAATAAACCCGCTCCAACGAGTTTCTGCCTTATTCGCAGAAAACCCGTAGGGCTATAAATCAACCAAAATTAAGAGAGTGGCTATGGAGTCTCAATCGATATCAACCAAGCTTACATTAAATCATTTTAGATCGTCTCGTCAAATGCACCGACACGTCGCCGGATGAGGCGACGTTTGTTCTAATTGGCGGGTCAGCGACCCGCCCTACAGTCTCATTCAATCTTAAAATTATAGTTGCTGGACACTCTCTAAGGCTAAATGAAATTACACATCGCGATCACCTCCGCTTTTCTCGCATTGCTAAACCTAGCCATGGCAAGCGACGCTTCGCCCAATATTCTTCTCATTATGGCAGACGATGTTGGATACGAGTGTTTCAGTAGCTACGGAAGCAAAGAGTATTCAACCCCCCGGCTGGATGCCTTGGCTGAAGAAGGAATACGGTTTGAGAACTGTCACTCAACGCCCTTGTGCACGCCCAGTCGGGTCAATTTGATGTCGGGTAAGTCGAACGTGTTCAATTACGTCGATTTTGGAGTCTATCCTAAGGGAGAGCCGACTTTCGCCAATCACTTTAAAGAACAGGGTTACGCAACCGCTGTAGCCGGTAAGTGGCAGCTTCTCTTGGAGGATAAGGGTATTTCTCCCCGGGAAGCGGGTTTCGACTCTTATATTTTGTGGAACACGCCTAACACAGAACGAGCCCGATATTGGAATCCTTCTTTGGAGCAAAATGGAGAAATCCTCGATTTACCGGAAGGAGCTTACGGCCCTGACATTTGCGCGAGCTTCCTCGAAGCTTTTATCGAAGAACAAGCCGGCTCGAATACACCGTTTCTCGCTTATTATCCGATGATCCTGCCGCACAATCCCTTTCCGCCGGCTCCCAATAGTAAAGACCAAAACAGCAAGGACAATAAGGCCAACTTTATCGATATGGTGAACTACTTGGATTCCCTGGTGGGTCGCTTAGTTGATGCGCTTGAGGAATCTGGAGTCAGGGAGAACACCCTGGTGATATTTACGAGCGACAATGGAACGAATGCGGATCTAACGTCGACCTTCGATGGAGCTCCACTCCAAGGCGGCAAAGGGTACACCAAAGATCATGGCACCCACGTTCCGCTCATTGTAAATTGGCCCGGAAGGATTCCCGAGAATCAAGTAAACGATCGCCTGATCGCATTCTCCGACTTTTTTCCTACCATAGTCGATGCGGCTGGGATGCCGCCAAAGAAAATTTCCGATGGCGATGGGATCAGCTTCTGGCCACATTGCCTTGGCCAAGAGGGGGCAGAGAGAGAATGGATTTATGGATACTATTTTCCGCGACCCTACTCGGAGAGTTTCGACGATAAATACCGCCATTGGGAAGTTCGTTACGCGCGGGACAAGCGTTACAAACTGTACGGCAACGGAGATCTCTACGACACGCAGGAAGACGTCCTCGAGAAAAGGGCTATCGATCCGGAACGCTCAAGCGCCGCGGTCAAGCGAGCCCGCAAGTCGCTTCAAGCCATCTTGGATTCCTACCCAGAGCAGGGAAGGGGAGTCGACTACTCGCGAGTGGTTGGTGAACGCCGGTAGGGCGAGAGCGTCCCCGCTCCGCCGCGTTAGCTTGATCTTCTTATGCGGTGGAGCGGGGACGCCCTCGCCCTACCTTCACTTATGCACATCCGACAGGCAATTTTGATTGTATTATCGCGACATTGTCGTAAATGTACAATGCTTTTATCGGATTCCTACTATCCCAAATTACGGGAACCGGCTATGGTTCCCGCAAGCTCAACGTTTTGTTTTTTGGACTTATTAAATTGGCGTCTCTTTAAGCGAATCGTGCGCGCCTTGATCCCTTCATGATAACTTCTGCCCCCCCCAATCGTTCAAGGATTTCCTTAAGGACGTCGACCCCGTACGGCGCGGGCTGGGGCTGTACGAGCATCTCTCGGATATCTGCTACTTTGTGAAAGACCAGACGGGGCGTTTTGTCCTGGCCAACGAAGCGCTGGTGCTCCTTTTGGGTCGTACACGCGAGTCGGAAGTGCTGGGTAAAACCGATTTCGAATTGGTGCCCCGATATCTCGCGGACAACTACTTCAAAGATGATCAGCAGGTGCTCTTTTACGGTCAGGAGGTATTCAACAAGGTCGAACTAGTGACGCACAACGACCTGTCCGTCTACTGGTACACCACGACCAAGGTGCCGCTTTACTCGAAAGACGGCTCCATCATCGGCCTCGAGGGAGTAACACGGGAGTTTAAGGCGGCAAGCAGCGCCTTGGGCCCTTACCCAGAACTTTTTAAGGTCATAGATTTTGTTGAGAAAAACTACTCCAAGAAAGTCACCGTTGCCGACTTGGCAAAGCGTGCAAATCTGTCGGTGAGAACCTTTGAAAGGCAATTCAAGCGTCGCTTTAACCTGAGCCCGATCGCTTACCTGAAAAAAGTGCGAATTAATGTCGCTTGCGTGAATTGATCCATGGCAATCACACGATTGCCCAGATCGCCCAGGACTGCGGATTTTGCGACCAGAGCTATCTTACAAAGGAATTCGCCCGCTTAATGCGAATCACCCCGCAAGCCTATCGAGACGCCCATTCCATCTAGCGCATGTCCTCCACCTCGACCCATTTTCATGGCTAAAAACCTCTTTGCGCTTCGAGTTTGCCACGCACGTGTAACGAACCATAAATCCTTATCTGTTAAAAACCGAGTCTAGAACCAACCGAAAAGAAGTAAGAACCTTTGCCCGGTTTTCAAATTTTCCATTCAATCAATCATTTCTTGAAATCAATACATACTATGCTGCCTAGAATCATCCTATCAGTTTTTGTTGGCCTCCTCAGTTGGAATGCATCGGCAACCTCATTGCCTCTCGATGTCGAAGAGGGGGAACGCATCGTCATCATTGGAAACGGGCTGGGCGAGCGCATGCTCTACTTCCCGCATTTCGAAACGGATTTGCACCGCCAGTTTCCCAACAAGGCGCTCATCGTTCGCAATCTCAGCAAACCGGGAGACACACCGGGTTTCCGGCCGCACCCGTCGCGTGAAACCCAGTGGGCTTTTCCCGGGGCGGAGAAGTTTCATCCCGGACGCCAGACTCACTTGGGAATTGGGCATCATCCCTCTCCGGACGAGTGGCTAACAGAATTGAAAGCCGACACCATTATCGCTTTTTTCGGCTACAACGAATCCTTCGATGGACTTGGTAAGCTTGAGAACTTTCACGACGAGCTAGACGCATTCGTGCAGCACACGCTAAAGCAGAAGTACAACGGGCAATCTGCCCCCAAACTTGTGCTCGTCTCGCCAATCGCGTTCGAAGACCTCTCCGACAAGCAGGATTTGCCTGATGGCAAAGAGGAGAATTTGCGACTCGCTGCCTACACCGATGCGTTTAAGCGCGTAGCGGAAGCGCGAAATGTTGGTTTTATCGACCTTTTTAACCCGACCAGAGAACTCTACGAAAAAGAAAAGAATCCACAGACCATAAACGGTTTCGCTCTCAGCGACGAGGGCTACCGCAATCTTTCAAAGACTCTCATCAGCTCGCTCTATGGGGAGTTTAAACCCCAGGAAATGGTCTCTCGCGATGCAATGTACGCTGCCGTAAAGGACAAGAACTGGTATTGGAACAACGATTACCAAATTCTGAATGGGGTTCACGTCTACGGACGCCGCTACAAGCCATATGGCAATGTAAACTATCCAGAGGAGATCGAGAAGATTCGCCAAATGACTGAATTGCGTGACGGCAAGATCCATGCGGTCGCTCTCGGGGCTCCCGCGAGCATTCCAGTCGATGATAATGCAACCCGTCCACTCACTGAAGTTAAAACCAACTACAATAGGCCGATCGAGTTTCTTGATGTAGATAAAGCAATCGATAAGTTCACGCTTCCTGAGGGATACAAGATCGATTTGTTCGCTTCCGAAGCAGAATTTCCGGATCTCCGCAATCCCGTCCAGATGACCTTCGATAATCAGGGTCGCCTCTGGGTCGCAGTCATTCCGTCATACCCTCATTACCGCCCAGGGGACGAATTGCCTAACGACAAGCTTCTCATCTTTGAGGATACTGACAACGACGGTCGAGCAGACAAGCAGATGGTCTTCGCCGATGGGCTCCACATGCCGATTGGTTTCGAACTCGCTCCCGAAGGAGTTTACGTGGCGACCCAGCCCAACCTTTCCCTTCTAGTTGATGACGATGGGGACGACCGGGCTGATCGCATGGAAATCCTTGTGCACGGATTCGACTCGCACGATACCCATCACTCGATATCCGCCTTTCTGGCTGACGCCTCCGGTGGTATCTACATGAACGAAGGGCGTTTCCTCCACTCGTCTGTAGAAACGCCTTATGGTCCGGAGTACATGACGGACGGTGGGTTGTGGCGCTTCGATCCGAAGAACTGGAAGCTCGAGCGTTTCATGCAGGTCGACGTATCCAATCCTTGGGGTGTCACTATCGACGACTACGGCCAAACCTTTCTTTCTGACGCGTCTGGAGGAGCCAATTGGTGGTCGTTGCCATTGTCCGCGAAGGTCCCACATGGACAGGAAATCGAAAAATTGGCTCAATTTACCACTCACCGTGTGCGCCCAACTTCGGGAACCGAATTCGTTTCTTCGCGACACTTTCCTGAAGACACTCAGGGAGATTTTCTGATTAACAACACGATCGGCTTTCTGGGCACGAAGCACCATAGCATCGTAGAGGATGGCGCGGGATTCACGGGGGAGCTGAAGCAGGATTTGATCATGTCCACCGATTCGAATTTCCGACCGGTAGATATGGAGTTCGCCCCTGATGGTTCGCTCTACATCGTAGACTGGCATAACCCGTTAATTGGGCACATGCAGCATAGCGCTCGCGATCCCAATCGCGACTCCGACCACGGCAGAATCTACAGGGTTACGTATCCATCGCGACCCCTTGTCAAACCCGTCAAGGTGGCAGGAGCCTCTATCAACCAGCTGCTGGAAAATCTGAAAGAACACGAGTATCGCACTCGCTACCGGACTCGTCGTGAACTTCGTGGACGTCCAGCGGAAAAAGTGATCCCCGCTGTTAAGAAATGGGTTCGAGGGCTGGATAAGAGCGATTCAAACTACGGTCGTAATCTTCTGGAGGCGCTTTGGGCAACCTGGGGTCAGAACCAAGTCGATCAGGGAATTCTCGAGCTTTGTCTTAATCATGAGGATCACAAGGTTAGATCAGGAGCGGTACGCGTTCTGCGCTACACTTACGATCAGATTCCCAACAGCCATGAACTCTTTATGAAAGCTGCGGTAGATGAGCATCCTCGCGTTCGCCTGGAAGCGATTGTTGCGTCCTCTTGGCAGGACAACGAAAAAGGAGCGGAAATTGCCTTGGAAGGACTTAAGAAACCTGTCACCAAATGGATGGGAAGGGCCTACGAAGCCGTTTTTAGCACCCTCGAAGATGATGCCAAAGCCCTCAGCGAATCGGGAAAGCTAAATCTTGCAGGCAACAATGCGGCCAAGGAATTTTTGGCAGGGAATTTTGAGTTCTACGACAAGAACCAAGGTGAAGTGGTAGTTGAGCAGATCAATCTGTCAAAGGAGGATCTTGAACTCTACCGTCTGGGTGAAGAGGTCTATCACCGGGACGCTCACTGTGAGACTTGTCATGGTGCCGACGGCAAGGGTGCCATCCCCAATATCTATCCACCGCTGAATGCGAATGAGTGGGTGATGGGCGAAGACGAGCGACTGATTAAAATCGTCTTAAAAGGACTTTGGGGAGCAATCGAAGTGGCTGGCAAGACCTACGACCCGTCAACAGGAGTCCCTCCGATGACCGGTTTTGGCGGGATGTTAACGGACGAGGAAGTCGCGGGAGTACTCACTTATGTAAGGGCCAAATTTGGCGACAAAAAGGCGCTCGCCAAAGCGATTAAACCCGAAAAAGTAGCTGCTGTCCGAGAGGCTACTAAAGATCGTCAGAACTTCTACATGGTCGATGAAATACTAAAGGAGCATCCCTTCCCCAAAGGAGTGGTAACGGGTTCCGCGACCAAGCAGTGGCAATCCTATCCAGGTAAGTCAGGAGCAGGGAAAGGCAAAAGCGTCGTCCTTATCTCAGGAGACGAAGAGTACCGGTCTGAAGAGGCAATGTCGCAACTTGGGAAGATCCTTTCACAGCGTCATGGTTTCGATTGCACGGTCCTCTACGCGCAGCATCCGGGCGAGCCAGGAGTGATCGATCCCAATTTTGGAAATAACATCCCTGGTCTGGAGGCGTTGCGCACTGCGGACCTGATGATCATTGCTACCCGGTTTCGGGATTTGCCAAACAATCAGATGAAGGAGATCGACGACTATTTGAAATCGGGAAAACCAGTGATTGGAATGCGAACTGCAACTCACGCCTTCAACATCGAAGACAAGAACGCTAAATACGCGCATTACAGTTTCAACTACAAGGGCGATAAGAAGGCCTGGAAAAACGGTTTCGGCGAACTCGTTCTAGGTACGACGTGGGTAAGCCATCACGGATGGCACAAGTTCGAAAGTACGCGTGGCATTCTGGTGGGAAACCACGAAATCGGCAATGGCATTGGCAAAGGAGACATTTGGGGTCCTACCGATGTTTACGGTGTTCCGTTACCACTTCCTGGTGACAGTAAGCCAATCGTGTTGGGTGAGGTCGTGGCAGGAATGGGCAAGCTCCATCCCGCTATAGGTCCAGGGCCTTACGACAGAGTTCCAAGCTACGGGAAAGAAGCGGGCTTTCACAAGAACGATCCTATGATGCCGATTGCTTGGACGAAGAGCTACCAAATTCCCGGGGGTAAAAAGGGTAAGGTCTTCACAACGACCATGGGCTCGTCGAACGATCTGGAAGCAGAGGGTACGCGACGCATGATTGTGAACGGAGTACTTTGGGCCATGGGCATTCCTGTTCCGGCAGAAGGGGCGAATGTGGACCTTGTGGGCGACTTCAAGGCCTCAATGTATGGTTTCCAAACCGAGGAAGGCTACTGGCAGAAGAAGGATCTTAGAGTGACCGATTTCGATCTCTAGTCACGCAGGAGTTTGTCAGTTCCCGTTATCAAAAACCTTCAATTTCGCTTTCCAAGATGCCATTATACCGAATCGCTTTTATCCTAGTCGCCCTGGTCCCTACGCTGTTTAACTTAAGCGGCAAAGATCGTCCGAACATTCTCTTTATAATGTCGGATGATCACACGGCCCAGGCGATCGGCGCCTACGCAACCTTGCTCAAGGAGCTAGATCCAACGCCCACCATAGATAAATTGGCGGAAGAGGGGGTCGTCTTTGAAAACGCGTTCTGCACCAATTCGATCTGTACGCCGTCCCGAGCGAATATCATTACCGGTCTCTACAATCATAGCAACGGAGTATTTGATCTTGGGGGAAATATCACCCCTGACAAACAGACGCTGCCCATCCTCATGCGTGAAGCGGGATACGAAACCGCCATGATCGGAAAGTGGCATCTGAAGCAGGAGCCGAATTTCGATTTTTACAAAGTGCTACCCGGTCAAGGAAAGTATTTTGATACCGAATTTCGGATACAAGGCGATCAGCCGTGGCCTCAAAACGTAGTCATACACAAAGGTGAGCATTCGTCTGACGCTATCACTGACTCCACTTTAGACTGGTTCAAAAACAAGCGAGATGCCAGCAAACCCTTCTTCGTCTGCCACCAGTACAAGGCCCCGCATGACTATTTTGAGAATGCCCCGCGTTACCAATCCTATCTGGCGGATGTGACAATCCCCGAACCGGAAACGCTCTACGAGGTACCGAACACTTTTGGTTCATTGGCGACCCGCGGCTGGCAAGACGAGCTTATGCCTCACATTGGCACCTCAATCGGAAAGCGAAACCCCCGGCGATCCTACGCCACGCATCTTTTCGCGAAATTTCCCGAAGAGTTTCCTGCCGACTACGATCCCGCCCTTCTCAGCGAAGAAGAGACAACCCGTATCGCTTACCAAGGGTATCTTAAAAAGTACCTTCGGTGCGTCAAAGGTGTGGACGACAACCTGAAGCGGCTATTCGATTACCTGAAGGCGGAAGGCCTCTATGATAACACGGTTATCATTTATACCGGTGACCAAGGCTTCTGGCTGGGCGAAAAGGATTATCAGGACAAGCGCTGGGCCTATGACGAATCAGCTCGCATGCCCTTCATCGTTCGCTACCCCAAAGCGATTCCGGCCGGTATCCGGAGCGACGCTCTAATCGAAAACGTGGACTATCCCGCTCTCATGCTCGACTATGCAGGTGTTAAGATTCCCAAAGAGTATCAGGGAAAGTCCTTTCGCTCGATCTGCGAAACCGGGAAGGAGCCCGCCAACTGGAAGCCCGCCACGTACTATCGCTATTGGATGCACATGGCCCATCACGACAACCCAGGTGAAATGGCAATACGTACCAAGACGCACAAACTCATCTACTTCTACGGAGCTAACTACAAAGGCGAATACCAAACACCACCTGCCTGGGAATTATATGATCTTGTTGAAGATCCACAAGAGCTTCGTAATGTGTACTACGTTCCCAAATACAAGAAGATCCGGGACGACCTGAAAGCCCAATTTGCTCAGCTTCGCAAAGATATCGGAGATGATGGCTCTCACTATCCAGAGTGCGAAGCAGTTGTGCAGGAGTTTTGGGACTACAGCGAAGCAGACCGGCTCAAGGCGATTGAGATTTCCGCAAACTTCAAGAAGGTCCGAGAAGCCGAACTGGCGAAGAATTAGGTTCTTCAGCATTCGCTGCAAACACAGGACACCAAAAAATAGAGCGTTGGCAGGATTGGGGGCTACTTTAAATTGTTATGTTGTCCTGTTCCTAAAGAACGAAACGCTTTAGGGTAAAATTTCCTTTTGGGAGACAATGACCTGATTTAGAGTCAATAATCAAACCGTTGAGAATTTACTAGATCGGCGGTTATCCGAGTAAATTAGTAGACGCATTTTAGGCGATCTACACTATCGCCTCCTTGTAGTATCCCCTCAGGGAATTCCTGATAGATTCCAACAGTGAGATCTGTTATAGTTTTGTAAATTCGCGTTTCCTAACCGAAGTTTGCTAGGTCTCGTTGGGGAGGTTTAGTTAAGCGGAGGATCCCGCTTGGTGAAGGGCGATCATTTATAAATAATTGATCCTTAATGCTATGCATCCTGTTGCCGACTATCTTCCGACCGCTGCCTTGTTGATTGCTTCCATCTTAAACCCGGAGGAGAATCAATCGGGTACTCAAGAGATTGAGATAAATGATATGGAGTCGCTCGAACTTGCTCAGCTCCATGTGGGTGAAAACTCGACCGCCATGGAGCCGCTAACGCTTTAAGGTCGCCAAGGGAGTTTATGTTTTAGAGGAGTCTTTCCATATCGCCCGTTCGAATGTCAACCTCGTTGGAGAGCCAGGGGCTCGGTTCGTTCTTGGAGACGAGGTCAATCAACCTGTAATCGCAGTGGGAACGCAAAACGAATGGGTGGATGAATTTGATATTATTGAGAACATTCATATTTCGGGAATTGAGGTAGATGGGAATCGTGAACATCAATCCTCCGAGCTCGATAGTGAGAAGCCTTGGATTCCAAACAATGGGATCGACGCCAGAGGGGTACGGAATTTTTCGGTCGATTCGGTGACCGCCCGATCCAATCGCTCGGGAGGACTCGTTATCAGCTGGAAGTGCTCGGATGTCGATGTGCGGAACTCGGTTTTTGAAGACAATTTTTTTGATGGAGTCGCTTACTACGACAGTATTCGCGTATTCACGACTGATTGCATAATGCGTAATAACCAATTTGCTGGAGTGAGCCTGGATAATCGGCTGATCGACACCTATTTTTCTCAATGCAAAATTGAATCGAATCGAAACGTGGGCGTTTTCGCCCGCAACACAATCGGACTGCAATTTGACGATTGCGTGATTCGGAACTCCGCCGATTGGGCTGTCTTTCTGGCGCACGACGAGAAGGAGCTTGGCGTCCATGATACGCGAATCAATCACTGTCACATTGAAGGCAACCGGGGAGGGATATTTATGGCTTCAGTGAGTGAAACGCAATCTAGCGGCACCAAAATTAGCCATTCTCAATTCTTCAATAACAATCTGGACAATCGGAACGACATCCAAACCTATGGATCGGCAATCGTTTCAACTGAGAACGAGTTCCATAATACCGAACTTCTCGCATCAAACCAAGATCCAGTTGAAGGGTCGCAAAAAAGTAGCTCAGTGCTTCAGCCTTAGCGATCGCGGAGTGTAAGGCTTGGGTTTTCAAGTCAGCGCAAACGCTTGCTACGGATCAAATTTCCCTATTCACCGCCTCCCTTAAGAACCGTATCCAGAGCAGCCCGTCGGGGATTCGGTTCTCCTGACTCAGGCGAAAGCACTGCGCCCCTCTCGGGACTCAGCCTTCACTTCCGGCAATCATTTTCTCTGCCAGCGATCTTTCGGCTCCATAACCGATTTCGGTCCGTCTCCGTCCAGCCATTTCCTCGCTTCCGTACCTTCCTGCAAATAGGCATCCCAGAAAGCGGTGCTCAGCGCCAAAATGACTTTGTGATGATTCGGGTTGCGGCGTTCTGGATCTCCAGGAAGCCGACGCTCCGTAAACGCAGAGTGTTCCGCCCTCCACAGGACGAGCTCGTATTTTCCCTCAGGGGGGAGGGCAGGGAAGACCTTCAAACGGTCTTCAGATTCAAAATCTCCAATGGGAGAATCATCCTCGGTTCCGGTCATGAGTAACCAAGGAATGGAGACTTTCGCAAACGCCTTTTCCACCTCTCCGCGTCGAGGTCCGCTAGGGCTCATGGGGAGGGCCGCTCTGATCCGTTTCTCAACAAAGTCTTGTCTCCGAAGACTCACGCTCTGACCGCTAACATACTGGGTGGTAATCGCTCCAAACGAGTGACCCGACATTCCTATTCGTTTGAGATCGACTCGACCCATAAGCGAGTGATCTGGCTCCTTGTTCCATCTGCCAAGTTGGTCAATCAAGGCGGGTACATCTCTCACTCGATCGAGGGTACTCTTCAGACTGGCCGCCTTTTTTAGGGCGGCGTATCGTTTCAGCGGAGGCAATCCCTCCATGACCGATTGGTCACTCCCGGGATGCTGAATAAAGACCGCCACGTAACCGCATGCCGCCCAGTGCTTCCCAAGAAAGGCGGACCCTTTTCGAGACCCCCCAAGCCCGTGACTGAAAATAACGACCGGGGCCTTCATGGCGCTGCTGGGCAGGTACACTAAAACGGGAATCTCTCGCTCCTGTTTTCCGTAAGTGAAGCTAGTATCTAGGGTTTTGACAGATCCTGGATCGATCTTTGTGTTCAATGGATCGTAATCGATTGCTGCGACGCTTGTGCAGCAGACTAATCCGATTGAAAGAATCACTTTTTGAACGTTTATCTGCATATCCTCATTGAGGTTATACACGAGTAATCAGCTCTGGTTGCGAAAAGGTTCAACTGAACATAGCCAAAGGCGATAAGGTGAACGGACAGGAATCTTACCATGGTAGGAAAATAGCGCAAACTCATTCAAATTTGTGTCTTAACCAGGTCTGGACTCATCAGGCACTCTAAAATGTAGGAGCGGTTTTACACCGCGATTTTACACCTATCATCGTGGTGTAAAACCGCTCCTACAAAGTGCCACTATCCACCTCCTCGGTTTACCGTCAATCAACCTTCTTAAGCAATTGGATCATCAAATCCGCTTTATCTAAATTTACCATATCCGCAGCAGAGTCTATGATTTCTGGATACTTAGATTCAGCTCCATCCTCTAAGGCATGCGCCATTAGTTTGAGATTGTGCTTTTTCGCGAACACCACGAAATCTGGAGTCAGGTTTTCGAGGCGATATTCAATGATTTGCGGATTGTAGTCCAGTACTCGTTCTAGCCCCGGCACATCCACTGCGTTCATCTTCAAAGGAATCTGCGAATCCAATTGCCGTAGCTCTCTCGCCCGGTCGTCTTTGGAGAACCAAAAAAAGCAATCATCGGCAAATCCAGTTTCCTTAACGAGTGAAACCAGATCCGCAAGGTCCGCATCCTTCACGTCAAAATAGACCTTAATGCTCCCTTTGAAGGATTCCAGATAAGGCTTTAATCGAGGAACCCGTTCACCTGCAAAGGCTTCGTCAAACCAGGAACCGGCATCTAGATTGTCGATGTATCCGGAATCTCGGTCCCGAATCAGCCCCGTCCCGTTCGTCGTTCGATCCAAGGTGGCGTCGTGCAAAATATATAACACGCCATCACTACTCGTTCGCACATCGACTTCGACATAGTCGATGCCTAGTTCAACGCATTTTATAGTCGCCGCAATCGTGTTTTCGGGCGCTAAGTGATTAGCCCCTCGATGGGCTACGATTTCAAGATCGCGAGCTTCGGTGCGAAAGGAGAGGAGTAGAAGAGCGGGAAGAAACAGGCTTGCGAATTTCATGGGTATAGGGGCTACGGGAAATATAATAGCATTAGGAGAATTGAAGGCACTCATAAATTTTAAAAAGAGTAAAGATCCCCGGAACCACCGAGAGATCGGGGTCTACGACAAGCTCGATCTTTCGATCGGCTTGGGCTGCACAAACGGGGCATTTTTGAATGTAGGGAGGACCGGCTCGGTCCTCTTAGCAACCTCAACGGAGGACCGAGCTGGTCCTCCCTACCAAAACTGGAGCCACTGACAATTCGGGTTCTACGACAACAGTCTTCGCCGTTCAGGCTACGCCCGTCATGAGCTTCCGCGTATGAAACCCAAAGGGAATCAAGCCCTTACTCTTCCAGCAACTGCTTCCAAAAACGTTCGGGCGATTCGAGGAAACTTTTAGTGAAGGTGACGTGATCGAGCTCATTGTAATTCGTTTCTTCAATCCCATCTTCGGAAAAAGCCCAGATCTGAGCGTCAGGGGCACTCAGTATTATGGGGGAATGCGATGCGATGATAAACTGGCAGTCTTGCTTGGCCATCTCTACAATGAGCAGGATGAAAGCGAGCTGCCGTTGCGGCGAAAATGCCGCTTCAGGTTCATCGATCAAGTAAAGCCCTCCCGGCACAATTCTCGACTTGAAGAATTCCAGGAAACCTTCGCCGTGCGAGTAGTCGTTCAGGTCCTGGCCATACTTTGCGTTGATCGCTCGCTGGTTCGCCTCCATGTATCCCCGAACTCTGTCGTCATCCCTAAAACGGTCGATATGCTCATCAAATTCTTTCACTAGATTCTGATTTCGATGCACGAATCCAAAGAAATCTTCCGCTCTGAGAAAAAAGCCCTTGCGCGACTGCCGGTTCCAGCCGAGTCGGATAGAATCGGCCAGTGGCTTGACCGAGACAAGCGTACCGTCTTTATCCAAGTCTGTAGCCCCAATATTGATACGTCTACTGGCCATAGCAATCGCCTCGAGAAGAGTCGACTTGCCGCTGCCGTTCTCCCCGACAAAGAACAATATGTTTTGATTGATAGACCGATCCGTGATTGAGGGGATAAACGACAAAGAAAACGGAAACGCTTCTCTTTGCAACGGAGCTTCACAACGAATCTTTTTCAGGAATATCAAACTGCAGATATCAATGGGAATATCTGCTTCTGGATCAATCCTTTGTTGAGGGACCTAGAAAAGGGTGCGTACTCCCTTGAGGCACGTCGGTCTTTGAGCATTGCCCTGACTCGCCTAGGACCCCAATTTTAGGACACTGACCTTACTTATGAGAAAAACCTTGCTGCCTGTTTCCATTACCATGCTTCTCAGAATTGCACTCGGGTTACCCTCGATTAGCGTAGCTGAGCCCAATCAGGAGCTCCACCGATTATTTGACGACTATTGGTCCCATGAGATGGAGTCGAACCCGTTTGGCGCCACCTTGTCAGGCGTTCACGATTTCAATGACCGCGTTCCGGATGCCTCACAGGGTGCCATTCGGAAAAAGCAGGAAACAATGATTCGCTTTTACGAGGAACTGGATTCTTTCGACAGGGATGCGCTCGATAAGAATGACGCCCTCAGTCTGGATATTCTAAAATTCATTCTGAAGCATGATATCGAGTTGGGGCAATTCGATACTTGGCGCATTCCTTTCCTCTCAGACTCCGGGTTTCATAACTCCTTTGGACACGTGGTTAGCGCCACCCCTTTCACCACCAAAGAAAACTACGAAGCCTATTTGAAAAGACTCGAAGCGTATCCAAAATATCTACGCCAAAATCTCTCAAATATGCGAGTCGGACTTGCCGGCGGTTTCTCTCAGCCGAAAGAAATTCTAGAGAAAATCCTCCCGTCCTTTGATGCCCAAGTTACGAAAAAGCCAGAAGACCATCCTTTGTACCGTCCTTTTGCAAAGCTTCCTGATTCAATCGATCGAGCTACAAGAACTGCCTTTGTGGAAAAGGGCCGCCAGATACTGGCGGAAAAGGTGATCCCTGCCTACGCGGAACTCGCCCAGTTCATGCGCGAGGAGTACCTCACCAACGCTCGATCAACGTTAGGAGCCAATCAGATGCCGGACGGGGATGCGTATTACACTGCTTGGGTCCGGTACTTCACGAGCCTTGATATGGCGGATCCCGTCGTGATTCACACCCTTGGTATCGAGGAAGTGAAACGCATTCGGAACGAAATGGATGAAATTATCCAGCAGCTCGAATTTAAGGGTTCGTTTCAAGAGTTCCTGGCGTTCCTGCGCGTAGACCGACAATTCTATCCGAAGACACCTGAGGAACTTCTTATGAAAGCGTCGTGGCTAGCCAAGCGAGCCGATGGCCGCCTTCCCGCATTTTTCGGCAAGCTTCCTCGCCAGCCCTATTCGGTTCAGCCCGTACCGGACGAGTTAGCGCCGAACTATACTGGCGGTCGATACTCACCGGCTCCTCCAGGTGCCAGTCGAGGGGGAGAGTATTGGGTCAATACCTACGCTCTCGAAACCCGCTCTCTTTACCAGCTGACGGCCTTGACGCTTCACGAAGCGGTTCCAGGGCACCATTTGCAGATCGCCCTTGCCTATGAAATTGAAAATGTGCCCGAATTTCGAAAAAAGTTCTACCCACACGCTTACGGTGAAGGGTGGGCGCTTTATTCCGAAAAGCTCGGAGTTGAAATGGGGCTCTACGACACGCCTTATGATCACTTTGGAAGACTTTCTTATGAGATGTGGCGCGCGTGTAGACTCGTTGTGGATACAGGGATTCATGCCCAGGGATGGACGCGTCAACAAGCCATCGACTACCTGACAGCCAACACGGCGCTTTCGTATCACACCATTGGCACTGAGATCGACCGCTATATCGCCTGGCCCGGGCAAGCCCTTTCCTACAAAATGGGCGAGCTGACTATCCTGGAACTAAGATCCGAAGCGGAGCAAAAACTGGGTGATCAATTCGATATTCGGACTTTTCACGACACCGTTCTTGTTCAAGGTGGACTGCCGCTCGATTTGCTGAGAAAGCAAGTAAAGGAATACATAGACAGGGTAGGGACTGCTAAGTGACTCCAGGCTAGACTTTCTGGGGCCGATTCAAAGTCCGGCTGGTTCCATAACTAGCTCTCCGATGCGCACCCGTGAAGGTGCCGTCACAACATAGAGACACGCATCTGCCACATCTTGCGGTTGTAAGGCTTTCTTCAATTCCGTCTCAGAGGGTGGAACAGGACGTTGTTGGACGAGAGGCGTATCGCATAGACCCGGCATGATCAAGCTTGTGCGGATCCCATTCTTTTTCTGCTCCAGGTAGGTCCCGTGAGCGAGTCCGGTTAACGCGTGTTTAGAGGCCTGGTAGGAGACGCCTGACACGTCGGCCCGTTTTGCTGACACAGAGGAGATGTAGATGATTAATCCGTCCTTTTGCGACTGCATGACCGGAAGGACGGCTTTGGTGCAGTTGAAGGCTCCAGTTGCGTTAACGGCCAGCATCATTTCCCAGGTTTCGTGGGTTAGCTTTTCAAGGCTCCGATCGGGAATATTGGTACCTGTGGCGTATATCAAGGTATCTATTCGCCCATAGGATTGGACCGTTTTCTCGATCAGCTTCTCGATTGCGTCGACGTCTCGGGCATCTGCTGGGAATACGATCACATCCCCACCCAGTTCCGAGGCAAGATCGTTCAGCGCTTTTTCGTTGCGAGCCGCTATCACGAGCTTCGCTCCCGCTTTGTGAAAAGATACCGCAGTCGCTTTGCCCATTCCACTGCTAGCGCCTACGATGATGACTACCTTGTCCTGCAAAGATTGTTCTGACATAGGGCCAAAGGAACTACAGCATATCAGACTAGCGGACCAGAAAAAAGAACAGGGGATTGGGGGACGATCGGGCGCCTGCAGACTTTCACAATTCAAAGGTAGGGACCGACGGCCCGGCGATCCGCATTACCCAAGTATGCGGACCGCCAGGGCCGCCGGTCCCTACCTCTCAAGAACTGTAGCAATCAATTCCATTGTCTTCTGAACATCCACATTGATGGGCACATGTAAAAACGCGTACTTCGCGTTCATCTTCTCCGTCTCTCGACACATTAGATACATGGAATAGTTGCAGACGTAGTTTCCTGCGTCATAGGTCACCGTTGCCCCTTCGGCTACTGGAATTTTCAGGGAAACATACCGGTGCTCTGGTCCGTCAGCCTCGATCCGTTTTTTTTTCGAAGCGCGTGTAGACCGGCAATTCCGAGCTCGCCGTTCAATCCGGATTTTTCTCGCCCGAGGATGCTGCCCGAGTCCAATTATGACTTCGGGTTGATACCGCTTCAATGCCGCTGTGAATTGATTCGGGTCGAATTTTACATCGAAAACGATTCCTTGGGCCAGCTTTGCCCGATTGATCTCTCGAACTATTTCCGTAGTGACATTATGGGTATACTTACCGTAAGGACCAAAACCGTAAACGAGGGCTTTCATATGAATTTAGATAAGACTGTCATGGAGATTGATCGTAGGTGCGGCTTTACGAGAACTTGTACAAAAACCGAAAGAGTTTCTTCATGGCTGGTGTGAGCCGCTTCTCTTGTTCGTTCACCATAGCCATTTGGTTAACTCGTGAAGCGGTAGGATAGGGATAGATCTTGTTGAAAATGGCGGAGGCTTTGATCCCTGCGCTGTTTGTCAATATTAACTCTTGGATGAGCTCTCCGGCATTGGGGGCGATCATGGTGCCACCCAAAATTTTCTGACTGCCATACAGGTTTGGTTTGGTTAAGTAGGTGTAGGCCTTCCCATAGCGATAGTCGTCCGTTATCGCTCGGTCATCCGACTTGAAATCGTGATCGAGAGTAATAAACTCGACTCTCTCCTTTTCGAGCTCCTCTGCGGAACGCCCAAAAGTCGCGACTTCAGGGCTGGTAAAGGTAACCCATGAGAAATGGCTGGTATCCAGTTTCTTGCGAAGAGGAGAGAGCAGGTTGTTGATCACCATCCGCACATGCAGTTCTGCGGCATGAGAAAACATGAGCCCACCCGCGACATCGCCACAGGCTAGGATGTTCTGGTTGGTGGTCCGCAATTGTTCATCGAGAACGATGCGACCGTCTTGGGTTTCGATACCTGCTTTATCTAGATCCAAAGATTCCAGATGAATTTTGCGACCAATCGACGAGAGTACGGCATCGCATTCGATGATAACCTGTTCCCCACCGATGGAGACGATGGCATCGCCCTTGTCGCTAAAACTATCCAGACGGGCTCCCAGCATAATTTCTATGCCCTGTGCTTCGAACTGCTCTTTGAGGATCTGAGAAACTTCTGCTCGCTCCTTGTGGAGCAAGCGATCGCTGGACTGCACGATCGTTACTTTGGATCCCAGCATGGCGAATGCCTGACCCAGTTCACACCCAATGGGTCCGCCTCCCGCAACGAGCAACCGCTCGGGCAGAGTATCCATGTCAAAAAGAGTCTCGTTCGTATAGCTTGGAATATTTTCAATACCGGGTGTATTGAGCATTCGAGGACTCGAACCTGTCGCCAAGACGATCTTCTTAGCGGAAAATTCGTCGTCACCGACCTTGACCGAATTCGGGCCAGTGAAACGGGCCGAACCGAGAGCCACATCCAAGCCCATTTCTTCAAAGGCCTCCTTGCTCTCATGGTGTCGGACGTGTTCTTGGCACTCTCTGACGTAATTCATCACTTTTGACAAATCGGCTTTGCTCGATGGGGCGGAAATCCCAAAACGCTCAATCTCGCGACTCGCTTGAACTTGTCTCGCGGCATGGATCAGCGCTTTGCTCGGCACGCATCCATAGTTCAGGCAGTCGCCACCTAGGGCAGTCTCGGACTTGTCGATGAGCAGCGCCTTGAAACCTGCCTTCGCCATAAAGGCAGCAATTCCGATTCCGGCGGAGCCTGCCCCAATCGCGATAAGGTCGTAACTTCGCTTCATGTACCCAACAGAACGAATCAGAGCAACAGGAGATTGGCGAAAAGTCGGCGGTCTAAGGCTTGAGGAACTCTATTTCCTGATTTTCTGGGTCGTCCATTGAGCAAATGCTAGGAAGAGAATCAGGATAAAGTTCACGAAAGGGACGATCATCAAGGGTCCTATTCTATTTCATCCGAGCTTCGATCATGGCCGCGACTTCGGGAAAGCCTCTGGATTGAGCGAACATTGCGGCAGTTTCACCATCGACATCCGCAGCGTTGGGGTCGGCGTTGTTGTCCAGCAAATATTGCACGACGTCGCGATGACCTTCAGCTGCAGCAAACATTAAGGGTGTCCAGCTTTCGTGTGAATCGATATCGTTCACGCTGGCGCCGCGCCGGTGAAGGATTGTTATCAATTTTAGATTGGGTCCGGTGCAGGCGAACATAAACGCGGTACGGTTGGTGCTGTCTCGCATATCCAGGCGAGCTCCCGCTTCCAGCAGTCTTTCAGCGATCTCAGTATGACCATTGAAGGCTGCAAGCATTAGGGGTGTCCGCCCATTTTCGTCGGTTATATTGGGGTCGATTCCGGCCTCAAGAGCTAAGCTAATGGCTTCCACGTTACCATTCAGCGCAGAGTCCATGATGAACTCAATGGGGATGGGAGGTAGGGCGTCTTGGGGAGCTGACGCCTTCTTAGGGGCTTGGGAAGCGGTCGCGCTGACCGGATTGGAGTCCGTTTTGGAATCGCTGCAGGCCGAGAGGGCAAGTGCCAATAAGAAGGGGAAAAGCAAATGGGAGATCTTCATCTGTCAACAATCACTCGGGAATTTGATTTAAAAGGCAAATGGAATATAAGGTATCCATCATTGGGACGCTCTCGCCCTACCTTGTTAAAATAGAATTTCGTCGTCCTAGATAACTGAGATCGCCCGCTACCCTGGAGCACTCGTTGACTATTTCTTCCCCTTCAAGGTCCTGTCGAAAAATTCCGTCAGAATATCCAAGGCAGGATCGAAAAATGGATCTGAAGACCAGAAGGGATGAGGGCCATTCTTAATCACATGGGACTCGTGATGTATTCCAACTGTATCCAATTTTCTAATTATTTCTGGATAACGTTCACCAGGGCGGTCGAATTCGCCATCCATGAAAAGCATGGGAGGGGAGTTCGTGGACACGTGAGTAATGGGCGAGGCGGCGATGAAGGTTGATTTAGCTTCCTCCCAGGTTCCTCCCACGAACGTGGCAGTCCTGCGTCTTGGGTCGTGGGCCGCGGAGCGTTTAGAATCCTCAGTCGTGAGGTCCATGGTTCCCGCCATAACAACACAAGCTTGGATCTCGCTGCGAAAGCCCAAATGATTCCCTCCATGGTTTAATCCAGCGGAATGACCACTGGTTCCTAGCAATCCGGACAGGTGCCCCCCGGCAGACCCGCCCACCGATCCGATACGGTCTGGGTCGATCCGGAAGGTTTGCGCATTCGCTCGGGCCCATCTGACGGCTGATTTGCAGTCGTAGATGGCTGCAGGAAAGGGGGCTTCGCCTGAGAGCCGGTAAGAAATGTTCATGGTCACATAGCCGCGAGCTGACAATTGCTGCGCCATCGCAGTATAGCTGCTGGGGTCCCCTTTGTACCAACCTCCTCCGTGGATGAACAGGATCGCGGGGAAGGGTCCGCTACCTAGTTTGGGGCGGTAGAGATCCAGAGTCATTTCTCGATCGCCGTATTTCGCGTAAACGAGATTTGAATACGAATCGACGTCTTGAGGAAGGATTGTGGGGACGCGAGTCATCTTGACCGCGGGAGGTGGTCTTTGTGGCGCCTTGACTGAACCACCATAAACTTCAACCCAGTCCAGGCGTGAACTCGAAGAACTTCCGTTGCCGGGCTTTTGGTCGGTGAAGCCGATTTGTTCGACCTTGTCGAGTGGTGGTGTATCCACTTTTTCTTCTGCGATCGCTTTGATGACACTGAAGTGCCGCCAACTAAGATCGCTAATGGTGAATTCGTGATCATGCCACTCTTGCCCTCCATCACTTTGCTCACTGATAAACCAGCGTTCGCCTGGGAGCTTAATCAGCAAATGCAGTGCATGCTCCCCGCTTTGACGGCTTCTCCAGCGGACTTTGGCCTCACGAGAGGACAGATCTGCATAATAGCCCGTTTTGCGAAGGGAGAGGGCCCAGCTCAATTCGCACCTGCCAGACCAGACATAGAACGGGTCGTTCTCTATTTCTGCATGATGCGACTTCTTGATTCCGAGTTTACCGGGACCATGAATCTCCATGCGGAGATCCGGATTGGCCACGTGCTCCGGTGTAATCGGAAGGGCGAAGGGAATCTCTTTCCAGTCCTCGCGGAAAAAGAGTGAGTCATTTGCAAAGGATGAAATCGTAATAAAAGCTAGCGATGAGAAGCCTATAAAGAATTTTGCACGCATAGTGAGTTTCCTTTAGGGAGAATAATTGGGGTTTAATGTTAGAGTGGGAGCCTTGATGGAAATCAGCCAATTATCGAGCAATTGATTGAGTTCTTTTCGTTTTTCGGGAAGACTTTTCGCAAGATTTACCGATTCGCTTGGGTCGTTTTCTAGGTTGAATAGTTCACTGTCGCCATATTCTGGGTAGTGGATTAGTTTGTATTCTTTATGATAAATCACGTTTCGCCAGGATTCCGCCCAACGACCCGTCTTTTGATTGTAACGCGTGTATTTGGGGAAATAGCAAAAAACGGAACGGGTTGATATCGTATCGGTATCTCCTAGTAATAAGGAAGATAGGTCGTATCCATCCAACGGATAATTTACTGGAAGGTTGAGATTAGCCAATCTGAGCAGGGTGGGGTAAATGTCTACTCCAATGATGCGTTCATCGCTGCGCGAACCCGCTTCAATCCGATCTTTCCATTTGAACAAATAGGGGACGCGGAGTCCGCCCTCGTAGGTTTGTCCTTTTTGACCTCGAAATGTGCCGACAAGGTTTTCATTGAATGACCCATTGTCGGAGGCGAAGAGAATGATCGTGTCGTTTTCAATTTGGAGTTCCTCTAGAGTGTCCAAGAGGCGTCCCACTTCGTCATCCAACATTCGCGTCATAGCGGCGATGGTTGGCATTTCGTCCACATTCTTCCCAATCAGTTTGTATTCGCTCAATTTCTTCTGAAAGTGCTTTATATATTCCGTCTTCGCTTCTAGCGGGCGGTGTATCAGGAAATAGGGCATGTAGAGAAAGAATGGTTTATCTGCCCGCACTGAATCGGCCATGAAATCAATAGCCCTGTCGGTGAGGAACTCTTCGATAGCGATTCCATCAGGAAGATCCACTTCGGGTACAGATTTAGCATTGTAGTGGCCACCACTGCTTTCGATGGCTCGATCGAAACCGTATTGAGTCGGGTGCTCTTTTCTTGGATTGCTTATATGCCATTTTCCGAAGGCCGCTGTAGAATAACCCGCTTCTTTAAACGATTGGTTGATCAAGCGTTTTTCCAGGGAGACGTCTTCATTCGGAGGGACGAGAAACTTTATCTTATCCTCTTGTCCCGTGTGACGATCCACCACCCGATACACCCCGGTTCGAGGAGAGTATTGCCCAGTGAGCAATGCCGCCCGTGAAGGCTTGCAAGTGGGAAAGGCAGCGAGCCCGTTTGTGAACATCATGCCCTCCGCCGCGAGACTGTCGATATTTGGGGTTTCCAAATACTCTGTCCCGTAGCAGTGCAAGCCGCCAATTCCGAGGTCATCTGCTAGGATAAGTAGAACATTGGGCCTCACAGAAGGACTCGTGGAATACCCAGGGAAATCGAGAAGCAGCCCTGACAAAATTAGTAGGGCTCGAGTCGCTACCTGGTTCACATGAACTACCATCACTTAGACTGAAAGATCGAACTTTGCACGCAGGCGTGAATAAGAGAGCGGAAGCCGTAGTCACTCTCTTCAAGTTCACTCACAATCCTACTAATTTCACGGCGGTCTGCAAACTCAATACTGGCGCCCGTCGCGTAGGTGAGGATTTTTTCGGCAAGATTTTGGGCGATTTTATCAGGATGCTCGAGGATGAGCGATTTAAAGCCCTCTATGTCCGCAAAGGTCTTTCCATTTGAAAGATGATAGCTTGGATCCACTGCGGGACCCTTTTTCCAATTACCCTTTTCGGGAAGCGCCCGGTAATGCTGTCTCCATCCACCAATGACATCGTAGCTTTCCAAGGCAAATCCCGGAGGGTCGATCTTTTTGTGACAGGCCATACAGGCATCGGTAGAACGGTGCTTTTCAAGCTGGTCGCGTATGGAAGTCGCTCCACGTATGTCGGGTTCGACCGCGGGCACATCATCAGGAGGAGGAGAAATGTGCTCGCCTAGAATCCGCTCTAATAACCAAACACCACGAATGACAGGAGAAGTGGTGGTGCCGTTGGCGGTTACTTTGAGTACGCTTCCCTGCGTTATGACACCTCCTCGAGGATCCTTTTTCCTTAGAGGCGTTTTTTGGAAGCCCGTACCGGAAAAATGGTCGATTCCATAGTGTTGAGCGAGGCGCTCATTGAGCATGGCAAAGTCCGAATCGATAATATTGGTGACGCTCAAGTCTTCATTAATGAGCTCTTGAAGGAAGGCCCGGGTTTCATCCAGCATGGAATGCTTGAGAATAAGGTCGAATTCGGGATAGAGTTTCGAGTCTGGGGTCGTGAAGTCGATTTCTTTCAAATTCAGCCAATCATCTGTGAAGTTATTGACGAAGGAACTGGCTTTAGGGTGGTGGAGGAGTCGATCCACTTGTTGTTCCAGGACAGCTGGATTGGACAATCGACCCGCTGCGGCAAGAGAAAGGAGTTCTTCATCGGGCAGCGTGCTCCAGAGAAAGTAACTTAGGCGGGAGGCGATACTAAAGTCGTCTAACCGGCCCGTATGCTCAGTGAAATATAGAAAACGCGGCGAACTGAGCAGGGCGCGGTAGCCCGATCGCAGAGCGTCCCTTAAACTCGCGCCAGAGCGGAGTCTGGACTGGGCAAACTCAAGATACGGGGCGACTTCTACCTCTGTCACAATTCGTCTAAATGCATATCCAGCAAACCGGGTCATGAGTCGGTCGAGGTCTTCACTGGGATTCGTTGACTGCAAAACTCCGTTTTCGAAAACCAAGTCGTCAAAGAGTCGATGCCTGAGCTCACTCTGGCTCATACCTTTGTGGATACGCTCCATTTTGATGGATTCCATCGCCACTGCCGGAGCGTCAGTTTGGGGAGCGCTCTGGTCATTGAGCAGCTTAACTGAAATGATCCCAAGCGTATGGTCCCCAGGCCTTACCTCCAACTTGTGACCCTTTTGCATCCATGTCTCAAAGGTGAAGTCTTGTGGTTCCTCTTTAGCTTCGAAATAGCCGGCCCAGAAGAGAAGGGGAGCCGAGGCGGCGGCAACGCCGGTTCGGATTTGGGTCCAGACCCCGCGTCCAGGAGGGGGGTTGTGGGCTTTTGCTCGGATCGTGATCCGGTACCAGCCGTTCTCGTCGACCGTAGTTGGCTGCATGCGCCCCTGATAGTTTCCGGTTGATAGATAGGAAAGCGCGTGTCCATTGTGCAAGAGGGGGCCACGGCCGTTCTTTCTTGTTTCCAAATTCCAGGTGACTTCTTCCGGGTGAAAAACTCTTTCGTGGCTAGGCGTTTTAAACTGGGCTCTGGAAAACGCTTCATCAAGCGAGATGTCTATGGCCTCCATGTACTTTTGCAGCAAGTGGTGGGAAATTTGCTGTGACTCCGCTATATTGCTAAAACCGTCCTGACTGGGGTCGTCGGGGAGGAAAGATTTGATGGGGAGATCCACCCCGAGCAAATCGTGAAGCGTATTCTCGTATTCAGTACGGTTCAGCCGGCGAGAACGAACCCTGCCAAACTCACGCTGACGCTTGGCAGACTCATCATGCATCGTTTGCTCGAAGACGGCTAGGAAATCGGAGCGCTCTTGCTCTTCCGGCCAGAGCTCATCCTTGGGCGGCATTTCACGATGGGCTACTCGATCGTGAACCAAAGACCAAAGGGCCATCGACTGCGAATCGTCAGGATTAAAAGGGAGATTTGAAAGATCAAGACCTCCCTTCTTTTCCACATCATTGTGGCATTCGTAGCAGTTGATATCGAGAAAATCGACTATGGTGGAATCAATTGCAGGATGGGATTCGATGTTGGCAAACGCAGTGGACGCGAGTGGCAAAAAGGTAATCGAAAGGACACCGGAGCAAGCCGATGCTAAACTGTAACTGGATCTACTTCTGAATGATCTCAAATTGAGGGAAGGTGTATGGATGGGTAGAGGGCAACGACGTCCCGGCATGCGGCGATGTACATGCGAGACGCGGCGGAGCGGGACCGGTCTTCGCCTTTCTGGCTACGCCCGGCACGCGCTCTCGCTCTACCTAAAGAGAAATGGCGATGAATAGGTGCTGCTAAATATATAGCCCTTCTTTGCCGAGCGGCATTGAGCGTACCCGTTTTCCGGATGCGGCGAAGAGCGCATTCGTTACTGCGGGTGTCGCAGGAGCGATAGGCGGTTCTCCCAAACCGGTGGGTGAATAGTCGCTTTGAACGTAGTCCACGCTGATCGAGGGAGCCTGATTCATTCGAAGCAGATTGTAATTGGAGAAGTTGCTTTGGTCCGTCGCTCCGTTGGTGAACGATATTTCCAAGAATGAGGTGCTTAGGGCGTCAATGAAACCACCTTCAACCTGGTTGTCCGCGCCGCTCCGGTTAAGCACAGGGCCGGCATCCGCAGCAGCATAAACTTGATCTACTTTGAATTGCCCCGAGGGCTGGGCGGTAACTTCAGCCACAAAAGCCACGTAGGCTCCATGGTCGAAGTGGAACGCAAGTCCTTGTCCTTGGTTCGGTCCCATTTTGCGCCCCCAATTCGCATTTTTGGTAGCGAGTTTAAGTGTTCCGGCCGCGCGTTCGGTATTGAAGTCGGTCTCGCCGTATCGCTGCTTCAAGAGATCCAGGCGAAATTCGAGTGGGTCACGTCCACCGGCCAGCGCGATTTCATCCATGAAACTTTGGAAGGCGAAGCAGTAAGCAGAGTGCCCGGGGGAACGCCAGGGTCCAGTCGGCACTTTCAAGGGTATCATTGACTGCCGGAGGCGGAAGTTCGGCGTTAAGCCCGATGGGTAATGCTTGGGGGACAAATTGGCTCCGCTTGTGGTTCTTCCGTTATTTCCGAAGGTAACAAAATGGTTTTCCCACGCGGTCATCTTACCGTCCTTGTCGATGGCCGCTTTCAAATTGTGCCAAGCAGCGGGTCGATAAAAATCGTGTTGCATGTCGTCTTCACGAGTCCATTGGAGTTGAACCGGTCGATCGAGTTTACTCGCGATCCAGGCCGCTTCTACCATAAAGTCCGAGGTAAGTCGTCGTCCGAAACCACCGCCGAGGCGAGTCATGTTTACATGGATACGATCCTCTGAAATCCCCAAAGTCTTTGAGATCAGCCCTCGTCCACTTTTGGGGTTTTGCGTGGGAGCCCAAAGCTCCATTTTGCCGGATGGATGTAGAAAGGCAGTGCAGTTCTGCGGTTCCATGTTGGCGTGCGAGACGAAGGGGTAGTAGTACTGCGCTTCGAGAACTTTGTGGGCCTTGTCGAAGGCTTTGTCCACATTGCCGACGCTGCCAAGGGTTTTTCCCGGCTCCTTGCTCAATGCCTCAGCCTGACGCTGGTAGCTAGCGGTGGAATCCGATTGGATGGTTTCCCAGTCGACTTGAAGCTGCTTGCGGGCCGATTGGGCTTCCCACCAAGTTTCAGCGACAATGGCGACGCCTGGCATGAGGCCTTTCAAATCGTCAGTACCATCGACCACGAAGGCGTCGACTACACCCGGAAAGCCCTTGAGCTGTTCCGTATTCGCGCTCTTGACCCGTCCGCCAAAGGAAGGGCACTTCTCGAATACGGCGTAGACCATTCCATCAAGCCGCGTATCACATCCGTAACCAAGCGTGCCTGTGAAGATCTTCTTGTTGTCGACGCCGGGGATTCGTTTGCCGAGGATTTTAAATTCCTCGGGGCGACTCTTAAGCTTGAGCGATTTGGCATCGGGTACCGATTGCTTGGTAGCTAGCGTCGTCAGTTTTCCGTAGGTGAGGGTACGTTTCGATTTTTTGTGGTGAATGGCCCCGTTTGCGGCAGAGCATTCATTCGGGGATACTCCCCATTTTTCTGCGGCCGCATTGCGAAGCATGACCATGGCTCCTGTGCCAGCGATTCTAAGGTCATCCCACCCGTCAGGCGTACCGCGGCTACCACCGGCGACCTGGCGGCCATATCGGTCGTCAAGATTGGCTTGCTCGACGGTGACATTGTTCCAGTCGACCTCCAAGCATTCGGCAACGATCATAGGCATGGCCGTTTTGATACCTTGGCCTCCTTCGGGATTCTTGCTTACGATCGTGATACTTTCATCGGGATCGATTCGGACATAGATATTGGGCTCCCAGGTTTTCTCCCCTTCGTGAGGTTTTCCATAGGCGGTCGAGCGATAGCTCACTCCAATCATGAAAGCGCCTGAAGCGAGGGCAGACACTTTGAGAAATGCCCGGCGGTTGATATTGTCTTGAGTCTTCATGTTACGCGTCTCCTCTCTTTAATGCGGCAGCCAGCTTTACGGCCTTGCGAATTCGATGATAGGTACCGCAACGGCAAATGTTTCCGGAATGAGCGGCATCGATGTCAGCATCGGTTGGATTTGAGTTTCGTTCAATAAGCGAGACCGCAGTGAGAATTTGTCCTCCTTGGCAGTATCCGCATTGGGGAACGTCTACCTTGTGCCAAGCTTGCTGCACCGGATGCTCCCCCTCGGAGTCAAGGCCTTCGATGGTGGTGATGTCCATTCCGGCTATACTGGCAGCAGGAGTGATGCAGGCTCTCATGGGTGTGCCATTCACCAATACGGTACAGGCACCGCATTGACCAATACCGCATGAATACTTGGTACCGGTCATGTTCAGTTTATCTCGCAAGGCCCAAAGTAAGGGCATGTCCGAAGACACGTCTACAGCGCGTTCTTCGCCGTTAATTTTCAACTTAATTTCACTCATTGAATTTTGCGGTTAGTGTGTATTGTTAAATCATTTCCAAGCCTGACATTGTCCCAGTGCTGGTTGCGAATTGGTCCGTTTCAAGTCCTTGTCGTTGTAAAGCGCTTACAAACAAGTTTGGAAGTGGATAGTTGTCGTTTTGGTTGAAAGCCAAATGTTGCCCGTGTCGGAACCCGCCACCTGCGAAAAGGACCGGCATGTTCTTATTGTCGTGGGCGCTCGCGTTGCCGAGGTTCGAAGTTAGAAGCACGTTCGTAGTGTCGAGCAGCGATCCATTAGACTCGTCAGACCGTTTCAGCTTGCGTACAAATCCACCCCAGGCTGTGACGAGTTCAGTTTCAACCGCGGTTAGTTGGGCAATCTTGTCTTCGTCGAGACCGTGATGACTAAGGCTGTGATATCCTTCTTTTACGCCGGGAAGCGGGATGGATTCTCCATTGCCATCGATATGCAGAGTGATGAATCGGGTGGAGTCCGTTTGCAGTGCGAGAAACATGATATCGAGCATCAGTTCTTTTCGCTTAATGACCTCATTGTTGTCAGCGATGTCCTGAGGCGGCTTCATGTTCACTCTGGGTTTGGGCTTTTGTACCCAGTCTTCGGATGCGCTGAGCCGTTTTTCGAAATTGCGAACCGAATCGAAATACTGCTCCATCTTGTCTCGGTCCCCAGCTCCAAGAGTCCGCTGCAGCGTCTTGGCGTCAGAAGCGACTACATCCATTATGCTGCGACCTTCTTTAAGCCGTTGCACCTGATTAGCCTGTTCCTGAGGGGAGTCCGCGATGAAAAGCCGGTTGAACAGCTGGGAGGGCGAGCTCTCTGCTGGGATCATGCTCCCGGTATCGGTATAAGAAGGGCTGTTGCTGTTGCTGGGATTAAGTACGAGTGACGGAAATCGAGTTTGATGACCCAGGTGTTTAGCCAGATATTGGTCGATTGAAATCGAATTTTTAAAAACGGCGTTTCTGGAATAAGGGGCAGCGGTAAGAATGCTCCCGGATGCCTTGTGCCCACCGGTAACTCCGGGGTGGGACGAACCCGTGACAATCGTGAGGTCACCCAGCAGATCCTGTATTTTCGATAGGTAGAGGGAAGGTGTATAGTTCCTTCCTGAATCGAGCGGGTTGAGATTAGGGGCGTGGAGTCCGAGCGCGAGGCTGACACTTACAAATCTTCGGGGGGGCTGAGCCGCGGAAGAAGCAGCAAAGGCAGGAACCATAGCCTCGAGCCAAGGGAGCGCTAACGCCGCACCCGCTCCTTTGACGAAGGATCTTCGAGAAAGGGTGCTCGAGAAATTGAAATTCACTCTCTTCATGCTGTTAGTGAACGGGCTCGTTTTAGACAGGGACGTGGTTTGCACTTTCTTAAAAGTGAATGAGAAGGGTTGTCGAGCCAGTCGGTGTGTTTAGGTCATTTCCAGTCCAGTCATCGTCCCGGTACTCGTGGCAAAGTTGTCGGTTTCGAGACCTTGCCGTTGCAGGGCGCTTAAATAGAGATTGGGAAGCGGGTAGTTGTCGTTTCGGTCGAAAGCCAGATGCTGGCCATGACGGAATCCACCGCCGGCGAATAGCACTGGCATGTTCTTGTTGTCATGGGCACTGGCGTTGCCGAGATTTGATGTTAGCAATACGTTGGTCTGATCAAGCAGTGTTCCGTTGCTCTCCTGCGTTTCTTTGAGTTTGCGGACGAATCCGCCCCAAGTTTTGACTAGAGCGGTTTCGACTCGAGTAAGTTGGTCGATTTTGTCTTCGTCCAGACCGTGGTGGCTTAAATTGTGATAGCCCTCTTCGACACCTTCGAGCGGTATCGTCCCTCCATTGCCATTTAGATGCAGCGTCATGAAGCGAGTTGAGTCGGTTTGCAAAGCGAGAAACATAATGTCCAGCATGAGCTGTTTGCGCCGTATGACCTCGTCGTTGTCGTTGATATCCACGGGTGGCTTCATCGCTACCTTTGGCTTGGGCTTTCGCACCCATTCTTCGGATGCGTCTAGCCGTTTCTCGAAATTACGCACGGAAGTGAAGTACTGGTCCATCTTCTCCTGATCGCCGGCTCCGAGGCTTTTCTGCAGCTTCTTGGCATCGCCCGCGACAATATCCATGATGCTCTGCCCTTGCTTCAGCCGCTTTACTTGCTGGTTCTGTTGATTTGGCGAGTCCGCTACGAACAGTTTCGCAAAAAGTTTAGAGGGTGAAAACTCTGCCGGAATCATACTTCCGGTTTCCGTATAGGACGGGCTGTTGTTGCTAGAAGTATTGAGGACCAGCGAAGGAAATCGCGTATGGTGGCCGAGACGCTGGGCCATGTACTGGTCGAGTGAAATTGAGTTTTTGAAAGCGGCGTTACGCGAGTAGGGAGCAGCACTCAAAATGCTTCCCTCGGCATTGTGCCCACCGGTCACTCCAGGATGCGAGGAACCGGAAACAACGGTGAGGTCACCCAAAAGGTCTTCAATGGCTCTGAGGTAGGGCGTCGGGGTATAGTTTCGGCCGGTTTCAGCTGGATTGAGGTTCGGCGCGTGCAGACCCAGAGCGAGACTGACACTGACGAATCGTCGCGGAGGCTGCGAGGCGAGCGACGAAGCGAAGGCTGGGGTCATCGCTTCCAGCCAGGGCAGTGCCATAGCGGCGCCGGCGCCTTTTAGAAACGAGCGGCGGGAAACGGACTTGGAGAAGCTAAAGTAGACGTTTTTCATGGCAGTCTTCGTTCGGGTTTCAATTTTTGTTTTGGCTATTTTTCCAGGAAGATCGAGCTTTGAACCGCGGCGTGCAGAATTGAACGGAATCCGTAGTTCTGGTGAGAGACTTTATCGACGATAGACTCGATTTCGCGTCGGTCCGCGAATCCGATGCTAGCGCCGGTAGCGTAAACAAGCGTTTTTTCTACTAAATTGCGAGCGATTTGATCGGGTTCAGCGAGAATCATGCGCTTGAATCCCTCGAGGTCCTGAAAGGATCTACCATCCTTCAAGTCGTAGCTCGGATCCACAATTGGACCCTTTCCGACGCTTCCGCGGTCATTTAGGGCGCGATAATTATGCCTCCAGCCACCGATCACATCATAGTTTTCGAGGGCAAAACCGGGCGGGTCGATTTTTACATGGCACGCGTTGCAGGATTCGGTTGAGCGGTGCTTGTCCAGCTGCTCGCGAATCGATGTGGCGCCTCGGATGTCGGGTTCGATTGCCGGAACGTCGTCAGGCGGAGGGGAAATGTGTTCCCCAAGGATGCGTTCCAGCATCCAGACACCCCGTATGACAGGAGAGGTTGTGGTGCCATTGGCGGTCACTTTGAGGATGCTGCCATGGGTGATGATGCCGCCTCGCTTGTGTTCCGGTCGGAGCGAGACGCGGCGGAAATCTGTGCCACTGACCCCTTCTATTCCGTAGTGGCGCGCGATGCGCTCGTTGAGCATGGCAAAATCGGAATCGATGATCTGGGTAACGCTGAGATTTTCATCCAAGAGCGTTCGCAGAAAGTTGTGGGTTTCTCCGAGCATGGCATTCTTGAGAATCTCGTCGTATTCCGGATAGAGTTTTTCGTCAGGTGTCGTGAAATCGATGTCCTTGAGGTCCAGCCACTGAGCTGCGAAATTTTCAATGTAAGCCTGGCTGCGAGAGTCCTGTAGCATGCGTTCCACCTGGGCTTCGAGCACCTGAGGCTTTCTCAAATCACCGGATGCGGCGACCTTTAGTAGTGGCTCGTCTGGGGGACGATTCCAAAGGAAGTAACTTAGGCGCGAAGCAATACTGTGCGCGTCTAGCATTCCCGGCGTTTCCTGGAAATAGAGAAACCGTGGGGAAGAGAGAATGGCCCGGAAGCCGGCGTACAGTCCGTCATTAACGGATTGCTCGTCCCGATAGGCAGCGAGCGCGAAATCGAGGTAGGGCTGCAAGTCCTCTTGGAGTACAGGGCGGCGAAAAGCATGCTCAGCGAAGCGAGATACGAGGCGCTCAATATCTATTTCTGGGTTCTGGCTGACCAGTTCCCCTTTCTTCATCGTGAGGCCCTCAAAAAGTCGTTTACGGAGCTGCCGGGGATTCGGTCCTCGGTAAATGGGGGTGACTTCAAGGAATTCTAAGGCGACTCCAGGGGCTTTGAGGTCGGGCGCGGTTCCTCCGGTGATTGCCCTGCCTGGAATTCTGGGAAGCGTCCGGTCATTGGGTCGAATCTCGATCATGTGATCCTCCTCGATCCAAGCCTCGTACTCGAAGGTCTCCGGTTCGTCACGAGCCTCGAAACTGCCGATCCAGTACATGAGCGGTTTTACCGCGTAGCAGTAGCCGCTGCGTACCGATGTCCAAACGCCATGGTCCTCGGGGGCGTTGACTGAGCGGGCAGTAAATCGAATGCGATACCAACCGCTTTTCTTTGCCTTGGTCGGGGGCATGCGTCCGTGGTAGGAAAGGCTGGTCGGGTAAGAGATGGACTGCTGGTCCACGAGAAAAGGGTCTCGTGTGTTTCCACGCCGGTTGCGGCCCTGGGCGATTTCACTGGGCTGATAGAGCCGCGGTTCGTGCGTTTCAGGATTCAGGGCTTTCTCAAAAGCGGCTTCGAGAGCGGCATCGGCGGCCTCTAAGTACGTTTGCAAGAGGTGATAGGAAATTTGCTGGGCATTGGCAATGTTGTTGAATCCGTCCTGCTCCTGGTCTTCCGGTAGAAAGGGCTGAAGGGGAATGTCTATGCCGAGCAGGTCGTGGAGCGTGTTTTCGTATTCGACGCGGTTGAGGCGACGGGAACGCACGCGTCCGAGCTCCTGTTGCTGATTGTTCGAAATCTCGTGCAGTGTTTGCTCAAAAGTAGTTAGAAATTCGCTACGTTCCGCTTCTTCTGGCCACAGGTTTTTCTTCGGTGGCATTTCGCGGTCGCGCACGCGATCGTGCATCAGGGTCCACATCCGCATAGAAGCGGAGTCATTGGGATCGAAACGCAGATTCTCGATGTCCAACCCGCCTTTCTTCTCCGTGTCGTTGTGGCACTCGTAACAGTTGAGATCCAAGAAGAATTGGACGGATTCGGGGATGAGGTCATCTGCCGCCTGGGAAACGGCGAGACGGGGGCCTGCGATTATGGCAGCGATAGCGAGGGTCCTAAACGATTGGGAAATAAGCATCATGGATTGGTGAGCGAAATGGGCCGAGGGATCGATTACCCAAGTTTCATCATTATTACGGAAATTGCGAGAAAAGAGGACAGTTGCCTCCTCACTGGCGGTATCTTTTTAACGCACGTCTAAGATGGATCTGCTAGGTCATTGGGTCATCTGCGACCAGGCGCCTATTCTTTTTCAAAGATCGGGTTTGCATCGGCTTCGGCCTCTCCCGACACTCGCCGCTTTTTTATATGAATCAGGCCTTCATCGAACAGATCGCATCGGAGTTGAAAATTCGCCCTCAGCAGGTCGCTGCCGTAGGGAAACTACTTGGTGAAGGGGGTACAGTTCCGTTCATTGCCCGCTACCGCAAGGAGGCCACGGACACTCTGGATGAAGTAGCGATCACGAACATTCGCGATCGTTTCGCAGAACTCGCCGCCCTGGACCAGCGCCGGCAATCCATCCTCAAGTCACTGGAAGAGCGATCCTTGCTTACAGACGCCCTTAAATCCGCTGTCCTCGGCGCCGCGACGCTGACGAAACTCGAGGACATTTATCAGCCTTATCGTCCCAAGCGCCGTACTCGCGCCACAATCGCCAAAGAGGCCGGACTGGAGCCTTTGGCCAACCTGCTGTTCGAGCAGAAAAGCCAAACCGATCCGGAAGTCGAAGCGAAGCGATTCGTCGATCCGGGCAAAGGCATTGAGAATGTTGAACAGGCTTTGGCGGGGGCCCGAGATGTCATCGCCGAACGCGTTAGCGACAGTCCTGAATCCCGAAGCAAACTGCGGCGCTTGTTTCAGAATACCGGCGAGGTTCGCAGTACCGTGATTCGGGGCAAGGAAGTGGAGGGCGCCAAATTCAAGGACTACTTTGATTGGAAAGAACCCCTGGCAAAGATTCCGAGCCACCGACTACTCGCGATCCGCCGAGGCGAAGCTGAAATGGCGCTGATGATGCGTATTGGTGTCGATGACGATTTGGCGTCCAGCGAGATCGAAAGTCTTTTCGTCCATGGTCAATGTCCCGCTTCCGAACAAGTCAGGCTCGCAGTGCAGGATGGTTACAAGCGTCTTTTGTGCCCGGCCATCGAAGTGGAAACGCGTCTCAATTCTAAAAAGCTGGCGGACGTGGAAGCCATTCGTGTCTTTGCTGACAATTTGTCCGAATTGCTCATGGCTCCCGCGCTCGGCCAGAAGAACGTGCTGGGTATCGACCCAGGATTCCGCTCCGGCTGCAAAATTGTCTGCCTCGACGCCCAAGGAAAGCTGCTCCACAACGATGTCATATTTCCCACTATGTCGAGCGCTCGGGTGAAAGAGTCGGCTGACACCATTCTCGGCTTGTGTGCCCGATTCAAGATTGAAGCCATCGCCATTGGCAACGGAACCGCTAGCCGGGAAACCGAGACGTTCATTCGAGCAATCGGCCTGCCTAAGAGCATTCTGGTTATGATGGTGAGTGAAAGTGGCGCCTCCATCTACTCCGCTTCCGAAGCGGCTCGGGAGGAATTCCCCAATGAAGACCTCACGGTCCGGGGCGCCGTTTCGATTGGGCGTCGACTTATGGATCCGCTGGCAGAACTCGTGAAGCTGGACCCCAAATCGATCGGCGTGGGTCAGTACCAGCACGACGTCGATCAAGGGTTGCTCAAAGACGGCCTGGATGATGTCGTCGTCAGCTGTGTGAACCGTGTGGGAGTTGAACTTAATACCTGTAGCCGGCAATTGCTTTCCTATGTATCCGGTTTGGGACCACAGCTGGCCGGAAATATAATCGCTCACCGTAACGAGAACGGTCCTTTTAAATCGCGTTCCGAACTCAAAAAGGTTGCTCGCCTCGGTCCGAAGGCGTTTGAACAAGCGGCCGGTTTTCTCCGTATCCGTGAAGCCACTAATCCGCTCGACGCCAGCGCGGTGCACCCGGAGAGCTACCCCATCGTTAAGCAGATGGCAAAGGACCTCGGCTGCAAGGTCGTGGACCTGATGAAAGATGCTTCGTTGCGACAAAAGATCGATCTCGAGAAATACGTTTCTGACGAAGTGGGCCTGCCTACCTTGAAAGATATCATCGAGGAACTGACCAAGCCCGGCCGTGACCCACGCAAGGGGTTCGAGGTGTTTTCATTTCAGGAAGGGGTCGAGAAGATGGAAGACCTAAAACCCGGAATGAAACTGCCGGGACTCGTCACCAACGTCACAGCGTTTGGCGCCTTTGTGGACATTGGGGTCCATCAGGACGGCCTCGTTCACGTTAGCCAGCTTGCTGATCGTTTTGTGAGCAATCCTGCTGAAGTCGTTAAAGTGCAGCAAAAGGTCCAGGTCACCGTAACCGAAGTGGATCTCAATCGTAAACGCATCGCGCTTTCTATGCTCGCCAATCCCGAGCTCTCCGGCACGGGCTCGGGTCGCGGTGATGCCAAAGGTCCACGTCCGCCGCAAAAACGCGATAGACGCCCCGTGGCCAAGGCAGCGCCTGCCAACGACTGGTTCACCAACGCTCTCGACTCGTCTGGTAAGCGGAAACGGCTATAGGGTAGTATTTGGCAACGCTCAATCAAACTTCCGAGAGCTCGTTGCCTTGTCGCTTGGGAAATCGCTCGGTAGGGGTTGAGTGACATTTCCGGTCGCAGCCCATTCGACGCCACGGCAAAATGTGGTGGTGAAGCCGACACATTCGATCGAGTAATCCGTATGGCCCATGGCGGTGTGGAAAACGCGACCTTCACCGTAGTCGATGGTCAGCATCATGGGCTCGTGTCGTCCGCTACCTTTGTTCTCAGGGTCGGAGAATGCGGTTGCGAGAACCGTCACGTTTTCAGTGGGGCCGCGCAACCGATCGTAAAGTTCGTCTTTGGCGTGCAGCCATTGATACGGAAGCCCTCTTGTAATCGGGTGGTCTGTTTCGCGAGTGGTTACGACGAAGGAGTGTTGAGGCCCGTGAGAGCCGGACTTTCCATCTGAAGGGTCTTTGACCAGTTTCTGCATCGCATCGTAGTAAAGGTAGTTCCCGCTGGAAACGTTTCGTCCGCCCCAGCCGCCGATGGCGATCATCTTGTTGTAGGCGTCCCAATCCCCAAACGAGTTGTTGGCCGCGTGGACCGACACAAATCCGCCACCTTCTCGTACAAATTCCTCGAAGGCATCCTTCGTTTCCTGGGGCCAGTCAGCGGCCTTCCAACCGAAATTCGAGATGACCACATCGTACTGGGAAAAGTCGGGCTTGAAATTGGGATCGGGCTTGGGCTCATCCAAGGCTTCGGTCTTTGGCAAGCCGGGAATGGGATAGTTGGCCAGGTGCTCTTCGCCTTTCCAGGTGTACTGGGTGCGGGCGACATCCACCTCAAAAAGCCCGGTTTCTTCCAGGTACTGCTTCATCATCACGGTCGACTTGGGCCAGATTGTGTGATTGTTCTGCCCGTCGATAATCAGGGCCTTCAACGGTTTGGAATTTTCCGAACACGATGAAAGAAGCAGGACGGTGATGAACGCGAAGAAAGAGATAAAGATCGATTTCAATTTCATGGGATAGATTCAAAAGTAGAGCAGGCCTCCTGCCTGTTTCAAGCATTACGATACAGGCAGGAGGGCTGTGCTACTTTTTCGCCCGCTACCTCGCTTTAAAGGCGAAGACTTTTTCCATGGTCCGCAGGTAGGCGACGTCGTCCTTGAAGATAGGCGTGCTGCGGCATTCGCCGACGTCGAGGCGGGCGAGTTCCTCGTATTCCCGACCCGGCTTAAGAAAGAAAGCGGTCCCGTTTTCCTCGCCCGCGTAGATCATGTCGTTAACCAGTAGCAGGCCTGGAAAGGTGCGGTCCATGCGTCCGGGAATCTTATGGCTGTAAACGAGTTCACCCGTATCCGCTTCGAGAACCTGGAAGATCTGCCCCATGGTGAAAATGTAGACGAGGCCCTCGTGGACGAGCGGCGAGGCATAGTAGCGTTCCTGGGAGACGTTGGTATGCCAGACCTTCTGGAGTCCATTCGCTTCTAGTTCCGCTATTGTCTCGGGAATCTCCATACAATACAGGTCTCCCTGCAATCCTTTGGCTCCGTGAACCGCGTAGACGCGATTGCCGGATACGAAATTCGTATTGAAGAAAGCGAATTTCTTTTCTGGGATCACCCAGTCTTGAGAAGGCAGTTTTTTGCCGTCCGAAACGCGAATCAACTCTCCGCGTCCCGTATAGAGGAAGGACTTTCCCTCAACTTGAAATGCAGAGGGCGTGCCGAAATTGATCGGATTTTCCACTCTCCAAAGTTCCTCTCCGGTTTCTGGGTCCAAGGCGGTGTAGTCGGAAAAGCGCACGATTAATTTGCCACCTATGAGCTGAGGGGAAACGGAGCCGCCCCAGTTGTGGTCGGGCTTTTCCATGACCTTGGACCAGACGCGATTTCCTTCCAGGTCATGCTTTGTAACGATACCCAAGCCATTGCAATTGTATATGTATTGCCCATCGGAGCAGGGCGTAAAGGACGCGTAGCCATTGGTGGCGTGCGCTTTTGGCAATTCAAAGCGTTTAAGAATCGGGTCGGCTTTCGCTTCGAGTGTGGCGATCTCTTTCCGAACGGCTTGCACCTGATCCCTCAAGGCGGTATTGTCTTTGTCGCGCTGGTAACGGCGATTAACCTTGTATAGCTCCTCTCGGAGTGGTTTGAGCTCGATTTCGAGCATTTCCTTTTGCCGCTTTGCTCGGATCAGCCGCGTTTGCGCTTCGGGGCCGAGATTCGCAACGTCTTCGTATGAATTCGAAACCTCCCAAAGCTGTTGGCCAGTCGCAGCGTCGAGGCAGATCAAGGTTGTCGGTTCGACCGTATAGATGAGGCGTTTTCCAATGATCAAAGGAGTAGCGTTTCCCCAGTCGGGAGTTTCAACTTCCCACAGGATCGCCCTTGGGTCGTTCCAATTAGTAGCGGGATTTGCGTGGGGATAGAGGCCATTGCCCCCGTTTCTCCATGACGTGACGTCTGTCGCGGAGAGGTGGGTTGGGGGTAGGGTGACGCCGATTGACGCAGAAAGCAGTAGGAAAATAATGGGTTTCATTGGGATTAGGAGTGCCGTGATCGGTGATCGTTCCAAATAGAATTCTGCAAAGTGCGGTTACGGTGGACAGTTTTTATATCGCGATAGGCAGTCGCTTGCGTCAAGGGTCATCGCTGCCAATTGATTCTTTCAGCAATGGGGGCTCCTTCAGTTAGTCCCTACAAGTGATGAAAGCGACCCTAGTATCGCACCGTAAAATCTTGTATAAGCAAATCCTTGTGATCGGAACGATTCTTTTCGTTCTGCTATGGGTAATTTGTTTTCGAAGCATACACTAGTCCCAATAACAAATCCAATCTCGACACGGTCCGATTCAGGATCTAAGTCTGAGAGTATGCTTCGCTTTGCTGTCGTTCTCTTTCTTGGGATTTGTCTGAATGTGGCCCTTGCCGGCGTCATTGAAACTGTCGCGGGCTCAGGTGAGCAGGGGACCACTGATGGACGTGCCTTGAGCGCTCAGCTCGATAATCCTTTCGGAGTCATTCGAGGCCCTGATGGCGCGTTATGGTTTTGCGAATACACGGGTCATACGGTCCGGCGGATCGATGGTGAGGGAAACGTTACCACCGTAGTGGGAAATGGTGAAGCGGCCTACGCGGGCGATGGGGGCTCGGCACTGTCGGCATCTCTTAATAAGCCACATGAGATCCGCTTCGATAAGGACGGAAACTTGTATATCGCTGACATGCTCAATCATGCCATACGCAAGGTGGATTTTCAGATGGATCGGATTACTACCGTAGCCGGCACGGGAACAGCGGGATTTTCGGGTGATGGGGGCCAGGCCAACCTGGCGGAATTGAAGCAACCTCACAGTATACAGTTTGGTCCAAATGGGGATCTTTATATAGCGGATATTGGCAACAACCGCGTTCGAGTAGTGAATATGGAATCGGGAGTAATCAGAACGCTGGCAGGGAACGGCAGTAGGGACCCTTCACCCGATGGGGAAGCCTTCGCGGATGCGTCGCTCAACGGCCCACGAACTCTGGACTTCGACCGCCGTGGAAACCTGTGGCTCGTCCTGCGCAATGGGAATCAAGTCTTCGAGCTGGATTTAAAGTCAGGCCTCATGCATCACCGCGCCGGAACGGGTGAAAAAGGCTTCACCGGAAATGGGGGACCCGCGAAGGAGGCAACCCTTTCGGGACCGAAGGGAATCGCGGTCGCGCCCAATGGAGATGCTTACCTGGTGGACACCGAATCTCATACCATTCGCATGATCGATGCCTCGACCGGAAATCTTGAACTCGTGGTGGGAACAGGAAAGAAGGGTGACGGTCCCGATGGAGATCCACTCAAGTGCGAGCTAGCCCGGCCACATGGAATTTTCCTCGACGACAACGGCGACCTGTACATCGGCGATAGCGAGACGCACAAGATTCGGGTATTGAGAAGATAGGGTATTTTGAATGCTTGGAGCTACCTGGATGCGTTTGTAAAACAAGACAACACGTCCTCTTCAAAATAGGGTTTTTGGTTTACCCAGAAGATGTACTGCACGTTTAAAAAATCCTTTGCGAATGCGTGAAGTAGAGGGACTATGTTCTTGCGGTTCTTTTTAACCGCTAGAGAACCGTCGGCATTGCCCGATCCCGGAGGAAAGTCCGCTCCGGTCAGGCCTACGTAGTTGCCATCTTGGACAGCCACTCCCAGCGGTACATCGAATTCACCTTCATGCATCATCGCTAGGGCATGATTCAATTGACCTTTCCTCTTGACCATCAAATCAGGGGCGCCCAGTCCTACGCCTATCTTGTTTCCGTATTCGTAAATCGACTTCAAGTATCCCTCATCCTCCCATGGAAGCCACTCTCCAGGCATGAAGTTGGCGTACTGCATCGTGGTTGAAGTGGGAAAAGCGTTTTTCAAGGATCGCATGTTCGCTTGAATGGACTTTGCGTAGGCTGCCGGAGTGAAAGATGGATCCTTTTCTTGGCTCAACCCCACCGCGGTTTCCTGTAGGTTGATGCCCTCTATCTTTCCGTCGAAATTCTCGCCGAGGGCTTTGAGAAGTAATGCAAATCGAGTCTGCACGGCTTTGTTCCAACGCTTGGCCGTCCATCCTTCCTGGACGCCGTTGCCTGCGAACTGGGGAGTGGTGCCTCCATGGTATTCATCCGATATCAGATATGCGGGAACCCCTCGAAAGTCGGGGTTAAATGTGGTATCCTGCAGTTGGACGAAGAGTTTCTTCCCGTGCTCTTTCAGGTATTCGTAATCTTGCTGGATGATTGAGAAGTCGTACTCATTTTTCGATGGCTCCAATAGAGACCAAGGATACATGATTTGGGCCCCTGAGAATCTGCCGTGTGCGAGTAGAGGATGGTCCTGGATAGCGTTCCGATCCCGGGCGAAATAGACGAAATGCTTGATGGCATCTTCTTCGATCGGGCATTCAGTGTCTGTATATTTTTGATACGCGTTTGCGTATCGCTCACCCGGGTTTTCCCATTGGGCGCTTCCCTTTGGGGTCAGCAGCAAAAGCAGTATGCCAGCGATTAATTTGGAGGAAATGCAGTAGGATTGGTTGGATGTGGACATCGTTTTATGGCTCAGAGATCGAAACAGTTGAACGTTGCCGCGTAAATGGGAATCATTTTTATTCATCGGCTACTCTTCAGCTTGGAACCACTTCCACAATGGAGCGTTCCCTTGTGAGCATTTCATTGCGGTTCGACCAGACAATTAGGACGGCAACGACGATCAAGAAATAAGTGTCGTAGGGCTGTGCGTCCGGGAAGAGAGGATTCATGAGCGTGAAGTGGAAGAACGCCGTAAGCAGAATGCTGCCACCAGATTGGTTGAACAGTGCGGTGGCAATGACGCTTATTGCCAGGCAACCGGCAAAAAACGCGGTGAATGACCAATGGCTTTGCTGGGTTCCGCTCAACAGGAAGGCGGGGAAGTGCCATATCGCCCATATGAGTCCAAGAATCAGGCTGGCCCAAAGTGGAGCAAACTTCCTTTGGAGGAGGGGAAGCGC
>Ga0181564_10000192_pt1 | contig 49434 bp, 16 predicted proteins | sample 011ome_24_FD_134512 | JGI IMG/M metagenome (GOLD analysis project Ga0181564, IMG submission 134512) | Coastal salt marsh microbial communities from the Groves Creek Marsh, Skidaway Island, Georgia - 011513CT metaG (megahit assembly) | ecosystem: Environmental > Aquatic > Marine > Intertidal... | reverse complement strand
GACGTGACGAATGGGTCGAAGGCGGATGTCGAGGGCGGCGCGGCGACGGCTAAATGGCCGAGTTGCGACAGTAAATCAATCGGTGTTGCTGCCGCTGTCACCGGCACTGGCGCTGGTGCTGGTATGGCGTGCGTGCCGTGGCCGCTGGCGACGACGCTGGATAGCGCGGCGTGCGTGTCGGTGAACTTTTGTCGGAGCTGCGACTGCGCCGACGCATCCGTCGCCGCCGACATCAAGAGCTCCATCGCGGATGAATTCGCAAACGCATCCACCAACCACGCACCATGCGCGCCGCGCGTTCGACTCGCGTACTCGAGCACGCATGCGGCGCGGTAAGCGCTCTTCCAATCGTTACCCGCGTACGTGACGAGTTTCTCAGCGAGCGCCGTGACCACGCCTCGCGCGTCGTAATTTGTCGCTCCGTCGCTTAAAAATCGTTCAATATCACCGTCGAGCGGTGCCAGACGCACGCCACTCGGCGTACACAACGCGTTTATCGCACGAATTTCTTCCGAGCGCTGTACATCAAACGCGCCGCCGCCACCACCGCCACCGACGACGACGTCCTTTGACGTCGTCTGCGTCGCTGAAGCCGCGCCGCCAGCCGCGAAATCGCTCAACAAATCCAACGTCGCCGCCGCACTCATCGGTGCAGACGTCGATGACACTGCTGGTGCAGCACCACTCGTGCTCGCCCTCGTCGATGTCTCCGGTGATGGCGGCCGCAATGGCTTCCATTTTGTCCCGCCTTGACTGACGTTTAATTTCGGCGTCGACGCCAACGACGCTTCGAGCGGCGCCTCCAACACCCCTTCGCGTCTCGTCGGTTTCGTCGGCGTCGTGCGAAACGCGTATGCATCGTCATCCTCGTCGTCGTTCGCTCGTCCGCTCGTCGCGCCGCTTGTCGCACTCGTCATCAACGTCCGTCCCAAAGGAACGCGCTGACTCGTCGGCTCCCCTCCTCTCGCAAACGTCACCGCCAGCACTTCTCGCGCCGCCGCGCGCACGGAGGCGTTTACGCTATCACCCTTACTCGGATGCGGCGCTCCGGTGAGTTGTTCAGCCGCACGAAGCGCAGATGCGTTTTTAGCGACGTGTTTTGCGACGCGACCGCCGCCGCTCTCCACCAACGCCTTCAACACTTTCAACGCCTTACGCTTCACGTACGGACTTTTATGCTCCACGCGATTGGCGAGATGTTCGACGACATCGCGCACGCTGTCGTCATCGAGCGTGCGCGCGAGTTCAACGAGGGATTCCATGGTGTACACTGCGCGAACGTTTCGTGTTCAACAGTCAGTCAGTCAGCAGCGCGTTGACGTTCGTTGGCGCTATATCGACGACGACGGGCGAGCGATGGACGCACCAGCGACTGGGTGTTCATCATCGATGAGTGCTTGATCGAATTTTACGCGACGGAGTCGACGTTCGATGAAGGCTGCCGCCATGACGAAGAGAGCCGCGCGTCGCGGTGTGACGTCGTCGACGCGACATTGTTCAACCAAAATCAATACCAATTACATAATTGTACACGCGCGCGCCAGACGAGCGCGCGATGGTGGCTATGTTGTGTCTATGCGAACGCGCCGTCACGGCTTGCGCCCGAGCCTGGTCCAGGAATTCATGCCTTTGATGGTTTTCAAGTTTTCATCCATGTCCCGTTGGGCGCGACGCGCGGCACCTCCGGCGCGAATGAGCGATTCGCGCTGCGATGCGAGCGTGGCTAGAACGCCTGCACCGATGTCATTCACATCATCAAGGGTTGTTTTGCACTGCGCGAGCGTATCTGACGTCGCATCGAGACGAGACGCGGCGGTGAGCGCCGAAACGCGCCTCGCCCGCTCTTCGGCGTTCGACGACAACACCGGCGCCTCTGGCGCGGTCGAGGGTTTCCCCGACGCAGACGCAGATGCAGTTGATGACGCGCTCGACAACAACGCGCGTCTTTCAGCATCTGCATCGACGCGTGCATCGACTGCGGCTTTCGATGTCGACGTCGACGTCGACGTCGACGTCATAGCGCCTCCTACGCCGGCGCCGACGCGCGCTAAACTCTCCGCCGCACCCTCGTACCACGTCGCCTTACCAACAAACCCATCATCACGATTGCCGTCCACATCGTGACGACCATCGTCTCCATCGTCACGACGACTCGCAGACGCCGAAATCGAAGACGCCGCTTCGCGTTCGCGCTGCTCGCGCGTATATCTCAGCTTACCAATCGCCTCACCTCGCCCCGCGTCCTCGCCCTCGCCCCGTTCGCGCGTCACCGTGAGTTTTCGCACCGCGTGCGTGATGGCGCCGAAGACATCCCCCCACGCGGGCGTCGACGGTGTCGGCGTCGGCGTCGGCGTCGCGCGCTGCGGCGCTCGCTGCGGCGGCTCAATCAGCTCCTCCAGCGCCGCACATCGCTCGAGCGCCTGCGCCTTACCGCGCGCGCCATCCACGAACCATGCGCTGCGTGCGTCTAGAATCTGCGCGCGCGTCGCCCGCGCGTGTGCGCGTGCGCGCGCCGTGAATGTGGTTAATCCAACACGCAACGAATCGTCACCATCATCGTCATCAATCGCCCCCGTGCGCCTGGCGTGCGCGCGGAATCCAACCTCTGCGCGCATCTCCTGCACGCGACGAACGTCATGCTCGAGCGCATCGAGCGCGCGCGCGATGTCGCTCGCGATTGACGTCGATGGCGACGTCATGATGCGATGAATCACAAGTGCATGCGTCACACACTGGCGCGTCTCTGCGACGCGCGACAACCATGCACGCGACCGCGGCGCGCGTAAAGCACGCCTCGGTGTATCTTGCGACGCCTCGTCGTCATGCCGCGCGTCATCGCGCGCCGCGTCGCGCCGAGAGAAGGATGATACAGATGTCATCGTCAACGTCATCATCTTCATCTTCATCTTCGACGCCGAGGAAATCTATCGCGGTCGTGAGCGGTGCGAACACTGGCATTGGGTACGAAACAGTCAAGGCACTTCTCTCGTCTGGGGCGTACGACGAAATCATTCTCGCGTGTCGCGATGAGGAGAAGGCGCTAAAGGCGTGCGCTCGGCTCCGCGCGGACGTCGGCGGCGCGTCTTTGGGGAACACCGACGACGACGAGACATCGACGACGAGACTCACGTGCGAACGATTGGATTTAGCGTCGTTAGAATCCGTGCGTGCGTGCGGCGATAGGCTGAATGCGCGTGCGGCTGACGCAGGGATTGATTGTTTAATCTTAAACGCCGGCGTCATGGCGGTGCCAAATTTCACGCCGACGGCGGATGGATTTGAACTTCAAGTCGGCGTGTGTCATCTCGGGCACTACGCGCTCACCGCTCGCGTGATGCCGGCGTTGGAACGCGCGGCGGCACTGCGCGGCGAGGCGCGCGTGGTGACGGTGTCGTCGGAGGCGCATCGCATCGCCGCGAAGGGCGTGTCGCGCGACGATTTGTTTGGGCGCGAGTACTCGGCGTGGGGACAATACGGCCAAGCAAAGTTGGCCAACGTGTTGTTCGCGTTCGAGCTCGCGCGGCGTTGCGCGCGTAAAAAGAATGGCGTGTCGTCGAGCGTATTGCATCCAGGCGCGGTGGATACCGAACTTGGGAGATATTTGCAACCCGAAGACGGCGACGTGAAATGGTGGCAAAAGGCGTTGTATGATTTTATTCGTACAAACTTTTTGAAAACGCCCGCGCAAGGGGCGGAGACGTCGGTGTTCCTCGCCAATGGTGTCGCGGATGGTGCGTCAACGAGTGGAAAGTATTACGCGGACTGTAAGGAGAAGACGGTGGCGAAACCGGCGTTGTCGGAGGCGGACGCGGCGTGGTTGTGGGAACGCTCCGCCGAACTCACGGGCGAGGCGTTTGCCGATTTGTGAGGCAAGAGATTACTTGATGGTTGTACATGAATCATTACTGCTGCTACACAGCGCTAATTGCGTGCTAGAGATGCGTGTGTGTCTATTCTATTTTGTCATTCATTCATTCATTCATTTCATTTGCCTCCGTCGCCTTCGATTTCGGCGAGCGTTTGTAAAATCTTAGTCGCCTCGTTACGGGCACGCGCAGCTTGACGAGGATCATTCTTCGTGAGCACTTTCGTGGTGAAACGCGTAGCAGGGATGGATTCGGTGTTCCTCAACACCGCCACGGTATTCGCCACCGGCGCGGATGCCGACGCCGACGGTTGCAGAGGGAAATACGATTTCACGCCGCCCGCGCGACACTTTTCATCGTCAAACACCGCATCCAAAGGCTCGTTCTTTTCGCATTTGACAAACACCGCGCGTTCGGTGGCGTTTTTAATCAGCGCTCCCCATAGCTGGTCGGTGGAAAGCACGCTGGCGTCACCGACAATCCAACAGGAGAGACGCGCGCGCGTCAACGCCACGTTGACCCGGCGCGCGTCGTTCAAAAATCCAACCCCCTTGGACGAATCCGAATCCCTCTCGCGCGCGCGCGCCGTCGTTGACGTCGTCGTTGGTGGCGTCGCACTATCCTTCGCCGGCGCCGGTCGCGCACGCACGCATGAAATAATCACCGCGTCAAACTCTTGACCTTGCGTTTGATCCATGGTGCACACGTCCACCGGCGCGTACGTGGTAAATTCGTTATTCTTCTTCATCGAACGTTGCAGAAATTCTCGAATCCGTCGCACTTGATCGACGTATGGGGTGATGATGCCGACGCGAATCTTACGCACGTCTCTCGCGGCGTGGCGACAAATTTGTGCGTAGCATATGGATACGAATTCAGCCTCACGAGAATTTGACCACGAATGCGTTCCTGCGCCGTATCTGTCGCGGTGCATTTGCGCCCCCGGGACGTGGAAAAATTGATACGGTCCGAGGTTGGGAAATCCGTGATAGGGTGCGCGACGTTCTTCGTTGTTACTGCTGTAGCCGCAACGCAGGCGGCCAGAGTAAAAGCACGAGCTCGGGAACTTCATGATTTCTGGATGCATGCGGTACTGCTCGTGGAGCAAGTAGGCGGGCGTCCCGGCGCGCTGTAAACGATCGAATAAACTCTGCTCAAAGTTTGCATTCTTCGCAGCTTTGGACACGATCGTAGGCGCGAGTTGTTTCGGGTCACCAATGAGCACGAAGAGCCCGCCGGGTTTGAGCCACTGCATGGGAATGAGCGCTGCTGGTTCAACCGCTTGCGACGCTTCGTCGATGACGACGACGTCAAACAAATTCACCGCGCATAATTGCTTGGCATCCGGTCGGGTGTTGGCTGTACTGTTTGGCGCGTTCGATTGAGGCTTTTTGGCGAGCTGCGCCATGGAAGACAATGTGCCGCATACGATGTTTGCGCGATCGACGACGCGCTCAAACGGCGTCGTCGTTGGCACCGACTCGGCGCGGCCCTCTTGCGCGAGTTTTTCCTTGTGCTTCTTTTCCGCCAAATCGAGCACTTCGTACACCGCCTTGAGCTGCGCGCGCAAGTTGTCGAGATTTGCGCTTTGAACGGGGACGTGGTGTCCGTAATCGCGCCGAACGTCGCGAAATACCATCTTTAACCGCTTCGTTTCTTCCTGAATTTTGCTCTCAATGGCGCGCTTCTTCTTCTTGGCTTCATCCATTTGTCTGAGGTAATAGTCGCTATTTTGTGCGTACGTGTTGAAATCTGCGGCGTTCGGGTCGGTACCAATCTCGCGTAATTTCCTGCTCACGTGGCATCTCTCCGCTGCCGAACCTTCGACAATCTTCTCATCCGAACCGATGCGCACGACGTTGACGCCTTTGAGCAACGCGCGGAATTCGTCATCCATGGAATCCCAACCGTCAACGACGCGCTCGACGATTTCATCAATCGCGCCGTTGCTTTGCGCGGCGCATAAAATACGTGCGCGTCTAGGTTCACCGTATTCGTCCACACCGTTCAATAGCGCGGCGATGAGACTCACGATGACGTGCGTTTTCCCCGTCCCGGGCGGTCCTTGAATCAACACGGGCGCCTCGCGCACTTTTTCATTGCTCTCGTGCGGCCGTGACGTCGCGCCGACGACGGCGTCGAGTTGACTCTGATTGAGCGTCGTCCGGATGACATCCAGCGCTCTCGGTTCGACCCATTCCCCGAACGATTGACGTAACGGAAACTTGGTCGGCTTGATGAGCGACGGGAAGAACGACGAACGCGGGGCGTCGATGACGGCGCGCAACTCTCGAAGCTGGTTTTGAATCTCACTGACGCGAGAAATCGTAAACGAACTCGCCGTTTTCGCAAATGCGCGAGAAATTTTATTGTGACGCAAAGTAGCTTGGTTGCCTCCCAAAAATACGCGCACACGAAGGGGTGTTTTGGACGACATTGCGCCGGGAACGGCTTCAACCCATCCCAAGACGTATGGCTTGTCCTCCTTCTTACGCGGGCTCAGCGCGTCGCGATCTTTCGAACGCCAACTGTCGGACACGCCCGCGGACATAGAAGACTCGATGAGCACTAAATCATCCACCTTAAAACGCACGGGGTCGGGTGTGCGGCCTCTCGAGTCCACCTGATCGACGCGTTGGTCGCTCTTTGCAAATTCCACGACAGAAAACTCAGCGCCGCCGACGCCTGGATGGAAATTCACCACGCTAAGCTCCTCGCTGTCGAGATTTCCAGCTTCAATATTTCGACTGGCTTCGTGTCGAAGCTCAGCGATGATGAGCGGGATGAAGAACTCGCAGTACTCGTTGCCAGACGTAAACGCGATGGGAGCGTCGTCTTCGAGATGAATATCCTTGGGTTCGGGCATCAATGTGTCGCGTTGTAACGCCTCGCGCGACTGTTGTAAGACATCGCGAATGTAATCCTCGGGGCGGAGTCGAATGGTTTCAACCAGGCGCCCTCGGCCTGGAAGTTTCAAGCGTGAGGCGCTGCTCGGCGGCATGGTCGGGACTTGCACCTGCAGCGGAGCGGCGACGGCGGCGCCTCGAGCCGACGTCGAAAGCGGAGGAGGTACATCACGCAACATGGACGATCGCTTGTACTTTGAAGACGATGGAACCATCTCTGTGGTCGGTGGCGGCGGCGGCGGTACTTCTATCAAGCCATCAGTAGCGGAATTTTTTGATGTCGAGTCGGCGTACGAAGACCGTTTCGCGAGCGCCGAACCCGGCGGCGCCGATGTGACGGTTGGTGTCGTCGTTTTCTTCGTCATGAGTTTGGTAATCGATGAAGGCTTTGCGTACGACACCGATGCTGAATCCAGCGCGAGATCGAGCGCCGTCACCGGCTTGATGACGTTACGCGGGTGTGAGAGCAACTTTTTGCCACCTCGAATGTCTTTCACCGGCGCAAGCGGCTTCTTGGAAATCAACGACCATTTCCCACCAGTCGCGCTCTTCTTAGGCACAGACGCGGCCACTGTCGTTGTCTTGAGAACTTTGGCCGGAAGAACGACTGTTTTTGGTTTTTTACGCTTCTTGTCAGAAGCTAATAACCACGACGGTTCGCTCGGCGCCGAACGCTTGTTTGAACCCGCCGCGACGGCGGCGGTGTCTTCCTCGTCACGATCAATCTCGCCGCCATTGTCGTCGTCGCTACCATCGTCTACACGATCATATCCGGCACCGTCAACGAACGCGTCGGCAGTGTCCACGGCGGCGTCAGCGCCATCGTCTTCATCGTTCCCGAGGTCGATCACCGGAGCCGGAGCGGAGATTCGGAACGGCGTAAACGTCGACTTGGTGTTCGGCGTCTTCGTTGCCGGCGATGACGTCGGGGATATTTCTGGGAATGTCGCGCTCAGCTTATCTCGAACGCCCGTGGACAATCCATCTTTGCCTTCGTCCGCGAACAAGGATTCGACGTGTGTTTTAATCGAATTCACCAAGGTTGACTCGCCATCCGCGTCGAGGTCGACGTCAGTCATATCCTTGCGCAACAAGAACACGACATCCACCCACGCCGTGGCGAGCTGTTCGTTCTTCGCAAACGATGCCGGTGGCCACGAGAGTAAGGATTCTAAAATCTTCAAAGGGTGCTGCCTGGTGAACGAACCTTGCGAAAAGTATTGGCGCTTCTTTGCCAAATCCCAAAACAAGTACAAGTAGAGCAACGCGTTGACCAAGTGTTCGTCATCGTCTGGTGCGACGCGATGCGGACCGTGCTTGACGATGACTTCGAACAAGCTCATGGATGATATCAACACTTTGCTCACGTGCGAGCTGAACGCACTGACGCGATCTTCGTCCTTTGGATTGATGGCGTCGATGAGGTTGCGCGCGCGAGACAGCGGAGTGTGCGCCGCGGCTAACAACTCGCTCACCTCTTCAGGTGTATCGCTCGGCATGCGTTTGATATCCTTCAACATACTGTGCGTCGCCGCAAGCACTGCACGCGGAATGACGTAATCGCCTTGAAACATTTTCCGGAAGCACTTGGGTAAATCCTTTTCATCGTAGTGTTTTTTCAACACCTCGCCCGCGCACGAGACGAGCGATTTACGCTGCGACATAGTACACAATACCGCCCCTTCCGTGCATTTGGCTTCGTCTTCAGAACGCGCGAGGGGCTTCTTCTCGGTAATTGTTAGTGGACACTCGAGTAAAGATGTAAAGAACCACTCGCCGCACTTGGATAAAATCCCGCGCAACGCGTTCGCGTCGTCTTGCTCACCATACGCAATTTCAACAAACGCGTCATACGCCTGGCGCGGTGGCTTGATAAAGTCATCTCTCGCGACAGGCGCGAGCAAGCCCATGGCGTACATCACCGCGCTGATGTAGTTTGGCGCCCAGTTCCCGACGTAGGTACGATTGATTTCAGACATTCGATCAAAACCGAGCGCGTACTTCCAAATCGCCGTGCTCACCTTCCAACGCTTCTCTGTGCGCACGGTGTTTAGAATTCTCAAATGCAGCTTCCCGAGCGCTGTGTCTGGATTAATGCGCTTATCTCGGCGCCATCGATCTTCGTCAAACGTGAGGAAATCGGGATCTGATAACGCCGACAACGCCACGGCGTCGGCGCAGATGATGTATCCAAATGTATTCACCAACGTCCGCGCGACAATCTCTCGCTTGAGATGCGCCGTGGGCGAGAGAGCCTCCGCCTGTCGAAGACTTTCAATCAAGTCGCGTCCAACGCGGTCGTACCAGTCCCCGATCGTTAAGACGGCGTCGTCGACGCCGATTTCAGAATATTGCTCGAGCACGGCGGTGCACGCCAAAAGCCGGCTCTCCCATTGCACTTCGGTGTCGTAAAACTTTGTGGAGTGCGGGATATCCTTCACCAAGCAATCCATGATGCGCGACGAGCTAATTGCATCGCCACGCGGAAGCAACAAGTACGCCGATTTCAACGCAACCAATGCGGTGATTTGATCTTGAGGTCTCTCTTTGCTCGCCATGCGCGCCGCAGCGGCGAGCGCGTCAATCGTTGTCGACGGTTTCACGCATGTAAAACGCCAAAACGCATTCGCGTGCTCTATCCCTCGTGGATATGACGCTAAAATCAAGTGTACCACATCGCACGCATTACTTGCAAGCTTGATCATATGCATATCCTCCGCCGTCGGCGGTTTCAAACGCGGATTCTTTGTCGACCGAACCAAAGCCTTCACCGCCAACTCAAACACAATCGGATGCTGCTCAACCACCGCCTGCGTGATCGCCGCGTCTGACATCCCGAGCGCAAACGCTAGACAAAACCACAGCCGAGATTCACTCGGAACGAAAGGTTCGACGACGTCTCCATCAAAGTCAACCTCTGGAACGATGGCGGCGTACGCGCGCCTCGCCCCACCGCCGTCGCTTTGACGCTCACGTTCACGCTGCGCATCCGCCAAACACTCCACCCAATACCCAAACACATCAAACAATGCGTTTGACGCATTTTCGTATCGCAGTGTGCGATATCTCGTCACCTTTCGCCCCTTGATGTCATCGCTCGCGAGCGTTTCTTGCAACAACTGTTTCGCCAGCCGCTTCACTCGAGCGTCGCCGCTCGCGAGCATCGCAAACGTCCCAGGATACGCCCCACACGGCTTCTCGCGAATCAAACGACACAAACCCTTATCGCTATTATCCATATCGTCGTCTGCGTCACCATTCGTCGTCGCCGTCGCGTTTGAACGCGTCCTTTGTTCCGCTTCGGCTTGAGCTTCGGCTTGGGCGCCGCTCGCAAACGCCTCAGCCGCGCCTTCAAATACCTTTGCCCCTCTCGCCGTCGCCGGTGCGAGCATCACTTCCAACAGCGCGCTCTTTGTCGCTAATTTCTTCGCATACGTCTGTGCAAAATCCTCATTCGCGCGCGATGCGGGCGCACAGAATGCGCTTTTGAGCCGCGCGAGATCAAACGCAGTCAACGCCCGCGCGCGCTCATCATCATCATCCACGCTCGCTGCCGCCGACCTCAAGTCCACGTACGCCTCTACGCACAGCACACACGTCGATAACGCATGCGTCGTGAGTTCGCGCGCGTCGAAGGAGACGTACGCGCCCGCGTCGTCGCGCGTCGCGCGCGTAGACCGTCTGCCTTTGCCTTGGCTGGCCAATCTGCTCACGTCATTCGCGAGCGCGGCGAACACGTCTGCGGCGATGGCGGCATTTTCGCAGTACGGATGCGAGCGGTGGATTTCGTTCAAGTGCACGAGCTCGGGCGCGGGCATGGCGCGCGCGGGCGCACGGGCGCACGAGCCGCGGTTTGACGATGTGCGATCGATGGGTGTCGCCTAACGGTGTCCAATGTCGCGCCTTGGCGACCCATCGCGGGCGCCGCGGCGCAAATGATGCGTCGCGAATGATACATCGCGAATGATGTGCGCGTTCTGGCGCGCGAGCGCGCGCGCGGCGACGATGGGCGACGCGTGCGCGGCGACATTAGAGCGTGAGACACAAGACGCAGACTGAGAGCGACGGCATACCGTGACACGCGCGGTGGTTGTTCGACGCACACGGACGCGCGAGAGGACGCGCGAGAGGACGCGCAGGTGTTGATTATTGTGCGCTGTGGTGACGGTGCCATTCGTCGTCGTCGTCGCACGCCAAGGGGCTAAGGATTGAAAAGCGCGTTCGCGTGCGCGAGGCTGACATGTCGTCACGTCGAACGTTAGTGATTCGACTGCGTCGCGCGAGCGATGTCGAACGTCTCGGTCGCGATCAATTCATCAATCGTGATGCCCTGTCGTGTTCTGCTGGCGAGTCGGGCGCGGATGCGGGGACGGGACCGATGCGTGAAGTGTACTGCGCTCGAATTCGAGACGCGGCGGCGTCCGCGGCGCTCGATGGCGCGCAAATCATCGTCGCTCGCGTCGATCATCGTCATTTCGATGATACATTCGATGCAAATGCATGCGTTGAGCACACGTATGGCGCGGTTGAGCACATGGCGGCGCGGTGCGGCGTCGAGGCGCGCGATATTTTGTATTCGGGACGACGAGACGACGCGATTGCCGCCGTCGCGCCTCTCGTATTCGCGCATCGGACGCGTAAATGCGCCACGGATCGCGACGTCGGCGACGTGGTGTCGCACACGCACGATACCGTCGTCGATGCTCTGCGCGTCGCGTGCGATGCACCGCGAAAATCGATGCGGTATTCGACGGATGTCCGCGCGGTCGGTCGAGGCGACGCCATCGAGAGCTCCTTTGAAAACGTCAACGTGACGACGATATTTCACACTCGAACGACGCACAAGCCCCGCCGTGCGACGACATGGCGCCGCTGGCTCCCTCGTGATCGTTCATGGCCGGAAACTCGACGTACGCCGACGTTGACGCTGAATGAACGCGTCGTGACGGTTGATACGCTCACCGTCGCCACCATGGTCCGTCATCGAGCCGACGACGTCGCGGCCGACCGCAAAGGCGCCGTTTCCGTTTCCGACGCCGACGCTCTCAACCCGTCGTGGGCGTGCGCACGCACGGGTTCAATCGCAGACTGCTTGACGCACACCGCGCTCGTGTGCACGGACGGACGCGCGACACGCGCCGCGTCTGGAGTACACGTCGGCGACGTCTCGCGCCTCCGCCGATGCCCGACGTTTACGTACGTCGAATGCGTCGACCGCGCTGCTCGCGCCGCCGCATTCATGCGCGACGTCCTCGACATTCGCCCAGGCGATGTCGTCGGTGTGCTGTCGTCCAACTCCATCGAAGTCTTTGTCATTCATTACGCGTGCGCGATGCTTCGATGCGTATTGTTGAATTTGAACACGCACTTGGTGCGGCGAGAGTCGGCGTACATTCTCGCCGACGCCGGATGTAAAGCCGTCTTTGCGCGCGCGGTGCCGCACGCGGACGTCCTGCGCGACGTCATGATGGGCGATGGTGAGCGACGCGATCGCAGCGACGTGCCTCGTGATCTCGTAGCGATCGTATGGATTTACGACGACGACGACGATGAGGTTGTCGACGGGACGAAGCGTTCGTCCCCGTACATTCGCGGCGTTCGCAATTTCGATTGGCACATCGACGTCATCGCCGACGATGATGATGACGTCGACCGCGCCATTCCGTTACTCACGCGCGCGATCGCCGCGCACACGGACGCGCATCTCTACTACACGAGCGGCACTACGGGCAATCCAAAAGGCGTACGCCTCTCGCACGCCGTCGTCCGCGCGCACGCCGACGCCACCGCCGTCGAAATGCGCATCGGCCTATCGGACACTTGGCTCCACGCTGCCCCGATGTTCCATCTCGTCGATGCTTTTGCCATTTATTGCGTCACGCATCTCGGCGGTCGACACGTGTTTCTTCAGCACTTTGAGCCCGCGAGAGCGCTTCGATGCGTCGCCGCCGAACGCGTGACGTGCTGCAATTTCGCCTCATCTATGGTGGCTATCATGTCTCACAACCCCGCGTGTGCGGCGTGCGACCTCTCGTCCCTACGCGTAGTGTCATGCGGTGGCAGTCCATTGCCGCCGACATCCGTCAGGCGCGCCATCGCGCTGTTTGGATGCGAATTTTTTATTTCTTACGGCATGACAGAGTGCTGCGGGAAAATTTCAATGAGCGTGCTCTCGTCGGCGTTTCTTCAATCGTCAACGCCTCGCGAGCAGCTCGATGCGATATGCACCAGCGGACGACCATTCGCACTGATGCGCGTGAAAGTCGTCGACGACGCACGCGACGGCGGGGCGCTCGTGCCGTGCGATGGGCGATCCGTTGGCGACGTGTACGTAAAAGGATTGACTGTCTTTGCCGAATATTGGCGGAATCCCGACGCCACGCGACGCGCGTTTGATCAAGACGGCTGGTTCGCCACGGGTGATCTCGCGTACGTCCGTCCCGATGGCGCGTTGGTGATTGTTGATCGTAAGAAGGATATGATTTTGAGCGGTGGGGAGAATGTGTATTGCGTGGAGGTGGAACGGGTGTTGTGCGAATGTCCCGCGGTGGCTCGAGCGGCGGCGTTTGGAGTGCCACATTCGGTGATGGGTGAAGTCGTGCACGCCATGGTGACGCTCACGCGCGAGAGCGAGAACGAGAGCGAGGATGAGGTGATGCGAATGCTCGATGCGCATTGCTTGAAGCATTTATCGCAATTTAAGTGCCCGAGCGCGTTTCACATCGTGGACGCGTTGCCGATGAACGCCAGCGGTAAGGTGCTTAAAACGGCGTTGAGGGAAATGGTAGCCAACGCGTCTCGCGGGCGTCGCTCGGGCGAAGGCGTAATGCGTCGGCAGTTTTCACGCGCGGTGCTCGCGGTGGATGCGAATGTGAACGCCAACGCCAAGAAGTCAACGTCGATGATTGACGCGTACGAAGTCACGCTCGAAACGCTCGCGGGAGACGACGACGGAGGTCATCACGCATCGCTATCGTCAGACGAGTCGTCGATATGTTTGCGCGGGCAAACGTGGCACATCCTAGGCGCGCATCCTCGCGTTGAATACTGCTTGCGAGCGCTCGATGCCGATGTGCGCGTGCGATGCGCGGATGATTTCGACGCCGTCAAGGAACGCGGCGCTCTGGATTGGCTCTTCATCCTTGAGCGCTACGCCTCGGCGCTTGCCGACGTACGATCTGGCGATACCATCGTGCTCGCCGAGTGTTTACGATGTTTCTCGACGACGGCAAGCGATGCATCAGCGCAGGTGGCGGCATCGACGGCGCTCGCGTCTGGATTACTTCTCGCGCTCGCCCAAGCGCTCGTCGCTCACATTTCAGCGACTCGCGCGAGAGACATCCGCGTCGTTGTCTTAACATCCAACGCATTCGTGTCTTGCGACACCGAGTGCACGGACGATGGGCACATCGCACACAGCGCCGTTATGGCGATGTTGCGCGTGCTTCGGCGCGAACACGGAGATGAGGTGTCATTTTATTGCTTGGACGCGCCGCACGATTTTGACCATTTGGCGTCGAGCGCATTGCGTTCGGCTTTACGGCGCATGCTCCGCGGTCACCACCGCAGCGGTCATCGTGACGACGACGACGATGATGATGATGATGGATATGAAGAGCGCGAACTTGTTCTCCGTGACGCCGTCGTCGCCGCTCCGCGACTCCGCGCGCGCGCGTCCCCAATGCCGACCCCGGCTCCCAACGCCCTCCGCTCGATGTCCGGCGCGCGTCCACCGCGCGATGCTAATAGTGGTCGTGCATCGTCGTGCGTCATCATTGGTGGACTCGGTGCGCTCGGTGTGTTGCATTTCGAATTTCTATCCGCGCGACTGGGCGTCGAGCGCTTTGTATTGGTCGGCCGCAGCGTCCGCGACGCCGCGCTTCAATCCGTAACCAACGCGATGCTTTCGTCGCCTGAAGGCGATGACGATGACGTTGAAATTAAACATCGCTCTGGATACGCGTTTGACGTCGATGTCGTCGCCGCAGATTGCGCGGACGAACGGCAATCCCGCGCGGTGTTTGCGCTCGCCCATCCCGTGGCGCTCGTCTTACATCTCGGCGGCGTTTTACACGAACGCGCCGCCATCGACATGACGCGCACCGCATTCATCGCCGGAACAGAGGCAAAAATCTCTGGTTCGTTACACGCGGCGTGCGATGCGGCATCAGATGTGTTCATGTGCTCGTCTTCAATATTTGGCGTGCTCGGGCAATCCCGCTTGGCGTCGTACGCGGCGTCAAATGCCTTTCAGGATGCGTTGTGCGCCATGAGCGATCGCGCGGCGCATCGCCGGCGCGGCTCGGGCGCAAAACGATTCATCGCCGTGGCATTTGGTACCTGGGCGGAGGTTGGCATGGCGCACGAGAGCGGCGAGGGGTTTGAAAGATACTGGCGGTCGGTTGGCATGGGATTCGTGGCGCCGAGCGCGGCGCTGGAATTCATCGGCGCCGCGCTCGCAAACGACGCCGGTTCGTCGTCAGCGGCGTGTGTTGGATGCTTCTCGCCTGGCATAGATTGGGGCACGTACGAGCGCGCCGTCAACGACGCGTCGGCATTTTTAAAACATGTGACGCCAAAGCGGCGAAGACTTCGTGACGGTTCAAGTTCTCCTTCGTTGTCGTCGTCTTCGTCTGAACCGCGCCGCTCTGTGGCTTTACCAGAGGACGTGATCTCTCGCGTGCGTCGGTGCGTGTGCGATGCGTTACGTTGCGATGACGACGACGCCTTCGTGGACGATGACGCGCCGTTATCGTCGATGGGATTGACATCCGCGCGCGTGGTGGCGCTCGGCGAGGCGTTGTCGCGCGAATTTCAGGACGCGAGGGCGCGTTTGAGCGCGACAGTGGCGTTTGATTATCCAACGATTCGCGAGTTGGCGGGGTTTATTATGAGTTATTCGGGTGATGCTCGCAGTGGTGCATCGGTACGGACGACGACGAATGCGGTCGAGGATGTCGTGCGGATGACGATTCGAGACGTCCTCGGCGTCGACGCCGCCGAGCGGCTCGACGTCGATACCCCGCTCATGGCGCTCGGATTAACATCCGCGCGCGCGATTCAGTGGACGGCAAAACTCTCCGCTGCGTTGTGCGATGTCGTAGATGTCGACGTGCCGGCGACGTTGGCGTTTGATTACCCGACGACGAGAGACGTGGTGAAATTTTTAACCCGCGCAGAGTCTTTGGCGTCCTCGGCGCCCGCGCTCGTGAACTCGTCGTCGTCCTCGTCCGACGCGGTGGTGTGTTCATCCGCGGCGGCGACGGCATCTGTCATCGTCGTCATCGTTGCATCCAGTGCTGGTTACGCGTGCGCGCCGAGCGCCGACGCCATCGCCGTCGTCCCACTCGCCGACCGATGGGACGCCGACGCCGACGCTCTGCGATGTCGGCGCCGAATACCACCTTTCGGCGCCTTTATCGCCGACGCCGCGCTGCTCGACGCCCACGCGTGTGGCATCGTCGATACTGAAGCGCGCGTCATTGATCCGCAGCAACGCGTGATTCTTCGCGCGGCAACGCCGCTGATGATGATGGAACCAGATGGTCGACGAGGGTGTTCGGTGCACGTCGGCGTGTCGCAAATTGAATACCAAACGTTAACGCCGCGCGACGCGTGTTCGCCGTACTACGCCACGTCAGCACATCTCAGTGTCGTTGCTGGACGAGTGTCGTATACGTTCGCGCTCACTGGACGCGCAGAGGCGATCGATACCGCGTGTTCGTCGTCGCTCGTCGCCGCCCGAAACGCGAGCCGAGGCGCGGATATCAACAGTCACACTGAGTTCCACGCGCACGCGCTCGCCGGCGGCGTAAATTTAATGTTTGACGTGGCGTGGACGATCGCGTGTGACGCAGCGAACATGCTTGCGAGCGACGGGAGGTGCAAAACGTTCGACGCTGAAGCGGATGGGTATGTGCGCGCTGAGTTTTACGCCCTCGTAAAATTAACGCTCGCCGTCGGCGACGCGCGCAGCGGCACCCGCACCGAAACTGGCGTCGTTGAACTCGCACACGTCGCCGTAAATCAAGACGGTCGTTCAAGTTCATTGACTGCGCCGAATGGTCCGTCGCAAACGCGTGTGATTCGAGAGGCGTACGCGGGACCGCGAATACCCGTCGAGTCGGTGTGTCTCCACGGCACCGGGACGCCGCTTGGCGATCCCATCGAGCTCGGCGCGCTTCGTTCAGCCGCAGCCGAGGCGGCTACCGATGACGAACGTTGGACCACCGTCATGCGCGTGTGCGCGGTGAAATCATCGATCGGGCACAGCGAACCCGCGAGCGGCGTCGCCGGGATGTTGTGCGCCGTCGAAAGCCTCAGCCATAAGACGATACACGCGATGATTCACGTCCGCGCGCTCAACGCGCATCTCAACGCCGCCGCGTCTTCGGTGGTGCATGCAACAGTCGTGCCGAGAATCGTCGCGGGTTTCATCGGCGCGTCGTCGGCGTCGGCGTCGGCGTTCGCGTTTCAAGGCACAAACGCGCACGGATTGGCTCGCTCGCGTTCGTCTTCGTCTTCGGTCGTGGGTCGTACTGCAAAGCCGCACGGTGCGTCGTCGTTTTGGTTGGATGAACGCGCACACTGGCTCGCTCGGCGTAATCATGCGTGGATACGACGCGCGGATGTCGCGTATGGACGAATTCTCTACGTTGCTCGAGCGGCTCGCGGATGTCAAAGGCGCGACGCCGGCGGGACGCGCACCGCATCGCTGCATCATCACGTCATCCACGGCCGAGCCATCGCGCCTGCGACAGCGTTGATTGAATTGTTTCTCGAATCTGCGATGGATGGGTCGCGAAGCGTGGGATCCGACGTGGTCATTCCGCACCCGCTACGACTGAGCGCCGAAGACGACGCCAAAGACGCCGAAGACGTCGTGATTCATGTATTGGTGCGCAAACACGACGGTCGCGCATCCGTCACCACAGGACCGTTGTGTCGGCCTCATACGCATTTATTTGGCCGCATCGTCGTCGTACACGTCGTTGATTCGCGGGTTCGCAGCTCGTCATTCGCATTCGCGCGCGACGTCAAAGTTGGAATTCGACGACGTCAAAAACACGCACTCTCGGCAAAAATCGCGCGCCGCGCGCCGCGTGACTGCGGGCTCCACGTCGACGTCTATGCGCTCGATGCCGCAATTCACCTCGCCGAAGGCGTGTTACAACATCGGCGACGACGCGACGATGACGATTGGTGTCCCGCGGCGCGCGTGCCCGCCGCGCTCGCCGCCGTGCGTCCCGCGCCTCGGACATCATCGTCGTCGTCATCAGCGGCGGCGGCGAGTTCCTCACGTGCGTCGTGCGCGTGTCCGCGCGGTATCGCGCTCGATGCGCGCGTCGTGCACGAGCATTGGATGCCAGACGTCGCCACGCTTGATGGATTAGACATTAGGCCACCGCGAAGAATGACGTCTTCGACAAAGACAAAGACAAAGACAAAAGCAAAGACGACGAAGACGACAAAGACAACCATGTACGTCACGAGAGCACGCACCACCGATATGACACCGTCTCGTATTTTCTCGCATGGAAACATCGCGCGCGGCGTTCGCGCGCCGATGACACATGTGAGCGCCGCGCGAGCCACGGCTTCGCTGACGCAGCGTTTCGCCGCCGAACGACGCGTCGTCAATCGCATCGCCGTGCGCACAACGACGCGAACAGCCGGTGGTAATGTAATGTGCGGTGCGATGCGTTCGGCAGCACATGAAATCACGTGTGCGATATCGTGTGTCGACGTGCACGCATCGCAGGTGAACGCACCGACGGATGTAGACGACGGGGACGTATGGACGACGCCGACTGAGGCGTACGGCGCGCGATCCATTCGAATGCTCGACGCGGCATGTGTGCGTCGCGACGGCGGCGGCGCGCGCAGCGCTCGACATGAACTACGTTGGCGCGACTGCACGATTCGCGCGCGCGAATCGCGACGACGAGTGATGATATTCGGTGGATTGGGCGCGCTCGGCCGCCGCTGCGCTCAAAGCGTCTTTTCGCCCGCGGCGTCAGACGTGCGTCTCATCGGACGTTCGGGAAGATCGCGCGCGCGCATATGCGCCGCATCAATCAACAATGCGATGATGACTGCGGTTCGCGCCGACTACGTGATGCGTGAGGAAGGACGATATACGATGCCATCGTGCGACGTCGCGCTCTACGCCGGCGGCGTCCTCGCCGACGCGGGAACGCCAAACGTCACGTACGGCAATCTCATGACCGTCTGCGCGCCAAAAACTCACATTTCGGACGCAATAACGATGGCTCGAGCACCTAGTATGCATGTGTTCTTTAGCTCGGTCACCGCATTGCTCGGGAACGCCGGACAGACGGCGTACGGGGCGGCGAACGCGCATTTGGACGCGCGCGCTTTGGCCACGTCTCGCGCGGGCGTGGACTGCGCGAGCGCGCAATGGGGCGCCTGGGGCGGTGGCCAAGGCATGGCGGCGCACGTCGAGGCGCGCATGAAAACGATTGGTATCGGTGTGCTCGACCCGGTCGTTGGCGTCGCGGCTTTGAGGCGGATCGTGAGCGGCGTCTGGGTGAGTACGAGGATTATGAGCGTGAGCGCCTTTGATTGGCAGCGGTACGCGAACCGGCATGCAAGTGTTTTCGCCGCGTCAGCGTTTTTGAAGCACGTCGTCGTGCGTGATTCCGTCGATAAACATTCGCGCAGTGCGAGTAGTGACGCCGAAGACGATCGCGCACGCGTCTCGGGTGCGCCAAAAGTCGGAGCTTTCAGAGACGACGCGCGGGACGTCATCCGCGACGCCGTCGTCCGCGCGCTCGGCCATCCGCCGACGAGCGACGACGCACCATTTTTCGAGCTCGGCATGGATTCACTCGGCGCCGTGGAGTTTACTACTGCGCTTGAGCAGGCTTTGGGCGACGTGGCGTGTCCGGCGACGTTGGTGTTTGATTATCCGACGCCCAAGGCGCTCGAGCGGTTCATCGTCGCCGCTCGAAGAGGAGAAGGAGACAGAGAAACACGACGCGCCACAGCGACGGTGACCGCGCCCGTGACCACAACGGTGACTGCGAATGAGAGCAATCTGAACCCTGCGTTCACCATCGTCGTCGCGGCGACGCGTAAGGACGTTCCGGGGCGCCACCGCGGGGACGATGGCGTGACCCGCGTCGACGAGCGATGGTCCCCGGGCACCCTCGCAACGCCCATGTTTAGCGGCTTTGTCCTCAATGCCGACATTTGGCGCGCATTTGACGCCGTGGCGTTCGGTATGCAGCGCGCCGAGGTCGTCGTGATGGATCCGCAGCAAAGACTCGTGCTCACGCACGCCGTAGACCTCGCCGTCTCGACTACGTCATCGGCTGATCATGGACGGCGTCGTCAGTCGATTGACGACGCAGCTCTACGCGCTCACAAAAACGCAATTATCGTTGCGGACGACATAGGTGTCTTCGTCGGCGCCGCGACGTGCGATTACCGACGTCTCGTCATCGACTACGGATACGCACAAAGTCCATTCATATCCACTGGCGCGGCGTTCGTCAGCGTCATTCCCGGGCGCGTGTCGTTCGCGCTCGGATTCTCAGGCCCATCTGTGGCGATAGACACCGCTTGTTCGAGTGGACTCACCGCGCTCCATGTTGCCTCTGCGTCATCGTCGTCGGGTTCCATCGTCGCCGGCGTCAACGCGCTGTTTGACTGCGCCACGAGTGCGATGTTTGCCCGCGCCGGCATGCTCGCGAGCGACGGGCGATGTAAAACGTTCGATGCGTCGGCCGATGGGTACGCACGCGCCGAAGCTGGAACCACGCTGGCGTTACGGCGTCAACAGGCGACGTCAGCGTCGGCGTCAGTCATCATCGTCGGCGCGTGCGCAGTGAACCAAGACGGTCGAAGCTCATCGCTCACCGCCCCGAATGGCCCATCGCAAACGTCGTGTATACGAGCGGCGATGCGCGCGACATTGGCGGCATCATCGAATAATGCAAACGCGGCGCGGCGCGGATGCGAGGCGCACGGTACTGGAACACCGCTCGGGGACCCAATTGAAATCGCCGCCGCGCTCGCCACATTTGACGCGAGCATCGACGTCGAAGCCGCAAACGCATGCACCACACTCGCGACGAAAACCACCACGGTCATCATCGGCGCGACGAAAGCATCTGTAGCACACGCAGAGTCGCCGTCGGGGTTGATTTCGCTCGTCGATGCGTGCGAAACGTTGATGACGCGTGTTCGAGTGGGAACGCCGCACACGCGAGCGCTCAATCCGTACGTGACGCGCGCGTTTGACGCCGCCGCTCCGACAACAGCCGTGCCCGTCGTGCCTCGCACGCGCATCGCCGCGACGCGTGATATATACGGAGTGTCGGCGTTTGCGTTTCAGGGCACGAATGCGCACGGTGTGGTGTTCGGTTCGGGGCGAGGACACGGAGGCGTCGCGAGGACGCGAACAGACACATGGGACGCCAGGGACACGTGGTGCTGCTCGCCGCCATGCTCGGCGTCACATGGCTCGCCTCGCATTCCACTTGCCGCCGATCGCGTGATATTTGTAGTTCGCGCACAGTACGATGCGTGTGGCGATCATTGCGTGCGCGAGCGTGCGATATTCCCCGCTGCTGGGACGATGGAGCTCGCTAGCGGCGCTTTGACATCCGCCCGCGACCGCGGCGTCGAGCGATGCGTCTTCATCGCCATTTTACCCGTGAACGAAGCATTTACAATGGTGTGCCACCTCGTCACGTCTGGCATCGATGTCGCGCGTCTCGATGGGTCGCGCGCCGCACGGGCGCAGACATTGCGCGCGACGCCGCGCGTCGAGTCTCGACGACGAGCGCTCGGAGCGATGTCATCCGCGTCTGCGCCTACGGTTCACATGACCGTCGTCGTTCGCGCCGTCATCGCTCGCGCTCGCGGCGATTCGCGCGCCGGGGAAATTGACGCCGCGTTTCACGCCATCGCCGCCACTTGGCGCGTGAATGACGGCGCGAAAACGTTACGCATCCCGGCGACGACTGAGGCGTTTCGGCTCGACGCGGCGCAGACATTTGGTGGCCACGCGTCTGACATCCATCGCGCGTTATCGATGAGCTCTCACGTCTCTCGCGACATGTATACGCGGCAACTGCGCACGAAATGCATCGAGCGTCGTGTGCGCGGTGCGTCAGTGCGCACGTGTGCGTACGTGTGTCGACGCCGTCGAGTAGTTGCGGGCAGAGCGCCGATGGTTCGAGCGAGCCAAGGCGCGCGAACGCCAAACGCGAGGCGCGTTCTCTCAGCACTCCACGCGCCGTGGACGTTTTCGCGCGCAAGGGTGACAGAAGATGGCGTGTTTTATGGTATTTACGCCGCGATGCGATCGGTGGCGCTGGAAACGGCGACGATGAGTCGGGTGGAGCTCGACGGAGCCGAAACGAGTCGCGCGAGCGTTGAACAGCTTTGCGCGGCAAAGGCGACGCGCTCGCATCGTCATCGTCGCCTCGGCGCGACGCTCTCACTGACAAGGGATGTGAATGTGGTTCGATATTGTGAGTGCATGGTGATTATGGGTGGTACGGGCGCGCTTGGGTCGTGCTTTGCGCGCGATTTCATGCCCGCGCGATTCTCAGTCGTCCTCGCCTCGTCCCGCCGCGGCCGAGCGCGTATACTCCCATGGACCTCGTGCGGCGAAAGACTGCTGTGTATTCACACGGGAGTGGTGCAAGCATTGCTAACAACGAAGTTTTCACGCGATGCATCGACGGTTGTACACGCCGCGGGAATATTGGCAGACGCGGCGTGGAGAACCATAGCGGCGAGAGCCGCATTTGCGAGCGTGAGCGCCAAATGTGGCACATTTTCGCAGCGCGCCGATGACGACAGTCGTCACGCCATAGCGCATGTCGCTGTGTTTACATCAATTGCGTCGTGCATCGGTTCGTTGGGCCAAGCAGTGTACGCGGCGGCGAACGAAATTCTCGACGCGCGATGCGAGGCTGGAGCTCGACGGGGCGAGCCAACGCGCGCGGCGCAATTCGGACCGTGGGCGACGTCGTCGCGCGGTATGGCGACGGGCGAGACGCAATCACGACTAGCGTCACTAGGCATGCCGTCTATGGTGCCTGCGGACGCGATGGCGATGTTTGCGCGCACATCTATGTATGAGACGTCTTTGACGACGACGTGCATCGCTCGCGTGGATTGGAACGCGTACGTGCGCAACTCAGGTCGCACGCGCGATGCGGCGCTGTTTGAACATCTCATTAATTTCAGTGACGATGAAATACACGTCGACAAGACGTCCCCAAAACCGAAGCCGGCGTTTCAGCAGCCGAATTGCGCATCAAAGCAGCCGACGGCGACGTCGATGGATGACATTCTACGCAACGTGTGCGGTATCATCGAACGTACCGTCGGTGCCGCATCGATACCGGCGGCGAAAATCAACCCGAACGCACCACTCATGGATGTTGGTGTGGATTCTGTGTCGTCTACGGAACTCGCGAACGCGATATCGCAAGCGTTCCACGTGTCGCTGCCCTCGACGGCGATTTTTGACTACCCAACCGCTCGGGCGCTCGCGACGCGCGTATTCAATGAAACCCGCGTGCAATCCGCATCAATGATAGCGAAAGATCCACCACTAGTCAGTGGTATGACACCGATGACGCCGCACGCGCCGCCAGCGACGACAGTGATATGCATCCACGCGCGGTGCTCTACGGAATCCATCGACGCCGACGCCGTTCGGCCCATCTCTCGCAAACGTTGGGACATCGACATCATGCGTCAATCAAACCACGCCAACGTTCCAGCGACGTTCATGACTCACATGTCCAACATCGATGTCTTCGACGCCGGTGTGTTTGGCGTACACCGCGATGAAGCCGCGCGGTGCGATGTCCAACAGCGATTACTCTTGCGCGCGGCGCTCGACGTCTTCGGTGGCTCTGGAGAAATCTCAAAATCGTCATCGTCGTCGTTGACGGGCGTATACGTCGGTATTGCGAGTCGCGATTATGCCGAACTTGCCGCGCGCGCATCGTTGGCACCATCTGCGTACGATGCGACGAGTCATTTCATATCTGTTGCGCCCGGCCGAGTGTGCTTTACGTTTGATTTCGCCGGCGCCGCCATCGCCATAGACACAGCATGTTCCTCTGCACTCGTCGCCGCGCACCACGCGCGCGTGGATATGGTTGTTAAAAACAGTATTCTAGGTGACGTGCTCGTGTGCGGGGTGAATGTGATTCTCTGTCCGCGCGTGACGGAGCAATTCCATCGGGCGAGGATGCTGAGCCCAGAGGGACGATGTAAGACACTCGACGTCGCCGCGGATGGATACGTGCGCGCTGAAGCGAATCGAGCCGTGCGTCTGTGTGCGCGTAAAGACGGTGATGATGACGACGACGCAAACGACCACGTTGGCTTTGAACGCCGGTCGATGTGGTTATCGCTGACGGTGCGCGGGACAGCCGTCGGGCAAGACGGACGAAGCTCGGCGCTCACCGCCCCAAACGGTCCGGCGCAATCGAACGTTATCGCCGCCGCCATGCGCGGTCACGCAGGCGATAACGCTAATTTACATGATTTGTTGTTATCGTTGCATTTGCACGGCACGGGCACGCCGCTGGGTGATCCAATTGAAGTCAACGCGCTGCCCGCCGACGACTCCCCGACGAGGCTCGAAGCGTCAAAGAGCTTCATCGGGCACGCCGAACCTGCGTCGGGGATTGTGTCCATCACCGCTGTCATCGCGCACAACGCACATTTCATCAGCGTTGGCGTGCGCGGATTGGCAACGGTGAATCCGTACGTTGCCGTCGTCGTCGTCGCGCAGACACATTCGATGGCTCTGGGTGGCGGGACGTCGGTTGGACGACATCGCGCGGGTACATACTTTTCACGCGCCGGCACGAGCGCATTCGCATTTCAAGGCACGAATGCGCACGTGAGTCTAATTTTGTCGCCGTCAGTTGCGCGTGTCGGGCGAATCACCACAGCGCAGTCGCACTGCGCGACGATGGACGCTCGGCGCGCGTGGTGCGTACCATCCGTGCGCGCGGCGCCGTTCATCGCTGTCGCCATCGCGCGACCGCGCAATATCACCTCACCACCCTGCACGTTGACGTTCACGGCACACACCATGGCGTGCGTCAGCGCCAAAGACCACACCGTGCGCGCGCGCGCACTATTTCCAGGCGCAGGAATGCTTCGAGCCGCTGTCGCCGCCGGACGCCTCGTCCTCGACGACGCTCCGCTCGCTGCCACATCGTGCGCCATTCCAACGTCTCTGCACATTTCCGCGAAACTTTCATTTCACGTGACATTGAATGCTCGTTCGGGGGCGCTGGCGATGCGCGGCGGCGCGACGATGACGATGACGTGCTTTCTTTCGCCAGTGACCGTTCACGTTCCTCAACCGACGTCGCGCGGCGGGTTCGCCTTTGCAAATCGTCGCGCGACTAGCCACCAAAATCGTGCGGCAACGATCACGCGCCCTCGCGCAAACGCCGATGACATCACATCTTACATCGCCGCCGTGGATGGCACGATGCAGCTCGCGGCGGCGACGACGTCGAGGAGAAACCTGACGCTTCGCGTCCCAGTGGGCTGCGCCGCGTACGTCGACGGCGGTTTCACCACCCGCGTCTCCTCCGCGGCGTGCATCGCACCAACGACGTCACCAGCGACGACACAACATCATCTCAACTCGCGAGCATGCATCGTCGATTTATGCGCCAAAGCATTCGGATCGATGATGACGACGATTGACGCAGAATCCGGTCGCCGCCCGCCCGCCCGCGCGTACGCAGCGACTGTCGCGGCGACGCCCTCGCGGCGACCAGCGTGTCCATCGCTCGCGACAACACCCCGCGATGCGACACGAACGACGACATCCATCATCGCGTCGTTTCAATGCGCTAAACCTCTGCGATGGTTTTCGACGCGCGGCGCGACGTACGCGGATGGACTATTCAAGTCGCTCGAGCTCGAGGACTCGGCTGAGAAACATCCGTCGGTTGAATTCAACGACGGCGACGTGGTCGAATTACGCGCGCATGCCGCCGTGCGACGCACCGACGTTCGACGACGTCGTTCTCGAATGCAACCACCGGCACGGGCCAAGGTGCGTGTGCTCGTCGTCGGTGGATTTGGAGGCGTCGGCGCGCTCGCGGCTCAAATGTCGCGTCCCGAATGTCGTCTCGCGCTCGTCTCCAGAACCGCACGTGCGACGTGGTTCCACGACGACGGTGACGATGTGACGTGCGCAATGGCATGTGATGCCGCGGCGCGCACGGACGCCCTGGCGGATGCGGACGTGGTACTCTACGCCGGTGGAGCGTTAGCCGACGGAGCGCTCGCGAGACATTCCGCTCGACGCGTCCGCGTCGTCTTCGCCCCAAAATCCATCGCCGTCGCGATGCGCAGCGACGAGCGCGCGGCGACGCCAACGCGCATCATCACATGTTCATCCATCGCCAGCGCGTTCGGCGCGGCTGGGCAGGGGAATTATGCCGCGGCGAATGGTGCCATGGACGTCGACGTCGCGAGGCGCAGAAACGCCGGCGCGGATGCGCGCTCGGTCCAATTCGGACCCTGGGCCGACGTCGGCATGGCGACGCGGCACGCGCACACGTTCAGAAGATTACAACACATGGGTATCTGGGCGCTGCGCGCGCGCGAGGGCGTGGCGGCGCTATGGCGCGTCACGTGTCGCGCGAATATCATCGCTGCGGCGCTCGACGTCCACGCGTTGGCTCGCGGCTTCGCGGGATTTAGAACATTCTTTCCCTCGGCGCACACGCGTCGTCACGTCGAGCCGAAACACGACGCGTCGAATGCGTTGCCCTCGACAGTGCTCGATGAGCGCGCGATTCGCGCCATCATCTCGACGTGCGTCACTCAGGCACTCGGAACGACGCTCGGCGTCGACGACCCGTTGATGCAGCACGGATTGGACAGTTTGTCCGCCGTCGACTTGCGTGGCGCCGTGTGCACCGCTCTGGCGCGTTCCGACGCGCCGAGCACGATATTTTTCGACTACCCCACCATCGCGAGCGCCGCCAAGGCGCTGGCCGCGACGTCGTCGTCTTCGTCGACGACGACGACATCCAAAGTCAAAGTCAACGCCGTCGCGAGACGTCCCGAGCCAACCGAACCGCGCGTCTCCGCCGCGGCGTCCGGATGCGCCCACGACGCCACCCCCACCGCCGATGCCGTCATGAAAACCCCACTCGCACGGCGATTCGTCGACGCGCACAACGATCCAATCAACGCGTTCGGCGCGTACGCACCGACGCATGTGATTCAACGCGTCGACGCGAGTCCATTCGAGCCGACGACGTCGGTTGAAATGCGCGCGTGCGATCCGCGACAGCGCCTGCTCATCCGCGCCGTCGTCGTCTGTCGCGCCATCGCACCGATGGATGACACGCATGATATTGGGTCGTATATTGGTGCTTCGGGGAAAGACTATGGAAATCTTATACGAATCGTCGGCGCGCCCGTGGACGCGTACGTGGGCGTCGGCGCTGAGGCGAGCTGCTGCGCGGGCAGAATTGCATTTATATTCGCCTTGCGCGGCCAGGCGCTCGTGATCGACACCGCGTGCTCGTCATCGCTCTGCGCCATGGCGCTCGCGAACGAAGCCATGCGCGGTGCTGGAAGAATCGCCGGCGCGTGCGTGGGCGGGGCATCGATTATGTGCGCGCCCGACACGCATTCGGCGCTCGCGAGCGCCGGCATGTTGAGCCCGAATGGACGTTCAAAGACATTCGACGCCACCGCCGATGGCTATGGGCGCGCCGAAGCCGTGGACGTGATTACTTTTGATGCGCGTGGCGATCACGGACGATGCCCTCAGGGCGTGGTTGTGGCGTCGGGGCGGATGAATCAAGACGGCCGAAGCGCGTCGCTCACGGCGCCGAGCGGAGCGGCGCAGCGGGACGTCATCCAATCCGCGTTGATCTTCGCCGACGCGTCATACGCGACGGCGGTCATGGTGCTGTACACGCACGGTACGGGAACTGCGCTCGGGGACCCGATCGAAATGAACGCCGCGACGGCGGCGTACGGCGACGTGTGTCGCGCGCTCGAGCCGCGGGCGTTGAAATCCTGGCGCGGCCACGCCGAACCCGCGAGCGGGACCGCCGCGCTCGCCCGCATCATCCATGCCCTCACCCGCGACGCGCGCGCAAATGAAGGCGTGTGTCATTTACGTCGCGTGAATGCGCACGTGGGCGAGGTGTTTGCGACGGCGCGCGTGGTGGATGTTGGATTGGCGCGACAGACGCGAATGAGCGCCGGATGGATGTCGACGTCGGCGGCGAGCGCGTTTGCGTTTCAAGGTTCAAATGCGCACGTCATTCTGCGTACGACGAATGCGTGCGTGAATGACGTGCGCGTGGTCGCACATGCAGCGTGTGTGGTTGAAGATAGACGCACGTATTGGCCGCACCACGGCGGAGAGTCGATGATGATGCGCGTAGACGCGCGTTTGGACTCTGCGGCGTTGAGGTTTACGTCTCATTCGTCATCGTCGATGTTCGAATGCATCGTCGCAGTTGCCGAAAGAGCGTTCGATGCTAATGGTTGTATCATTCGCGCCTTCGTCGCGACGACGACGACGTCGACGTGGCACATGGAGATGAAAACAGTCAGCGCCGTGGCGTATTCGAGTCGCGGAGCCATTCGAGCCGAATCGTGTCGCGCGTACGCGGAACGTTTCATATCTTCGTCAGCACGCACGGCGGCGGCGCGCTGGTGGGCGTGGACTGTCTCGCGAGACATCACGCGCATCGCGCGCGCGGAATCTGGCGCGCCGTGGTGTCAACGCGTGCGAAGCGTCGACGTCGCGCGCGCGACGACTGACCAACCAACCGCGGCGTCGGTTGGCGTCGAACGGGGAACCGAATCGTCATCGCATTGGATCGATGTTCGCGACGGCACGGTGGTGTTCAGCGCGCGCGGTGTCGTTCGCGACGACGACGAGTGTTGCGATGACGTGCGGCGGCGGCGACGAGTTTGTAACGCGTCGATGACGCGTCGCGTAACGTACGACGTACTGGATGAAAGCGCGACGCCTCGCGAATGTCGCCTCGTCGGCGCCGCCTTGAGCGCCGCGCAACTCTACCAAGACGCGGTACGAACGGCAACGACGACGACATATGATGCGTTGAATGCTATATTCGCGTGTGCGCGAGCGGAACGTGGCGAAGAAGCGACGACGACGCACGGAACCGTGCGCGACTCGGCGCTCGTGCCACCGCGCGCGCGACACCCGCATCCTACGCGCGGCGGTGTGCAGATTTTAGGCGGCACGGGTGGTCTCGGTGTCGCCATTGCGCGCGTGTTGCTTGCATCCGATTGCGACGTGCGTCTCGTCGCCCGTCGCGGCCGCTGTGGGTCGTCGCCGTTACTACATGACGGTTCGTATTCTCCCTCTCCGCGTCGCGTCGTCACCGCATCGAGCGCCGACGCATCTTCCCGAGCCGACGTCAACGCCACCGACCTCCTCGCGAGTCGCCAGCACTTCCGCGTCGTCCTCCACGCCAGTGGCGTTCTCCGTGACGCCGCAGTACGCAACCAAACGCACGACGCGTTACGTCGCGTCTACGCTCCGAAACTCACGCTCTCGCGCGTCGTCCTTCGACAGAGCGACGCCGCTCCGCCCGCATCTCGCGTCTTCTTCTCCAGCATCGCCGCCTCCGTGCTCGCTCCGGGACAGGCAAATTACGCCGCCGCCAACGCCGCGCTCGATGCGTACGCGCTCGATGCGTACGCGAGTGGATTAGACGTGCGCTCCATACGTTGGGGCGCGTTTGACTACGCCCGAGGCATGGCGAGCGCAAGCGGGACGACCGAAGCGCGGCTCGAGCGCGTCGGTTTGCGCGCGCTTCCATTCGACATTGGCGCGCACATCTTAATGCGCGTCATCTCGCACGCGAACGACGGTGCGCGGCATCCGTGCGTCGTGGTGTCGCCGATGATTGAACGACGACGCGACGCCGAGCCGACGACACGCGGAACGCCGGCGTCCAATCCACACGTCGTCATCGCCACCGCGCTCGATGTCGTGCGGGACATCGCGCAATCACTCGTGGGTAAATCACTCGAGTGTTCAGCGCCGATGATGGATGCTGGGCTGGATTCTATTGCGAGCGTCGAACTGCGCCGGCGCGTGTCGAGCGCGTGCGACGTGGATTTGCCGGCGACGGTGGCTTTTGATTTCCCGACGATAGACGCCCTCGCCGCGTACGTGGATTCAAAACGCAACGCGACGACGACGCAGACAACAACGAGGCATGGTACGACGCGCGTCGTCGTAGATGATGCGCCTAGGTTGACGATGGCGTTCGCGGTCGTCGCGCGCGCCGGACGATTTCGTCCCGTGGCTGACCCGGCGACGCGCGTGCCAGTCATCCGATGGACCATCGAACCCACACCCGCCGCCGACGCCGACGCAGGTATGCGATTTGGTGTGTTTCTACCGCGCGTCGACGCATTCGACCGCGCGTTATTCGCATTCACGAGCATTCACGAAGCCGAACGTGTTGACCCGCAACATCGAGGATTTCTCGAATGCGTCTTTGAATGCGCGACATCAACGCCGTACGGCGATGATACCAACGTCATCGTCGCCGTCGGCGCGCAGCACATGGAATATTCTACGCTCTATGCGCCGTACATCGCACCGAGCGCGCATTCGGCGACGGGAAGCGCATTGAGCGCGTGCGCCGGGCGGACGTCGTATACGTTTGGCTACGTCGGCGCCTGCTTCGCCGTCGACACCGCGTGTTCGGCATCGCTCGTCACCGTCCACATCGCCACGCATGCGGCGACGGCATCGTGCACGTTTGCAATGTGTGGCGGTGTGAATTACCTGTTGAGCAAGCGGACGAGCGACGCCATCGCGGCGGCGCGGATGCTCTCGAGCGACGGGCGGTGCAAGACGATGGATGCCCGAGCCGACGGCTACGGACGCGCGGAATCCGTCGCCGCCATGGCGCTCATGCGATGGCGACGGCATCCACAACCAGAGCACAACGCGAAAAAGACAACGACGAGTGACGCGACGACGACGACGACGACGACGACGATGATGGTCGTGCGAGCGTCGGCGTGCGGGCAGGATGGTCGGTCCGCGGCGCTCACGGCGCCGAATGGCGCCCAACAGCGCCGCGTCATGCGCGACGCGTACACACTCGCGCACATCGATCGCATTCGCGCGCGTGAGGTCTCTATGCACGGTACTGGAACGCCTCTCGGTGACCCGATCGAATGCGGGGCGATTGCGGAGACATTCGGCGATGACATGTCGACATCGCGCGTCGTCGTGGCGTTGAGCGCGAGTAAGACGTCGGCGGGACACGGCGAAGCCGCCGCCGGGGCCATCGCGCTCGAACGCGCGTGTGCGGCGTGTGATGCGGTGATGACACCTGTCATTGTGGGATTAGCGCGCGTAAACGCGCACGTGGAACGGGCGTTTGCGCGCGAAAGTGATGGTATTGGATGTGTGGCTATCCCGCGGACCGCCGTCGGCGGCGCGACATTGACGTCGTCGGAGGAGGACATCTCGCGCGTCGTCGGGTGCTCGGCGTTCGCATTCACGGGCACAAACGTCCACGCGGTGTTGTGCCATCATCGTCGTCATCATCAGCGCGGCGCGACGAGCGCGCGCGGGGCGCCGGTGGTGTACGCGAGGGAATCGTTGTGGTTGGCGCCGACGCCGGCGCCGGCGCTCGAGGCGGCGGCAGACGTCGCGCTCGATGTCCATCGTGTCGTCATTCGCGCCAAGCGCGCTGAAGGCGCCGCGGTGTTTTCGTGCGAAGCCGCGGCGAGGTTGATGTTTGCATGCGCGGATGCGCTGGGGCCGCCGCGTCGCGACGCGCGCGAGCGTATGGCCGCGCTCGACGTCGTCGTCGGCAGCCGCGGGACATCGAGTGGGTCTTCTGACATGTCGCTCGTCGTCAACGTGCGCTCTGGGCGCGTGCGCGCGAAAGACGCGGCGTATGCTCGCGTGTGTCGAGCGACGACGCGCGGGCGCGGGCGCGGTGCGGTGCGCATGGTGAGGTGGAATCTGGTGCGCCAGATGGGCGGCGGTCGCGCGTTGACTCGGCATCGAGGCGACGTCGGCGTCGGCGTCGGCGTCACTCAAGGTTCATTGCCAACGTCAGCCATCGCAGCATACGTAGGACGCACGATGGAGTCATTGTCATCGCATGTTGATGACCACGACGGCGGTGGGTTGAGAGAGATGTCGACGGCGTTCGGCGAGGAGACGATGGTGAGTTTCACGGGCGAAACCGCGCTCGGATGTCAAACGTCGCCAAAAAGATCAATACCGCGACGAGTCGATCGACCGAATGCCGTCTTTCCGATGACGACGCCATCGCGTGATGTCGTGAATATAGCGAGCGTCGTGTACGACGCGCTTCGCGACGTGTTCGGGGAAGATGTCGGCGCGAAAGATGATTTAATGGCGATGGGCGTGGATTCCATAGGCGCCGTGGAATTGGCGACGACGTTGAAGCGCGCGATTAAAATTGATGAGGATATCGACGTTGCGACGTTAGCCACGCAGCCGACGCCGTTGAAGATGATTGCGTATTTGGAGCATCTCGTGTCGAATTCGAATCCGTCGTCGATGTCGACGACGACGACAAAGACGGCTTCAAACGCAAAGGCAAACGTGGACATGGTGAAATGCTTAAAGTCTCAGGCGACAACGCCAAATGCGCTCTTTCTCGGTGCACCCGCGTTTGGGGATGGTCCACTGGCGTACATGAAACTTGTTGACGCACTTTCACTCGGCGCACACCCAGTATTGACGCTTGAACGCGATACGACAGAGCAGCCGTGGCCGGATGCGGCCAACGCGCACGCATTTGCCATGCACGCGCAACAAGACGATGATTCGCCAATCATACTCGGCGGACACTCTTTAGGTGGCGTGCTCGCGATCGAGAGCGCGTTGGTGTTGGAGAATGTTTTAGATCGCACCGTGTCGCTGTGCTTTTTGTTCGACGCGCCGCATCCGGTACAGTTCAAGTCGGATTGGAACGACATCCCCGACGAAAATACCACCGACGACGACGAGAGTCCCGATAACGAAAGCACGGGATTGATGTATATGGAAGTCGCGCTTTCGTCGTTTCATTTCGACACCGTCGCCGCGGGTTGGCAAAATCTCTCACGAGAAGAAAAGTACGCGATGTTCGAAGACGTCGCGCATCAGGCGCTCGGCCGCGCGTTCAACGCCAGAGAACTGGACGAGCAAATCAGTAAAGGTCCGTACGCGGCGCAATGGAACAGCGGTATGAACCAGCTCGAAGATGGTTCTATCGATTCCGGCGCTTGGCGCATGCTTCGCGGCGTCGAAGCGGATCCAGCGTTATCGAGCCGAGTCCCGCGTAAAATGTTCTCTCGCGTCCGAGGAAAAGTCATTCATTACAAAGCCGGCACCGAAAGTTCCGCACTTTTCGAAACCGATTTACGCCTAGACGCGCACGGTGGGTTGTTACAATCCGTGAGCGGGTACGTGTGGCCGTTGGCGTGCGATCACGTCGAAATCGTACACTGCGCCGGGTCGCACATGAATTTGATGACGTCGGAGAGCAACGGAGGAGATTTAGACGAAACAATCGTACCGCACATGCGACAGCAGCTCGCGAGCGAATGGGATGATTTGGGCCATCACGCAAACGCTCGAGTGCGCGCAGATGTGCCGTGGATACAAAGCATTTGGCACCCTGAGCTCGGATTATCCATGTCTGCGTCGCCGTCGCTCGTATTTGGCTCACACGGTCGCCAGACCGACGCCACCGACGACGACGACGACGATGCGAGCCCAGGATTAACGCAAGCCATCGTGCGTGCGGTGGATTGTGAAGAATATTTCGACGCATGCGCGTTCGGGTTGAACCACGACGCGGTTTGGACGGTGGAAAACCATGTCCCGCGCGTGTGGCTCCTCGTCGACGTGCTCGCCGACGTCGAACGCTGGTCATTTGCCTCATTTGCTTCCACGCTTCCCGTGCACGGCATTCATCTTCCACGCACGATTTCGGCACACGTCGCGTCATCATCGTCGTTGAATGACCAGTATACGTCGAACGTTGCGGCGCGGTGCGTGAAAACGATACTGAATGCGACATCGAGCCGGCGTGCGCCCGTCGTCGTCTGCGCGCTCGCCGCGAGCGACGCCTCAGCAAGAATAGCATTTGAAATCGCCTTGCAACTCAATCGCCGCGGCTGCGGGCCGGCTATTGCGGTCGTCATTGACGATGGTTCGTCAAAGTACGAGCGCCAGCGGCGCGACGAGACGTCTCGCGCAGAATATCAAGCGCTCGCGGCGACGCTCGCGGACACGGAGCATCCCGCCGGTTGGCGCGCGCTTCCTCAATTCCTCACCGAGCGTCGTCGTGCGCGGCGATATAAGGGTGATAAAACCCTTCTCGATGCGGCAAAGGTGTTCGTACGGGCACAGCGTCCGTTGGATGTGACGCCACACGCGTGGAGTGCGGATATAGAACACGCCGTGAGGGCGTGCGAGGCGCTCGTAGACGTCGCTCGGCACGGCTTTTTTCCCAAGCTCATTCTCGCCCACGCCTTTGTGTTCGCATCGTCGCACACGTAGCTGCACGAGAGCGTGATGATGATGATGATGATGACAATATTAGTATTGCAATGCAACGCGCGCGCGAATTGTAATGATATATCCTTCCTATTGTTCCTGTCGTACTACTTTGTCGGGCGAACATTCGCCCAAGACGTCGCTCAAAATATTATTCTCCAAACTCGTCGGCACCGCCTCGAGCGCCTCACGAATGAGTTCCATACCCATCGGCACAGCCTCCTTGGACAATTCCGCCAAAGGCACGCACAGCGTGTACGCGATGCGTAACAAAGAATCAGCAAAGAGTTCAGGCACGGGTGGCGTCGCGCGCCTCGACGACGACCGAACCGCTTCGGCGGCGTCTCGCATCGACTGTAACGCCTCTGGCGCCTTTTTAAGCCTCGCGTACGACTCTGCGAGCACAAATCGCGCCATAACTTGTAACGGATCAACCTCAATCGCCTCCTGCGCTGTTTTAATCGCTACATCCACCTTGTCCTTGAACATGTAATCCCGGGCGTGCGCCGACAACGTCTGCGCGCGCTGCTTCCCCGTCGTCGCCGCCGCCGCTTCATACGCCATGGGCGTAAACCCCCCACCGAGTTGCTCCGCAAACGCCACGGCTTCGCCTAAATTCACCGTCGCGTGCCACCAATGCCCGGGTAAATACACCGCGGTGTTTGGCGGCTGCACGCACCATTGCACGCCCGACATGGACGCCTCGCCCCTGTGCTTCAACGCGTCCTCTAATAACATGTACCCGTACCCATGCATGCTGTCAAACACAAAATCCGGCATTGCCACCTCGGGCGCAGCCACGAGCCACAACTTGTACCCGTGCAACAGCGTCAATAACGTCGCGTCGTGCTGATGCATCGCCAATCCCGCGCCGTCGCCGCCGACGCTGAGCACCGGAATCACCGCCTCTGGCTCATCCACCGCGTGCCCCAATCGTCGCGGCACGAGTGATTTCCCGCTCGATTTCGACTTTAACCGTTTGTCACTCAACACATCTGACATGGAATCAAACACAAAGCTCACGTTCGCCACGTCATCGGTGCGCAAATACCGTTCAATGAACGTTTCGAGCGTCGTCATCCGTTCCACCGAACCACCCGCGACGATGTGATACGCCGGATGCGCGTGCTGCACCGACGTCTTCCCGCTCCGTTTCAATAACGCAGGCAAAGTAAATGCATCGCGTAACGCGGCGGTGGTGACCTTTTTCGTAATTAACCGCGGTTGGGCGCCACGAACGGCGCTCGAGACGGTGGGCGCCGACGCGAATGCGCACGCGTCCCGCTCGCGTTCGAGAAATCGCGCCCCAATCTCGCGCTGCGGTGGCAGCCATTCGTTCGCATCGCCAATGATCGCGCGAGGACCGTCGTGTTCGGACGGTGCGTCGGCCGTCATGACCACGTCGTCGCCCGTGCGCTGGGAATACCGCGCGCCAAAGATTAATCCAACAATCGCGATCACAGTCATCATCATCATCATCATCCGTCGATATCGCATCGCCTCGTTCGACGCTTTGGCCCCTGACGCACGCATCGTAGGCGGCGTCACCTTTGCGCGCGATGGCGTCGCCCGTCCATCGCTTCTCGGCGCCGCAGATCGACGCATCGTGCGCAATTGTGACGCAAAAACGAGATCGCACGACACACGCGACCGCATTCTCCGTCGCGATGCGCCTCACCGTGGCCGTGCCCTCGATCGATGGCGTCGTGAGCATCACCATCGACGGCTCGGCCACGATTGCCGATCTCAAGGCGGCGGTGGGCGCGGAACTCGACCGCGACGTGCGCGCGCTCATCGCCACGGTGGATGGACGCACGCTTGAAACCGCCTCCACGTCGTCGTCCTCCGCCTCCGATCGCTCGCTCGCGCGGTGTGGATTTAAAGATAATGATTTAGTCGCCCTCGTCGCGCCCGGAGGTGGGCACGCGGCGGCGACGGCGACGACGAACGGGTCGGGGAATTCATCCATGGGTGGGGCGCGGGCGACGAGCTCGGATGGTTCCGCGGTGGATCCCTTGGCGATGATGCGTGCGTTCGCCGCCGATCGCGTCGCGATGGAACGTTTGCGTATGTCGGATCCGTTGTTCGCGCGGGCGATCGATTCGGGGGATGTGGAGACGTTTCAGACGCGCATGCGGGAGTTTCATAGCCGCGAAGCCGAAGCGATGAGAATTCGCAACGAAGAGCTGGCGTTGTTACATAGCGATCCGTTCGACATTGAGGCGCAGCGAAAGATTGAAGAGGCGATACGTAAGGCGAATGTTGAGGAAAACATGCGGACGGCGATTGATGAAACGCCTGAAGTGTTTGGACAAGTGGTTATGTTGTACGTGGATGCCGAAATCAACGGCGTGGCGTTGAAGGCGTTTGTGGATAGCGGCGCTCAAATGTCCATCATGTCGGTGACGTGCGCGCGCAGGTGTGGTCTTGAGCGATTGATTGATGATAGATTTCAAGGAACGGCCAAGGGCGTGGGCACGCAGAAGATTTTGGGGCGCATTCACCAAGCGCCGATGAAGGTGGGCGGAACGTTTTTATCGACGGCAATCACCGTTTTGGAAAAGGAGCAAGATATTGATTTTATTTTCGGTCTCGACATGTTACGTCGGCATCAGTGTACGATTGATCTGCGCAAGAACGTCCTCGCTATTGGTTCAGCGGATGTTGAATTGCCATTTTTAGGCGAGGCGGAGATTCCACGCGGTTTCGACGGCGGCGCCTCGCCGCCCACGGCATCCGCGCCATCCGGTTCCGTCGTCGACGCTCTCCCGCGCTCGGTGAACGAAGACAAAGTATCACAATTAATTTCTCTCGGGTTCACCCGCGCTCAGGCTTTGGAGGCTTTAGAAGTCACGGGCGGCGATGTTGATTTGGCGGGCGCCATGTTGTTTGGATGATGAATTTTTGTGAATTTTTGGAATTGTTTTGAAGTTGAAAGAAAGAACTGGCTGATGTACGACTAGCGCCGCTGAAATGTTAAAACGTAAAAGTAAAACGCGAAAAACAAGGTCACGCGCCTCGCCCTTTATAACGATGCGTGAAACGTACGACTGATGACCTCCTCTTGATGCTCGCGCGAGAGCTTGATGAAATTCACCGCGTACCCCGACACACGAATCGTCAGCGTCGGGTACTTATCCGGATGTTCCATCGCGTCCACGAGCACGTCTCGCGTCAAACAATTGACATTCAAGTGTTGCGCGCCTCGAGCGAAATACCCGTCGAGCATGGCGACTAAATTTGAAATTTGCGATTCGCGCGACTTGCCGAGAGACGGCGCGGTGATGGAGAATGTGTTTGAAATGCCATCCGCGCACGACGGGTACGGGAGCTTGGAGACAGAGTTCAACGAGCACAACGCGCCATTTGCATCGCGGCCGTGCATGGGGTTGGCGCCCGGTGCGAACGCAGCGCCCGCGGGTCGACCATCTGGAGTCGCGCCCGTAGCTTTGCCGTACATCACGTTGGATGTGATGGTCAAAATGGACAGCGTGTGCGTGGCGCCGCGATGCGCGGGAGTTTTACGCAAGGCGCGAATGGTGTAATCCACCAAGAATACCGCAATGGCGTCCACGGCGTCGTCGTCGTTGCCAAACTTTGGGTACTCGCCTTCGATGGTGAAATCTTTCGTCAATCCAGTCGACGCGTCTCGCGCGACGCGCACTCGAGCGTGCTTGATTGCCGATAACGAATCCGCGACGACGCTCAATCCGGCAATGCCAAACGCCATCGAACGTGACAGCTTTGTATCCATCAACGCAAAGAAAATGGCTTCGTAACAGCGTAAATCGTGACAGGCGTGAATAACGTTCATCGTTTTCACGTACAGCGCGCACAACCAATCCATGTAAGCTTTGAATCGAATCATGACGTCATCGAATGACAAAATCTCGCCATCTCCCGGGACATCCTCAAATAACGCCGGGGCGACTTGCGCGCCGGTGATTTCATCCTTGCCGTTATTAAGCGCCATGAGCAGTAACTTTGGCATGTTGTACCGCGCGCCAAAGTATTGCATATCGGTCCCCAAGCGCATGGCAGAGACGCAGCAAGAGATCCCGTAATCATCGCTCTGTAACATTTCGCGCATCAAATCATCGTTTTCGTATTGAATCGTCGACGAGCCGATGGAGATTTCGGCGCAGAATTGCTTGAACGGTTTCGGCAGCGCCGAGCTCGACCAAAGCACGGTGAGATTGGGTTCGGGCGCCGCGCCTAGATTTCGTAGTGTGTGCAAGAAACGCCACGACGTCTTCGTCACCATGTGTCGACCATCGCCGTCGAGCGAGCATCCGGCGACGCACGTCGTCGACCATTGCGGATCGCCCGCGAAAATCTCCTCGTACGCGAGCGGCCGTAATTGCCGCACCATGCGCAGCTTTAAAACAAAATTGTCAATCAATTCCTGTGCCTGCGATTCGGTGATTTTCCCGCTCGTCACGTCGCGCTCGATGTAAATGTCAAAAAAAGCATCCACGCGCCCGAGCGAAATCGCCGCGCCGTCGTGTGATTTCACCGCGCAGAGATATCCAAAGTACGTCCATTGAATCGCCTCGCGAGCCGACGTCGCGGGCGGACCAATGTCACACCCGTACGCCTTGGCCATGTCCTTCAGCGCGCGTAACGCGCGAATCTGCTGCGTGACTTCAAACTTACACCTCAAGTCGTCCTCCGTGTCCACGGGCATCGCCTCGGCGTCCCGGGATTTATCCGCGAGCAACGCGTCGACGCCAAACAGCGCGACGCGTCGGTAATCGCCAATCAATCGACCGCGTCCGTACGCATCCGGTAACCCAAGCAAAACGTGTGCGCGCCGCGCAGCTTTCATCTCATTCGTATACAGCGCGAACACGGCGTCGTTATGCGTCACGCACCAGTCATCCATGAACTTGGTCACGCCGACGTCAACGGCGCGCCCGCGCTCGGCGCACGCCTTCTCAATCACCCGCATGCCTCCGAGCGGTTTCATCGTCCGTTGCAGCGGCACCGGGGTTTGCATGCCGACGATAACGCAATCACTCGCGTCGTCGGTGATGTACCCGGGCCCGTGCGACGTGGCGTGCGACGGCGTGGAGGTGTCAATGTCGAGCACGCCGCCGCGTTGGCGTTCCAAGGCGAACAGCTCGCGCGCGCGGGACAGCAGTGCGAGCGTGCGCGGCGTCGGCGGTGCGAGCGAGGGTGCGAAATCGTCATCGTACGGCTGCGCGTGCTCGCGCACGAAGTCGCGCACGGTGGACATGGGGCGTGCGGCGTGGAATGCGGTCGTGCGGCGTGGTCTTGGGTGTGACGGTTCATATTCTCGACATGCATGACGACGACGACGACGACATTCAACGACGATGGAGGACGACATCGAGGACCTGGCGGACGAAGACAAAATCACCGGCTACGTGCACAGCATCGATTCCTTCACCGCCGTTGACGGTGCGGGCATCCGCTGCATATTCTTTCTCCAATCCTGTCACAAACGCTGCGTGTTTTGTTGCAACGTGGACAGCACCGACGCCGCGCTCGCGCGCGCGAACGCCTCGACGCCGACGCCGCTCGGGCGACGAATGCGCGTGCGCGAGTGCGTCGACATCGTACGACGCAATCTTGATTACTACAGCGCGTCTGGCGGCGGCGTCACGCTCAGCGGAGGCGAGTGTTTGTTACAGCCAGAATTCGCGCGCGCGGTGTGTCGAGGCGTTCGCGCGTTGGGCGTCGGCGCCTCAATCGACACCGCGGGCGCCGGCACTGATAAAGAATGGAATCGCGTGCTTCCACACGTCGATTGCGTACTGTTGTGTCTCAAGAGCGCGTTTGTCGATCGATACGTGGCCATCACTGGGACGAGCGTTGAGGAATTTGAGCGATCGCGGCGATTCTTGCGCTCGTGCGAGAAGCACGGGACGCCGACGTGGTTACGTTTCGTGTTGATGACGAATCCTAACGACGACGAGAGATTTGCGGCGTACGCGACGGATAGCGAGGAAGAGCTCGTTGAACTCGCGCACGTGGCGAAATCGCACGCGTGCGTGTTGGGGATTGAATTGTTGCCGTATCATCGACTGGGGGTGTTCAAGTTTCAGGAATTGGGATTGAACTATGCGCTCGAGGGCATGGCGACGCCGACGAGCGAGGACATTGAGCGCGCCAAGTCTATTCTCACGAGCCAGGGCGTTCGCGTGATGTGTTGATATGACCTACACTACGATTGCTACTGGAGCTACACACTTGATCTGTTCTGTTCTGTTCTATACAAGATGATGATGATGCCACGCCGCGCCGTGTCGCTCGAAAAAGCGCGTCGCCGTGGTGACGCCCAAGGGACGCGCGATGAGCGTCGATGGTCCCGCGCGTTCAATACGCGCGATGACGTAATCTCCTGGTTTAATGTCAACCTCTTGGTGAGCATCATCGCCATCGCGTACCGTGCGCCGGCCTTCGATGATTACGCGCTTACCGGTATCCGAACGCGCGCTCATTTGCGCGTCTGATTTACGCGCCACGCCTTCGACGAGCACCAAATGCGTTCGGCCAATCTCCTCTGCGTTCGCTCGCGCCGCGCCCGCTCGAAATGTATCAATCACTTCTGCTAAACGACGTTTTTTGACATCCTCTGGGACGTCGTCTGATAGATGCCTCGCCGCGTGCGTCTTGTCCCGCAACGAATAATGGAACATGTACGCCGTCTCGAATCGAACGCGCTCGAGCAACGAAATCGTCTCCGCGTGTTCGGCTTCAGTTTCGCCACAAAATCCAGAAATAAAATCCGAACTAATCGCCACGCCGGGAATCATCTCTCGCGTGCGCGTGATGAGGTCTAAGTACGCCTCGCGCGTGTACCCTCGTCGCATGCGCGCCAACGTCGTCGTCGATCCGCTCTGCGCCGGCATGTGCAACTGTTTACACACGTTTGGCGTCTCGGCAACGACGCGCAATAAATCATCAGGAAAATCTTTCGGATGAGGTGATGTGAAACGCACGCGAACTTCTCGATCGATCGCTGCCACGGCGGCGACTAAATCCGCAAAAGAGTACGCGTGCCGTCGACGCGCGTCTGGTTTATACACCGACTTAAATCCTTTCGCGTACGGCGCGAACGGGTCGGCGTTCGCATTCTTCGCGGCATCATCGTCGACAGCATACCCTAAATCATCCACCACCGCACTAGCACTAAACTTATCGGCGTAGGAATTGACATTTTGCCCCAATAATGTTATCTCCTTGACGCCGGCGTTCACGAGGTCCCGACACTCGCGAACGATGGAATCCAACGCCCTACTCCGCTCGCGTCCGCGCGTGAACGGAACAACACAAAAACTGCACATATTGTCGCATCCGCGCATAACGCTCACGTACGCTAAAGGCGACGATGGATCGCGCCGAACGGGCGTCACGTCGGCGTACGTCTCGTCCAAACTCAACAACACATTCATGCGCTCATCATCCGTGAGCTCTGACGTCGCCCGTGACGCGTTCGCCAGCAATCTCGGCACGTCCCTGTACGCATCTGGACCACACACGATATCCGCCAAGCCGTCGGCGCGGAGGAGCGCGGATTTCAAGCGCTCCGCCATGCATCCGAGCACGCCGACGGCGCGCAACGTCGACTCGGGCGACGTCTTCATCGCCTTCAACTGCGCCAAACGCGCCCAAATCTTCTGCTCCGCGCCTTCGCGCACGGCACACGTGTTTAATAACACCACGTCCGCGCGTGATGCGTCGTTAACGACCCCGTGGCCGTGCGCGCGCAGGATTCCACGGACAATGTCGGAATCATTCGTATTCATTTGACACCCATACGTCTCGATATAAATCGACAACGCCGACGACGACGACGACGACGGCAAGGACGACGACGACGGCACCGGACTCGTCGCACCCGTCACCGTCGCCACCGCGCGACGCGCGACGCGCGAGAACGCGAACGCGCGCGACATTATCCCGTCATGCGTGGCGATGCACTTTTTCACTCCACCACTTTTTCACACCCCTCACACGTCGACGCCGACGGCGCGGACGTCGCCGCCGCCATGCGCATCGCCCGCGCACACGTCCGCGCGGTATCGACGTCCGCGCAATGCGCGCGCGCGGGCGTGTTCGACGCCGTCTCGCAGTGGTTTGGCGCGAAAACATCACCATCATCACCACCAGCATCATTCACCATGGATGCATACGTCGACTTACTTGAGCGCGCGTCGCTCGAGCGCACGGGCGATGCGCCTCGACACGCGGCGGAGGTGTCGTTCGAGGTGTCGCGCGCGAGAGCGTACGCGTCGTCGATGCGCGCGAGCGAGAGGGAGGATCCGAGCACGTTGACCGCGGCGCGCGTCGCGGCTATCGCGCGCGAGACGCCAAACGGCGCGCACGCGGAAGTTTCAGAGCTATTGAAGACGTATGCGCTGACGCGGGCGATGATGAGGCGAGCGAGGGAGTCGTTGTTGGCGGGCGGAGGTGGGACACCGACGAGTGCGGAGGAGTTTACGCGCGTTATTACCGAACATGATCGATCCATGACGCGAGAGGAGAGACGGGACGAAGCGAGGTCGATGCGCGGGGCGTATCCGAATAATCGTCCGTGTCCGTGTGGGTCGAATAAAAGGTTTAAGCGATGTTGCGGCGGTGGTTGACGAGCGACGCGCGCGATGGTGGCGCGCCTAGCCGCGAAGAGCGACGGACGACGCCGCGGAGAGCGTTCTTCTTTTTCGCGTATAGTTTTGTAACGTGTACAGTGTACTATCATTTGTTTGTTTGTTTGTTTGTTTTACAGCGCGCGATGGTGGGACTGCGCGACTATGTGTAGACTATGTATTAGACGACGACGACGAGGTGTACGACGACGACGACGAGGTGTACGACGACGACTGTACGCTAGAGTTCCCATTCGCCGTTGAGAAATTGTTGCCTAAATTCCGTACCTTTCGCCACGATGTACAACACTACGTGCCCAGCGACGACAAATTCTTTATTCTTGACTAAATCTCCCAACGTCGTGGCGTACGGATCGACAATCAATCGCATGAATTGATCGCGAGCGTCAACCTTTTTGGTTTTGGTTTCCGCGTCGACGATGGCTCGCCTCGTGTCGTCATCCGCGTCGCGTCGCGTCACGCCAGCCGCATCCAACATCTTCGTCTCGATCTGCGCGTACGTATACGGTACCGTGGCATTCGTTTGCCAATAAATCTCCACGCTCTCGCGTGTGTACGCGTTGGCGCTATCCCACGCGAGCGGAGGCGCGCCCGGATTGAACAAGACGTCCAAATGCGCTCCGAGCGCGTCTGATTCCCTCGCCGCCTCCACCACATCCGTCTGCATGGACTCCGGATAGACAAACAACGTCCAAAACACCGCTTCATGCGTATTTGCATCAATCGTCGGCCAACGCTCGCCGCTTCCAAGCACAGCGGGTCCGATTTGTATACACTTGTCCCGCAACGCCTCGGCGTACGCCGAAACCCGCGCGCGCTCGTCAACATCCAATCGCGCCTGTGCCTCCCGTTTCTCCACCCCTCGCTTCGCGTCGCGCAATAAAACTTTCATATCTCTATTCGTGCTCTCCACATCCAATCCAGCGACGCACAATCGCGCGCATTCTTCAAATTTCTCCAAGCTAAGCGCCGCCTTAGCCGCGCGATACCAACCCTTGACGTTCCGCGCGTCCAGCTCCACCGCCTTTACCCCATCCTCGTACGCCTTGCGGTAGTTTTTCAGCAATAACCCGGCGTAGGCACGATTACTGTGCAGTATAGAATTCAATCCCGCGTCGTCGCACGCGACGAGGATGCCCGTCGTGTAGTGCTCCACCGCGTACCTCGCGTACATCAAATTGTGCTTGTACTTCATCGACTGATTGCCCTTATTCTTGTGCATTTCAGCGAGCTCGCACGGCGACGCCGGGTCTTCGGCGAGCATGGCTTTGAGCGCGGCGAATTCGGGGTTGTTCATGTGCGCGTCGTCCATCCAATCGTCGCCATCGCCGCTCCAGAAGAGCGCTGGGAGGGTGTCTGGTGGCGGCGGTGGTGCTGCGTCAACGTCGTCGTCGTCGGTGTGTTTCGCGTGCGACGTCGCGGGCGGCGCGCTCATGATGACGTCGACGAACGCGGCGACGAACGCACACGTTCGGCGTTCGGCGTCGCACAGTGACGAGCGCATTTTTTGGTAGTACATTTATTTTCACTCATTCGCGCTCGCGACGAGACGACAAAGACGATGAGAAGGATTTGTGATGATGGATCAATATCGTGTATGAATTGTGTATGAATATAAATGTCGCGCGCATGTTGACGCGCGGCGGCGGCGGTGGCAAAAGACGAGGATACGTCGTGAGATGACTGACTAACCAGCCATCCACGACGGCAACTTTCAACGTTTTAAACCTTTTGTAATTCCGTCTCCTTAGCCTTGGTGATGTCGTCCACTTTTTTAATGTACGACGCGGTTAAATCTTCAATACCCTTCTTCAATCCCGCGCATTCGTCTTCGCCAATCGCGCTCGCCTTTTCCAACTTTTCAATCGCCTTCATCGCGTCCCGACGCACGTTGCGCAACGCCACCTTTCCATCCTCCCCGAGCTTGGACACCAACTTTGCCAAATCCTTACGACGCTCCTCCGTCAACGCAGGTATAACCAATCGAATCACATTCCCATCGTTATTCGGCGTGATGCCCAAATCGCTCTCATTCAACGCGCGTTCGATATCCTTGATCGCGGTTTTATCAAAGGGTTGAATCACCACCGTCTGCGCGTCCGGTGTCGACGCATTCGCGATCGCCTTCAGCGCCGTCGGTGCGCCGTAATACATCACTTCAATACGATCTAATATTTGTACGTTTGCGCGTCCAGTGCGCACGGTGGAGAAATCTTTGGCGATCGAATCCATCGTCTTGTCCATGCGCTCCATGGCATCCATTTCAATCGCTTCGGGATCCACCTCGGGCTCGGGCTCTGACGCGCCCTTGCCGCCTTTCGCGCGCGTGATGACGTGCGTGCGGTTCGTACGCGGCTGTGTGCGCGTCGCCGTCGTGCGCGTCGCCGTCGTGCGCGTCAACATCATCATCATGATGCCGTTGCTGATGCGTCAGTGTTTGAGGTTTTAGGTCATCAAAAAACATCATCACAGCGCGACGCGCGAACGCGAAGACGAACGACGAGCACGAAAAAGATGACGACACAGATGATGACGATGCGAATGCGCGCACCGGTGCGCTCGCGTGTACACCCGGCGATGCGACGCGTACGTCAACACAAACATCATCAGCATCGGCATAAAGCTACTCCATCAAACCAAGGCGACGACGAGCTCGCACAAGCCATGGCGAACGCACAAATGGCCCCACCGAACGTGCGCGAAGAAGATTTCACCAATTACTATCGAATCTTGAACGCGCAATCACCCGAAGAGGCGAGCGAGGCGATCGATGCCATGACGCGCGACGGGTCGCTCACCGAAGGCGTCGTCGAAGCCGCGTTGGCAACGTATCAAACCGCGCAATCCAAGGGTGAAGGTCCGGAAATCATCGCCGCGCTCAAGGGATTATTTGAGTATTTATTAGATTGTTATCAACGCGCGAATGTGCCGCCGGCGCTGGGGTTGATTGATGCGTGTGTGAGTGGGTTGAGCGCGCTCGATGACCGAGCGCGAGCCGACGACGCCGCGCAAGACGCCGTCGTGCGCGATGTCTTGCGCGATGCGCAGATGAGCGTGGAGGAATTCTTGGCGAATATTGATATGTTTTTACAGTCTATGACGCAACAAGACGCGCAGTTTGATGCGCAGGTGGCGCAGATGCGGGCAGAGGGCGTGGATGAGGAACGCGAGCAACAGATTGCGCAATTGGTGGATATGCGCGGCGCGGCGAAGGAGCAAATGCTCGTCATTCGCGCCATCTCTCAGCGGTGCTTGATGAGCGCATAGATGATGGGTGGCGTGTTGTCTCTCTCGCTCTCTCGCTCTCGCTCTGTGTGTGTGTGTGTGTGTATAGTATGTCTTGCGTTGGTATTATTGTTATTATGATCATCATCATCATACTCGCGAAATCCCGCGTCGACGTCCTCATTCCTTGACATGCCACGAGGAGGACGACGACAACGACAACGACACCAAAATCACCACAACAACGACAATATGGGTACAACATCGAGCAAATCACGAACGAATGCGCGTCGCGACGATGCGATGATGCGCGAACGCACGGATGACGCTGACGCCGCGCGCGCTCCGCCGACGCCGACGAGAAAATGCAAAGCCAAGACAAAAGACACATTGTTGAATGCCAAAGACGCGACGACGAAGACGACGAAGACGACGCCGTGTCCGTACGTCGTGGACATTGCGAAACTCTACGCCCACGACGCGCGTCTCGAGCGCGCGGTGTGCGCGGTGGCTATCGTGCGACAATCGATTGGGGAGTTTGTCGAGGATACAAATTTTTGGCTCGCCCGAGCGCTCGCGCGAGACGCGACGAAAAAGTATTCGCGAGACGTGGAATCGCGCGTTCGCGATGCCATCACGGCTCGCGAAACGCAATTGTTCAATTACGTGCAGCAGCAGCACCGTAAGCACACACAGGATGCTGATGACGATACCGACGCCGCGCAGACGATTGACGCAGACGACTCCGCGCCATCGTCTGCGATGTCGCGAGCGATTCGATGCAAGGATGCGCGCACGTTTGCGTCTGGCGTTGAAGACGTCGACGTGCAATACGAATGCGATTTCATGGAGGACTTTGCCAATCGCGCGATGAAGTTGCATGACAAGGCACAAGTGACGTATGAGCGACGATTGGAATCGTGCGTGTACGAACATCAAAAGGCGCGGTTTAAATTGAACGAAGCCGAGGCGCGGTTCGCGCGGTTGGCGAGCAAAGTCGATCGCGGCGCGTCCAAGGCTGATGTCGACGCCGCGCTTCGACGAGACATTTCAGCGACAGATGTGGACATTAACGCCCAGCTCGCGCAGTGCGAACGATTTGAATCCATGCTTCACGCGCGGTGCGAAGAGTACCTGGATTTTTTCGCGCCAGAGCTCGAGCGACTGGTGTACGCGTACGCAGTGGGTAAGATTTCGATGCGCGAGCGCGCAAACGAGGACATGGCGAGCGCAATTACCGGAGCGAACACCCCCGTGCAGACGTTGTTTGCCAAATTTCACGCGATGAAGGAGGCGGACGCGTCGGCGATTGAAGCGCCGCCATCGCCGCCAAAGCTCAAAGCGGTAGCGGTGGTTGATGTCGATGCTGAGGTTGACGAGGACGAATTACAAACGCCAATGAATACGCCCGCTAAAGGGTCCGACGACGACGACGACGACGAATCTATCGAGGAGGGTGAGATTTTGGATGACGAGAAGACGCCGCGTAAAAAACAGCCAAAACAGCCGGAGGCCGCCGCGTTTGTCGCCGCGTAAGCCAAAGCCAATTTGCCACAACATCACGTTTACCACTACTGCTTGATTTTTTCATTTCACTGTGTGATACCAACCACTACTACAAAAGCCGCTACGGTACTAACCTGCTTACAAAACTACTAATACACAGTACTACTACGGTAGACCTATCATCATCATCATCATCTGAACCGTCGCACGAGCGCCAAGCTGAGTGCGCGCGTACACAACGTTTCGGCGTCAATCGGCGGATCGGCGTTCCTGGCGTGCGTAAACGCCGTCGAGTCCGGGGACGTCATATCCGGCACGGTGTTCATTTCAATCACAATCAACTCCCCGGTGTCGGTGTTCACAAAGGCGTCGAGCACGGCGCATCCTTCGACGCCGAGCGCGTGTCCCACGGCGCGCGCGCGTTCCTTTGCCCGCGCGTCAATCGTCGATTGACCGACGACGCGGAGGTCTCCTAACGCTCCCATCAACGTAAACGAGCATTCCATCCAAGGCGCGCGCGAGGCGTCAAAGAACGGTTCAAACACGTACGCGTACGGGAGCGGCGACGCTTGATTTTTTGCAATGTCTTCGGCGTACGCCAACAACTCGCGTTCATCCATCAATCGACGCACGCCGCGCGACGCCCCTTCGGCGATGGGTTTCACCACGAGAGTAGTAGTAGTAGTAGTCATTGTATTGGTGTCTCCTGGTGCTCCTGGTGCTGCTCCTCCTGCTCCACCTCCACTAAAAGAACTCACAATGTCGAGCCATAAACGCTTGGCGCCTTCGACGCGCTCGCGTCCGCCCCATCCTCGTTCATCCGACGCTTTACTCACCAACGCGCTCGCCGGGACCACGCGCTTGGGCAAACACGTCGCGCCGTGGACGGGACGCTGGGCCAACGCCTTGGCCGTTGCCGCCTTATCCATGCACACGCGACTCGCGAGCGGAGATGAGCCGGTGTACGCGACGCCAGAGGACACGCAGAGTTGTTGCAACGCGCCATCCTCGCCCGCGCCGCCGTGCGCGGCGTTAAATATAATCGCACCTTCTCGCGACGCGACGGCGAGCAAGGCGCCAAATCGCGTCGACCTTTGTTCATTATGATGATGCATCATCGTGTCTTGACATGACGACAGCTCGGACGGTTTCACCCAACCGTATTTTTCCAAGTCGGCGCGCACGCGTTTCGAAGGCGCAAACCGACCGGCGTCGGGCGCGCGCGGCGCGTCCCATTGGTCCGGGTCGAGCGCGCTCGCGTACGACAACCTCCACGCCGTGGCATCCGCCAACTGCGATGATGATGCATTATTGGTATTGGTATTATTGTTGCTCAGCACCACGGCGACGACGTCGATGGTTGGGATGCGTTTGAGCGTCAAGTAGACGTGTCGACCGGATCGGCACGATTGCCGACGCTGGGACGACGACCCGCCAAAGACGACGTACACTTTCATCTTGTCTTCTTGTGCTTGTGCTGCGCCTCCTGTGACAGGTGGCGACATCTTCTTCATCCCAGACACGCCCGAACGATGCATGGAGTTGCGCACGACGTGCTCAATAACGAGTTCGATGGGTAACCCGCATTTGGCGCCGCTCAACAAGAGTCGCTCCAGGGCGAGACGCGTCAGGCGCGGGTCGAGCCGCGTCAACCTAATCCGGTGCCGATCTCTAGTCGTCGTCGTCGTCGTCGTCGTCGT
>Ga0181564_10000178_pt1 | contig 50679 bp, 50 predicted proteins | sample 011ome_24_FD_134512 | JGI IMG/M metagenome (GOLD analysis project Ga0181564, IMG submission 134512) | Coastal salt marsh microbial communities from the Groves Creek Marsh, Skidaway Island, Georgia - 011513CT metaG (megahit assembly) | ecosystem: Environmental > Aquatic > Marine > Intertidal... | reverse complement strand
TTCCTATAGAGCCGTGGTAGACCACCACGTTGATAGGCTGGATGTGGAAGCGCAGTAATGCGTGCAGCTGACCAGTACTAATAGCTCAATTGGCTTGATTTATGCACTGAAAAAAATTTTTGTTATATGTTGATACTTTGTTAACTTGTCATTTTCTTTAATTTATCGTTAAATATGCTAACTATATTGCTATTAATGTTATAAATTGAAATACTCTTTTAAAACAACTTTGAATGACTTATCTCAACAAAAAAAAATTCTTTAATAAATATGGTTACTTAATTCAAAGAAATTTTTTTGATAAAAAGTTAATTGAAGATTGTTATAGATCAATATCTAGAGAAGAAAAAAGTATTATAAAACTAATTAAAAAAGGCACACTTTCCAAAGAAAATTATGCTTATGAAAAAAATTCTTTAAAATATCTTAAGAATGTTAACTTTTATGTAAAAACACTCAATAAGCTTATTAAAAAAAAATTATTTTGTATAGTAGATGAGATTTCAATAAAAAATTATTATCTTAATTTTGTAGAGTTGCACAAAAAAAAATCTGGTGGAAGCAGAACACCCCCTCATCAGGATAGATTTTTTTTTTGTTTAAAAACTGGTCATGCATTAACAGCATATTTAGCTTTAAATAAACAAAATACAAAAAATGGTATTTTAAATTATATTAGTGGGTCTCACAAAAAAAATTTTAAACACGTAAGATCAGATGAAATAGGTTTCTCAGCCCTGATTGATGAAAAAGAATTTGATAAATATAAAAAAAAAATCATCAGAACACATTTAAACCCTGGTGATTTAATGATACACGATTACAATTTAGTACATTTTGCAGATCAAAATAAATCTAAAAAAGCAAGAGTAAATTTGGTATTTAGATTCATGTCGCAAGACTTTGAGCTTGATAAGAAAAAAATTAATATATGGAAAGAACTGTTTAAATCTTCAAAAAGACGCTAAAATAGAAATTTTTTAATTATGAAGTTAAATAACCCACAAAAAATGATTTTAACTGCTGGTCCCTCAATTACAGCCTTAGAAAAAAAATATGTAAATGATGCTGTTTCAAATGGCTGGAATGAAAATTGGAATAACTACTTATTAAAATTAGAAAGAGAATTTAAAAGGTTTTTTAAAAGTAAATTTGCGATTCCAACATCAAGTTGTACTGGAGGAATGCACTTAATATTAAAAGCCCTAGATGTAAAAAAAGGAGACGAAGTCATAGTTCCTGATATTACTTGGGTCGCAACAGCAAGTGTTGTAAAATATGTTGGAGCGAAACCTGTATTTGTAGATGTTGATAGAAAGACTTGGACTATGTGTCCAGATTCTTTAAAAAAAAAAATTACAAAAAAAACCAAAGTTATAATGCCAGTTCATCTTTATGGACATCCCTGCAAAATGGATGAAATAATGAGAATTGCAAACAAGAATAAAATCAAAGTGGTCGAAGATGCTGCTCCATCAATAGGTGCTAAATATAAAGATAAATTAGTTGGTACTTTTGGAATAGCGTCTGCGTTTAGTTTTCAAGGAGCTAAATTGTTGGTGTCTGGAGAGGGAGGAGTAATAATTACATCAAATTCAAAGCTAGCATCTAAAATAAAACAATTAGCAGCACACGGAAGATCGTTAAAAAAGACAGGTAACACTTTTTGGATAGAAAAAGTTGGACATAAATATGCAATGTCAAATATCCAAGCTGCATTATGTTTGGCACAATTAAAAAGAATCAAAGATTTAATAAATAAAAAAAGAAAAATTTTTAAATGGTATTCGTCTTACCTTCTAAAAGATAAAAATGTAGAATTAAATAAGGAAGTTTCACCTGCAAAATCTATATATTGGATGACAAGTATTTTTATAAAAGGATCAAAAACAAAAAGAATAAGTGCTGAATATCTTGGCAAAAAACTAAAGGAAAGAAACATCGATAGCAGACCTGTATTTCCATCGATAAGCACTTATCCAATGTGGAAAGTAAAAAATAATTTTTTTTCAAAGGAATTGGCCAAATATTCTCTTAATTTGCCAAGTGGTCATAATTTAAAAAAAAGAGATATTGAATATATTTGTAAAAATATATCTGCAATTTTGAATAAGAAACAATAAAGTGGAAAAAAAAGTCTTATTATTAATTGGTAAACCAATAGGAATAGATGTAGCAAATTTTTTAAGTAAATTTTCAAATCTAGATTTGGAGATCTGGTCAAGTAATAAAGAACTGTTAATTAAAAAAAAAGTAAAATTTTTAAAAGATAAAAAAAAATTTATCAATTATTTTTTAAGATCTAAAAAAAATTATGATTTTTTGATATTAGTATATTGGCCATGGTTGGTACCAGGTAATCTTTTTGGAAAATTTAAAAATTCTTTAAATTTTCACCCAGCATACTTACCGTTTGGAAGAGGATGGTATCCTCACGTACATACACTAATTAAAAAATTCAAGTGGGGTGTCTCATTACATAAAATTCTACCAGGTATGGATGATGGAGATATATGGGTTCAAAAAGAAATTAAATTCCACAAATTCTCAAATGCTAAAGATCTTTATGATAAATCTAAAGACGAAATTTTAAAATTATTTAAAAAAAATGTAATTAAAATTATCAACGGAAAAGTTAAAGCAAAAAAGCAAAAAGGTAGAGTAATTACTTTCTTTAAAAAAGATCTATTAAAATATGATCAACTTAAACTAAATAAAAATTACAAATTAGAAGATTTGATAAAAATCTCTAATGCAAGATCATTTGGAAAAAAAACATTTAATTATTTTTATTATAAAAAAAAAAAGTATTCATTTAATTTAGAAATAAAAAAAATCTCAAATTAAAATTTTCATAATCTAAAATAAGCTTGGTGTAAATTTCATAGCCCCAGGAACAAAACCATCAGAATTAATATCAACATATCTAGAAATAATTGTTTTTCTTAATAGTTTTGACTTTCCACCGACAGATCTATGAATGCAATTCATATTCATAATTACAACGTCACCTCTGTTACAATCTATTATTTCTTTTTTATATTTTCTAATCTCTTTTTTATTTATATCCAAATATTCAGAAGCATTTGTATTTTTTCTTTTTTTTGAGATTATTCCAACTCTTTTTTTGTGACTACCGATACACAATTCCATAGATCCATTAGTTTTATCAACTTTATTAAGGGGAGCCCAAATTGTTATACCTTTACTATAATCAAAATTTTTTTTACTTGTATCCATGAAGTCTTGATGCCAAGAGAGTAAATGATTATCTTTTTTTGGTAAATCTAAACGAATTGATCTAAAAAAATTTGAAATAAATGTTTCATTTTTTAAGTTTAAAAAAAAACACAAAATTTTGATAATTTTTTTTGATGTCACAAGTGAATGCAATGCAAGTGAAGTTTGCATTGCATCATAAATTGCACCAGCCTTTGATGGATGATTTAATTTTAATTTTTCAAAATCATTTTTAAATTCTACACTATCTAGACTTTTTATATTTTTAAACTTTTTGTTATTTGAAATTTTGTAAATTACATTATTTAAAGCATTATCTATTTTTTCCAATTCACTTTTTGAAAAAAAATTTTTTATTATACAAAAACCTTTGTTTTGGAAATTTTTAAGCATATACTATTAATTTGCTTCAAAAATTTTAGAACTTCTATTTACAGATTTGACATACATGTTTTCGTAAAATTCTTTTCTAGGAAGCAAAGGTGACAAATCTTCAATTGGATTTCCAAACTGTAGCTTAGGTATTATTTTTTGATTTGGATTTACTAGAATTTCTAAAAATTCTGTTTTATTACTATTAATTGGCTTGATTAACTTATTTCTTAAATCTTTATGATTTGAAATTAGGGTATAATTTATTCCAAAAGCTTTAGAAATTTTTTTAAAACTAGGATTTATTACACCTTTTTGAGGAATGCTTGCCTCGTATCTTTTATTTAAGTAAAGTTCTTGAAATTGTTTGATTATTCCATAACCATTATTATTCAATACAATAATTTTTACAGGTAACTTATTATGAACTACTGTTTGGAGCTCTTGTATATTTATTTGAATACTGCCATCTCCATCAATACATATAACTTTGCCCTTATTTTTGGCTATTGAAGCTCCGATAGATGCAGGAAAGGCATAACCCATTGGAGAATTACCAAATGCTGAAAATAATTTCTGATTTTTTTTAACTTTAAATGCTTGAATTGCCCAAGTTAAATGGCCACCGTCATCAGCTATTATTGTAGAATTTTTATCCAATAAAGATGATAGTTCATTGATAAAAACATAAGGATTAACGAATTTTTTTTGAGAATAATATTCTCGTTTTACTATTGGGTAAGTATTTTTCCATTTTATACATTTATCTAACCACTCCATATTGTTGTACGTAAATTTTTTGTTTATTTTACTAAAAGTATTTAAAAAATCTTTAAGGTCATAATTAACTTTTAAGTATAAATTTAACCCCCTCTTTTTTGAGAGTTCATGTTTGTCAATGTCAACAGATATTATTTTTGCATTTCTTGCAAATGAACTTGGAACTCCACCAGTTATTCTTGTATCTAAGCGACTTCCTAAACATAAAAGAAAATCTGAATTTTGAACAGCAAAGTTTGCTGCTCTAGACCCATACACTCCAACATTACCAATATAATTTTTATGTTTATGTTCGATTATGTCTACACCACTCCAAGTAGTAACTGTAGGAATATTAAATCTTTTTAATAATATGTCTACAAAACCCTGTTTTTTTGCTATTTTAATACCTCCACCTAACAATAAAACTGGCCTCTTAGATTTTCGTAATAAAGAGTTAATCTTTTTAATTTTTTTAATTAAAAGAGATTGATTCAAATTTTTTTTTGGAGGCACAAACGTAGTTAATTTTTTTTCATCAACTTCTGCTTTTTGGAAATTCATTGGGATATCAATCACAACAGGACCTGGTCTACCATTTTGAGCCAAATAACATGCTTTTTCTAAAACATATCTAATTTCTTGAGGTTTTTTTAATTGATACGAAAATTTTGTTATTGGTTTTGTTATTGAAACTATGTCAGTCTCCTGAAATCCAACTTGCCTTGTTTTTTTTGTCCCTTTTTGAGCACCTTGTTTTTCATAGCTATTGACTTGACCTGTAATATGAATTGAGGGGATAGAGTCAAACCACGAACAGGCTATACCAGTAATTAAGTTTGTTGCGCCAGGGCCTGACGTAACCATTGTACAAGATAGATTTGGTCCTAGTCGCGAATAAGAGTCTGCCATCATAGCCGCTGCTTGCTCATGTGCCACACAAGTATATTTTATACCTTTGACTCTTGAAAAAGAGTCAACCATAAAGGAAATAGCACCACCTGTTATTAAAAAGACATCTTTAATTTTTTTTTGTTTAAGAAATTTTAAAACGTAATCTGATAAATTCATCTTAGATTAATTATTAACTCGTTAATATAATTTAATATCTACAAAAAATTATACTAAATGTATATAAATATTAAGAAAATATAGTGTTAATTAATACACAAATATATATCTGAAAAAAATAGTAATAATATTTGGATATAGAAAAGTTGTGAGTATATTTATTACAAATTAGCCTTTTACTCTATTTTGTACCTTCCATTCCATATTTTCTAAATCCCATTGGTCTGGAATGTTTTGAACTCCTTTTCTTTTTACTCCGTGGGAACAATTCCTGCAACCTGGCTCAATCATATGTCTAGTTTTATTTTTGTGGCTATCCCTTAACATTTGCCATTTTTTTGAATGCCAAGCTGATTGAATAGTATTCTCTTCTACTTCAGATAAAACAACTTTACCTTCAAAATCTCTTGTAACTTTTGGTTTTGAACCTTTGTATCTTCCAAAAACTAAATTTGCTTCTTCCTGATCCGCTGCTGGACAAGGTAAAATTATACTATTTGCTGAAACAGTCATTCTCTGAAAGGGATAAGCGCAACTCCATTCCATATTTATTTCCTCATCATCTAATCTATGTTTTCTTTCATCAGACAATTCACTAGTTGTTACTAGATCTACCCCAGCACTTTTCATTGTTTTTTTATATTCCTCAGGGTTCTTACTTATAGCTGGGTAAATTGAATTTGTTCTTATCCTAGGAAGTTTCTTGCCCATAGCATCGCGTTTTTCTGCTAGTTTTTGAATATTTGATAAAACCAATCTAAAGGCATTAAAATTTTTATCATTTTTTTTGTTTGGTGGAGTTCTAATTTTATTGTATTCGGCCTCGAGTCCATCAATTGAAAAACTTATCCAGTTTGGTTGTGCGTCAATAATTTCATCTATCATTTTATCATTTAACGTTTGACCATGTGTAAGACATGTTACTTCCAAAAAATTTTTAGAACATGCATATTTCATTGCATCTCCAAATGTTTTAATATTGTTTTCTTTGTCTCTCACTCTATATAAAGTTGATTCACCTCTCCAACTGAGTAAAATAGAATAGATATTTAATTCTGCAGCCTCATCAATTATTTTCGTAAACTGATCCCATGGCATCATCCTAGTTGCTCCTGTGATTGCATTTTGAAATTTGTCAGTAATGGTAAAACACATAGAGCAAGCTAAATTACAAGTACTTACCAATTCAACGACTAAAGCAAGAGGGGCCTTTCCATATTTGTATTCTTTGGCTCTTTCCCACCATTTTTCTCTATATTCTTTGTATTTTTTTTTTTTTTCATCAGTATCAAACTGATAATTGTAAAAATTTTGTTCTTCCTCTTCAGAAGAAAATACAAAGTGAGAATTATTGGTAGGCGTAATATTATCATTTTTACCTTTCCATTTCTTATAAAGGTTTTTGTCTCTAGGTCTTACTTGTAAAGTTTTCATAATAAATTAATCTAATACATTAAAACTAAACTTTATGCATGCTTAAAACAATAGAGTATCTTCCAGATTGTTGTTTATTCACTAATACTTTTTTTACACCATGCATTATCTTATAGTCATTGCATACTAAATCTCCTATTTTTAGATACTTTTCTATTATTTTGTATTTATTATCTATTTTGTAACTTAAACCTCCTCTAAAATAATCACGCCCTTTCTCTGAGGCTATAATAATAAAATTTCTGTCTTGTGATGGTGAGTTATCTATATGTTTACCTAAGAAACCATTATTAGGATAATGTAAAATCTTAGGAACATTTATATATTTTGAATTTTTATATTTAAATACCTCTTTTTTAGTTTTTATACCATACATTTTATTTCTGAACTCAATTAATTTCTTAAAAATTTTTTTAAAACTATTATCTTTGTTCCAAGTGAATAAAGTATGTAAAAACTGATACCTTCCATGAATTATATATTTGTTGTAAACTAATTCTTTATCATATCTTGAAAAATTCTTTTTTTTATAAAAATATCTTCCAGACTTTTTAGTTAGATAAATTTTTTTTTTTCTAAATTTATTTAGTTCATTTTTTATTTCTTTTTCGTTAAAGAGATTTCTTATAATTAATAGTCCATTAAAATTTAAATATTTATTAAATTTTTCTTTATTAATTTTATTTTTATTAACATCAATTATGTTGATGTATGATCTTTTATCCATTTATCAATGAAAAATTAAGATTAGTTCCTTTACTAATATTTTTTTTAACTTTTTTATTTATAAATTTACTGTAATCAGATGGCTGAGTTTTACCTGCAGGTCGTCTTATTAAAATATTATTTTTTAGTATTAACTCACCTTTTTTTAAGTCTTTTAGAAGATACAAACTTTTATTAGCTTTCATTTTCCATTTTAACTCATTTTTAAAAACTTTTCTTACAGAAGATCCAAAAATATATTTTATTTTACTTAACTTATGTACCATTTTTCCAAAATCTTTAAGTGATAATGAAGATTCGGCATCACTCCAATTTTTTACATTATTAGGCATTACATGTTTTTCGATAATTTTTGCACCCATTGAAGTTGCAATTATACTGGTAAGATCATTATTTGTATGGTCAGATAAACCAATCGGATAATCGAATTTTTTTTTAAGAGTTTTAATTATATTTAAGTTGGCATTTTCTTCAGTCGATGGATAATCGCTAATACAGTGCAAGATAAAAATATTTTTGTTTTTTGTTTTTTCAATTGTTCTTACTGCCATTTTAATTTCTTTCATTGTGCTCATCCCGGTAGAAATAATAATTGGTTTTTTTGTTTTTGCAGCATATTCAATTAATGGTAAATTTGTTAAATCATCAGATCCAATTTTATAAGCTATGGGATTAAATTTTTTTAAATAATCAATATCCTCAAAATTTGCTGGTGTTGAGAACCAATCAATTTTTAATTTCTTACATAAGTTTATTATTTGATTGTGATCATTGTTAGATAGTTCATTTTTTAAAAAAAATTTATATTGATTTACCTTCTTGTTATTTGGATAAAAAAAACTTTTATGATCAACAAGATTTATAGCTTTAAAGGTTTGGAATTTAATTGCATCTACTTTTAATTTTTTAAGATTTAAAATCATTTTTTTAATTAAATGAATATCACCATATTTAGCACCTATTTCAGCTATTACATATGGACTTAAACTTTTTCTATTAATTATTTTTGATAATTTTGACATTATTTTAGATTAAGTTTTTTTGGTAGTTTTTTTAAATAATTTTTTAAAACCATTGTAACCTAAACTAAACATACTATCAATTGAAGATAAATTTGGTACAAATTTTAAACCATGTTGCTTGTATATTGGATGTAGAAAGTTGTTAAATTTATGATCAATTCCTGACTGTTTTAAAAGTTTTTCATCAACATAATTTTTGCCACCTTCACCTGAAAGATATTTTTTTGAACCAAAATGATTTACGATATTGATAATAAGGTTATTTTTTTCTCCAGAAATGCCCAAATCAGATTGCGTATAAATATTATTTTTATTATATTCAATATTTTTTAAAATTAGTTTCATTGATTCAGCGGTATAGTCCATTAAAAAATTACTTTTTTGTAAAATAACTTTCTCTATATCCTCATAGATCTCATCAAAATGCTCCATTTTCTTATAATTTAACCTTAATGTCTTAAGATGTTTTTTTTTCCAATTTTCATCAGAAATTTTAACATCTTTTATTTTTTGATAGCCGTTATTTATTGTTGGTATTGTTAGGTAAAAAACGTTGTCTTTGTTATCTTTAATGATTGTTCTGTTATGCCAAATTTTTTTTACAAATTTTGTTGAGTCAACGAATAAAAAAATATCTGATTTACTTATTTTATCTAAAATACCCAAATATGGAAAATATTGTGGTTGATGACCAACTATTATTTTTTCGCTATTCGTCATTTTATCTTAATTTAAAGTTTAAAATTTTAAGGATTATTCTATATTGAATTTAATATTTTTATAAATAAATTATTCTTTTTTAATATATAAAAATTACAAAACTAAAAATACTAACTAACCAATAATTTGAAACAGATACCCTTTTTTTCACTAAATGTTGATCATAATGATAAGAAAGCCATTATGAAATCTTTAAGCAATAACTGGCTTTCGATGGGACCTCAAACATTAATTTTTGAAAAAAAATTTGCTGAATTAATTAAAACTAGCAAGGTTAATTGTGTAGCTACTTCGAGTTGCACCGCAAGCCTTCATATGACGTTATTGTCTTTAAATTTGCAAAAAGACGATGAAGTTATTCTTCCATCGCTTACATTTGTTGCAGACATTAACACAGTAATATTTGCTGGTGGTAAACCTGTGTTAGCTGATATAAATTCTACTAGTGATTTAACTATCTCAGCTGAAAATATAGAAAAAAAAATTACAAAAAAAACTAAAGTAGTAATAATCGTTCATTATGCTGGATATGAATGTGATATGAAAAAAATTTTAGAATTAAAAAAGAAATATAAATTTTTTTTAATTGAAGATGCTTGCCATGCTCTAGTATCAAAATATAAAAAAACTTATTTAGGTCTCTTAGGAGATGTAGGAGTTTTTAGTTTTTACAGTAATAAAAATATGACGACGGGTGAAGGAGGTATGATTGTATCAAAAAACAAAAAATTTTTATACGATATGAGATCTATAAGAAACCATGGAATTTCTAAGTCGTTGATTGAGCGCAATAAATCAATCCTCTCATATAATATTATAAAACCAGGACTAAATTACAGAATAGATGATTTGAGAGCTACCCTTGGTATTTCACAAATAAGAAAATTGAAAAAAAATAATATTAAAAGAAAGAATATTGCTAAAATTTACAAAAATTTTATAATTAAAAATAATTTTGATATAATTATACCTTTTCAAAAAAGAATAGGTTATGATTATAGCTATCACTTATTTCCTATAATACTGCCACCAAAGATAAACAGAGATCATTTTGTAAGGTTTTTTAAAAATAACGGGATACAACTGAGTTTTCATTACATTCCAATCCATAAATTTAAAATTTTCAAAAAATTTGGAAAAAATTTAAGGTTTACAGATTATGTGTCCGACAAGCTAGTTTCGTTACCGCTTTATGCAGATTTAGGTACAAAACAGCAAGACCATATTTTGAAAATATTATTTAAGTATTTACAAAAATTTAAAAAAAATCCTCAAATTTCTCTTTAGCAATATCTAGATTTTCATATGTTCCAAAATCTAAAGCGTCTTCATTCATTAAAAAATAATTTACTTTAAAACCTTTTTTTTTAGCTCGCATTATTAATTGTGGCATATCTATCGTCTCATTTTTTTTAATTAATTTTTTAATTTTTTCATTAACCATATAAATTCCTACACTTATAAAATAAGTTTTATTTGGTTTTTCCTCAAAATTCTTAATACTCTTTTTATCAATGTTTATTACACCAAATGGTATTTTAACAATATATGGTTTTATTGCTATTGTAATAAAGCTTTTATTATAAATGTGATCATCAATAAGAAGCTGAAGATTTAAATTAAAAATTACATCAGAGTTTAAAATTAATATATTTTGATTATTATTTTTTATTTTTTTAATACTCCCCGCAGTTCCTAAAGGTTTATTTTCTAAAACATATTGAATTTCATTTTTTAAAATTTTATTTGATAAATTTTTTTTTAAAATATTTTGAAAATACTCTTTCATATAGAATAAGCTTATGTAAATTTTATTAAAATTGTACTTTTCAATTTTATTTATCAATTTCACTAGGTAGGGTTCTTTTTTAAAAGGTATTAGTGGTTTTGGAATTTTGTTAGTAATCTCTTTTAACCTTGAACCCAAACCTCCTGCCAAGATTAAAACATCAACTTTATTATTATTTTTAGTTTTTTTTGCATCATTCTCCAAAGATCTTCTAAACGCTACCTCTTTGATTATCATTTTCTTACTTACAATTGGTATTACATCAATAAAGCTAAAAGCATCAAAAATTTTTTGACAATTAAAATTTTTAGAACTATTCAAAAATACATATTTTGGTTTTGGATTATAAACTGAAGTTATTGTGTCTTTTTTCTCCTTAAAGAAACCTTTTCTTCTTAGATCTGAGTCTGTCAGAGTGCCTTTTAATTTTCCTTTTTTTGTTACTATCAAGCAATTTGCTTGCTGGTTATTTAGTTTATCAATTGCTTTATCAATGAGTAAGTTTGAATTTACTAAAAAGTTTTTTAATTCATGTATTTTTTTTATATTCATTATAATTTTTTATAGTTAAAGTTCTTTAATATGATATCATAATTTTTCAATGAAAAAAAAAATTGCACTTGTTTCTGGCGCAGATGGATTTATTGGTTCTCATTTAGTTGAGAAACTAATTTTAAATAATTATAAAGTAAAGGCTTTATGTTTTTATAATTCTTTAAATTCTTTTGGTTGGTTAGATGATATTCCTCATGATTTAAAAAAAAAAATTGAAATAATTAGTCTGGATTTAAGAGATCCATTTTATTTAATGGAAAATATTGGAAAGATAGATTATATTTTTAATTTAGCGGCTTTAATATCAATACCATTTTCTGTAAAATCACCACACTTAGTTTCTCAAAACAATATTTCAATAACTCAAAACTTGCTTGAGTTTGCAAGAAAGAGAAAAATTAAAAAGTTTATTCAAATGTCTACAAGCGAAGTTTATGGTTCAGGTAAAATATTTCCAATGTCGGAAACGCATCCACTTAATCCACAATCACCTTATGCAGCCTCCAAAGTTGCAACAGATAGTTTAGCAATGTCTTATTACTATACATTTAGTGTACCAGTCACTATTGTGAGGCCGTTTAATACATTTGGACCAAGACAATCTCAAAGAGCAGTAATTCCAACAATTATAATTCAAATTTTGCAAGGTAAAAAAGTAATTAAACTCGGCTCAATAGATACTTATAGAGATTTTAATTTTGTTGAAGATACTTGCGATGCAATAATTAAATTAGGAGAGAGTTCCAAGACTATTGGTGAAACTTACAATATTGCATCAAAATATTTTATCCAGATTAAGAAAATTACAGAATTGATTTCTAAAATTATGGAAAAGAAAATTAAAATCAAAACTGTTAAAGAGAGAAGAAGAAGAAGAAAATATGAAGTTGACAAATTGCTTGGAGATAATTCTAAAATGAAAAAAATAGTAAAATGGTCTCCTAAATTTTCTGGAAAAATAAAATTTAAAGCTGGTATTGACAAAACAATAAAGTGGTACCAAAAAAAATTACATTTAATAAATAATAAAGATAAGTTATTCTTATAGTTTAGATGTTATTTATATATAAAATAATTCAAAGAATTAAGATTTATTTTCAAGAGTTTAAAATTAGAATTATTAATAACTTAAAACCATATTTGCATAGCTTTACGAATGACGATTCCCTTTTTTTTCTTGCACATCAAATTGTGAATCAAAAAAAAATAATTAATTCACTTTCTATTGGAAAAAAATTAGATAAAGAAATTAAAAAGTATAAAAAAAGCGATACTCTATTCATTTTGGGATGCGGGCCTAGTATTAATGAAATTTCTGAGGATGATTTTAAAAAAATTTCTGAACATGATTCAATTGGGTTTAATTTATTTGCATTAAAGAAATTTAAAACTACATTTTATGCCTGGCAAAGTTACAGTGTAAATTGGTTGAATTTTTTAAACAATAATCAAGAATATTTTAAACAGATGCCACTTTTATTACGTTTCGGATCTCATTCCAATACAAAGAATATGGATTCAAGCTTATCTTTTTTGAAAGATCATAATATATATTTCATGCATGAATTTCCAATCGTAAGTGCAAGTACTATTAAACCAAGTTTATTAATGGAATTTTCAAGGGATTTGGGTATTCTTGAATTTGATAAAATATCAAATGTAATTCCAAAATTTAAAACATCTATAGGTATATTTATGCCGTTTGCTTTCCAAATGGGTTATAAAAAAATAGTACTTTGTGGGATTGATTTAAAAGAAACTAGTAATCATTTTTATGATATACCTGAATATCAGGAAGAGCTTTCAAAGTATCACTATGATAAAGTTAATTATCAAAACACTGAAAAATATTTTACAGATCGAAATTTTTCTAAATACATTACAGAAGATTATGTTTATTCTATGAGAGACCATTTTAAGTATGAAAATAATGTTGAAACTTTTGTATTTTCAAAATCTTCTATACTTTATCCAAATATACCTTTGTTCAAATTTGATTAAAATCAATGTGTGGACTTACTGGCTTTATTTCTTTAGATGATATCAATAAATACTCAGCAATTGAGAATTTAAAAGAAATGGTTTCATCCATTAGCCATCGTGGACCAGATGAAAACAATATATGGACTAATAATAAAGTTTTTTTAGGTCATTCAAGACTATCAATAATTGATTTATCGGAAACAGGAAGACAACCGATGGTATCTAAAAAAGGCAATGTTTTAGTCTTCAATGGTGAAATGATCAACTATCAAGAAGTTAGGAGTATAGTCAATCATCATTTTTCAAAAAATAATATAGTCGAAAAATGGGTAGGTAGAAGTGACACAGAAGTTTTATTAAAATCTATAGAATATCTTGGAATAGAGCATACTTTAAAAATTATTGATGGTATGTTTGCCTTTGCTTATTGGAATAACGATAAAAAAAAATTATATTTAACTAGAGATAGAGCTGGTGAAAAGCCATTGTATTATTGTTTTTTAAAAAATTATTTCGTTTTTGGCTCAGAATTAAAATCAATTAAGTGTTTTAAAAGCGTTGACTTTAAAATTGATCCTTCCTCAAGAGATTTGTTCTTTAGATACGGTTACATTCCAGCTCCTTTAACTATTTATGAAAATATTTTTAAATTAAATCCTGGATCTTATATTGAAATTGATACAGACAAAAATTTCTTTAAATATAAAAAGCATTACTATTGGAGGTCATCTCAATTTAATGAAAATTATTTATTTAAAAACAAAAGCGATAGCAAGGGTACAAAAATTATAAATGATCTAGATAAATTAATCACTAACTCAGTTCAAAAAAATTTAATAGCTGATGTTCCTGTTGGATGTTTTTTATCAGGAGGCATAGATTCATCACTTGTTACATCAATTGCATCAAAAATATCAGAAAAAAAAATAGATACTTTCACAATTGGATTTGAAAACAAAAAAATGGATGAGTCTCTTTATGCAAAAAAAATATCTAGGTTTTTAAGAACTAACCATAATGAGATAATTGTAAAAGAAAAAGATGTAATTGATACAATTCCCTTGATAGGAGAGATATATGATGAACCATTTTCTGATAATTCTTTTGTTCCATCTTTTATATTGAGTAAATTTGCAAGATTAAAAGTAAAAAGTTGTCTTTCTGGAGATGGTGGTGATGAACTTTTTGGAGGGTATAGAAGATATTTTAATTTTCTAAAAATAAACAAAATAGTATCAAATAAAGTTTTAAGATTCTTTTTTAAATATTTATTAATTCAAGATCTTGATGATTTAAGTTTAAAGCATGATTCAAAAATTTATTTTAGATTTATGCAACTTTTAAATTACTCAAAATATTCTAATACAAAAACGTTATATGAAAAATTAATATCATTTAAAACTATATTTAAATTTCATGACACAAAATCAAATAATTTAAATGAAGATAAAAATAAAATTTCAGAAACTGAACTAAAAAAATTTATGATGGATTTTGATTTTAGAAATTATTTACCAGATAATAACTTAACCAAAATGGATAGAGCATCAATGAAAAATAGTTTAGAAGTAAGATCTCCTCTTTTATCAAAAGAAATTATTGAATTTATCATTAAAATTGATCCAAATTTAAGAATAAATAGTGATAAAAAGTATTTAATTAAAAAAGTTCTTGAAAAATATATTCCAAATTCTTATTTCGAAAGACCAAAAAGAGGTTTTAGTATTCCTTTACATAGCTGGTTAAATGATAAGCTTTTTAACTGGGCAACAGAAATACTAAAAAAACCAAACTTAATTTTAATTGGCATCGTAAATCATAAAGAAATTTTAGAAACATGGAATGATAAAAGAAGAAGAAATTTTTTCATATATGAATATTGGAATCTTATTGTTTATATTTTGTGGTACAAAAACACTTTTTCAAAAAAATGAAAAAAAAATTATCAATTGTTATCCCAACATATGATCGTCTTCCTTCTTTAAAGAAAACTCTAAATGATTTGAAATTTCAAATAAATGATCAGATAGAAATTATAATTAGTGTAAATAAATCAAATCATAATATTATAAAATTCAGTAAACAGATAACAAATAATAAATATTTTAAAAATACAAAATTTTTTTTTCATAAGAAAAATATTGGACCCGTTTTAAATTTATATTACACATTCAAAAAAGCTAAATATGAATATATTCTAGTTTTAGCTGATGATGATAAAATTGAATTTGGTTTTATTTCAAGAGCACTAAAATTAATTTATAAATATCCAGGTATTGGAATTTTTTTACATCAAAAAAAATTTCCACAAAAAAAAGAAAAATTTAGTTATCGTATTTTTTCGCGTGGAAAAGATGCGGTATATCAATCTTTTGTTCATTCCGGATCTTTACCAGGCACGATATTTAAAAAAAGTAATTTAAAAAAAAATTTTTTAAATAAGTTAAAAATCTCAAATTTGTACCCCCAATTATATTTTATGTCTAAAATGGCAGAAACCAGTGATGCAATATTAGTAACATATGACAAACAAATTTTAATGGGTAGGAATTTAAGAAAATATAATGACAGAATGATATTAAATTACACTAAAGAGCGGGGAGATGATCATGGTTTAACAATGAGAAATGATGTAGTGAAGAAATTATTTACTTCAAAAAAATTTAATTCTTTTAACAAAGAAATTTTTTTAATGCATTCCAATCGATTTTTTTATCAAAGATGCCTGTATTTTGTTAAAATGAAAAAGTATGATTTTTTAAAAAAAAAAATAATACCTAGTTATATTAAGTCTGATCAAAATAGATCAAGTTTTTCTTTTTATTTTTATTGGACTAAATTACTTTTTAAACACAAAATATTTAGACAATTTTTTAAAGATAAAATTATTTTCAGATTATTAAAAGATATAACAGATTATAGTTTATATCTCGGGTTTTTTGAAATTTTAAAACTTTTTTTAAAATCAAAATTTAAATTAATGAAATTTTAGATTCAATACCGCAACTAGTCTTTTACCATTTTTACTTTGAGGCCAACCTCTGTGAAATCCTTTTTGATTAGAAAGAAATATAGTTCCAGAATCTCCATATATTTTAGCCTCATTTAATTTGTTATATAAATTCATATCAGTATTATTTTTCATAAATATTTTATTGTAAATCCTATTTATGGTTCTGAAAAAAAAAGTGTTATGACTTTGAAGTATGAAGCTAAAAGGACCATCATTAGCACTTTCACAGTTTGTGAGATATACAAATAATTTAAATCTATTTTTGTAACTGTCTATATGGTATCCTCTAGTTTTAACAATTCCTTTATTATAATAAATATTAAAATTTTCTAATTCAATTTTTTTATTTAATGCTTGTTCAAGAATTGATATCAACTTTTCATCTAATATTTTTTTTTTCAAAATTTGACCTTCTTCAAATGATTTATCAAAATTAAAAATATCAATCATCCCATAGTCTTCTCTATCTCTAAACTCGAGGATTGTCTTCTCAGACTTTATTTTTTCTTGATAAGAATATTTGGAATTTGAGGAATATATTATTTTAAAATTACAATTTAGTTTTTGGTTTCCTTTTTCAATTTTTGAGATTAAATTTAAAATTGAGGAAGCAATATTTTCAATTAATGACTTTTCAAAAAAATTCTTAATTACTATTATACCCTGTTTTTTAAATACTTTGTTAACTTTACTTATATCTAAATTTTTATTACTAAATGAAATTTTTGATAAATTGTGCATTTTAATTTGCTTTATGTATCTTTTAATACAATATATGAGTTTAAAATTTTATAAATCAAAAAAATACTTATGTTGACAGCTGTTATATTGGCGGGAGGAAAAGGGTCTAGAATAATAGAGGAAAGCCTTTATAGACCAAAACCGATGATTAAAATTGGTAACGAGCCAATTTTAGTTCATATTATAAATATTTACGTAAAATATGGAGTTAAAAAATTCATAATTTGTGCTGGTTATAAAAAAGATGTGATCAAAAAATTTTTTTATAAAAACAAGAAGTTTTCAAATTTGGAAATCCAAATAATTGATACAGGATTATACACTATGACTGGGGGAAGGATAAAAAAAATTGAAAAATTTTTAAAAAAAACTAAATATTTTTTAGCAACCTATGGTGATGGGGTTTCAAACGTTAATATTAAAAAACTCATAAAGTTTCACTCTAAGCAAAAAACTATAGCTACGTTAACAGCTGTTTTTCCTCAAAATAGATATGGATTAATAAAATCAAATAAAAAAGAAATTGTCACAAGTTTTAATGAAAAACCGAAAAATACTATTAATATTGTCAATGGAGGTTTTTTTGTTTTTAATAAAGAGGTTTTCAAATACATTAGCAACTCAAAAAGCATACTTGAAAGAGAGACTTTAAAAAAATTATCAAAAATAAAGCAATTAAGTGCATTTAAGCACAGAGGTTTTTGGTATGCTATGGATACAATGAGAGATAAATATTATTTGGAGAGTCTTCTTAAGAAAAAAAAAGCACCTTGGATTTAATATAAATGATTATTAACAAAAATTTTATTAATTATTGGAAAAATAAAAAAGTTTTTATTACTGGCCATACTGGTTTCAAAGGTGCCTGGATTTCCTTAACATTAAAAACTTTTGGTGCAAAAATTTACGGATATTCATTGCCCCCTCTAAAAAACAGTTTATTTTTTAAATCAAATTTAAAAAAGATTTTTGAAAAAAATTATTTTAAAGACATAAATAATAAAAAAATTTTAGATAAGTCTATTAAAGAATGTTCTCCTGATCTAATTATTCATATGGCTGCACAGTCGTTAGTTTTAAATTCTTATACTGACCCAATAAACACTTACAAAACCAATGTAATAGGAACTGTCAATTTACTTGAATCGATCAGAAAAACTAAAAAACCAACCATTACTATAATTATTTCTACTGATAAATGCTATGAAAATGATCAAAATAATATTTCGAGGTTAAAGGAAGAATCAACATTAGGAGGCAATGATCCTTATAGTAGCTCAAAAGCTTGCCTAGAGTTAGTTGTGCGAGCATATAATAAATCGTATTTTGAAAAAAAAAATATTCATAAGGTAGTAACAGCAAGGTCAGGAAATGTTATTGGTTGTGCAGATTATGCTGAAAACCGTTTAATACCAGATTTTTTTAGAGGGATAAAAAAAAAGAATATATCTATAAGAAATCCAAACTCAAGAAGACCTTGGCAGCACGTACATGATGTGAATTGTGGATATTTAAAATTGTTGTTTTATTTAAGTAAATCCAGCAAATTTCACAAATCATGGAATTTCGGTCCAGATGTAAAACAGTGTCTTAAAGTTAAAACTATAATTAAAGTTTTAAACAAAAATATCGGCCTCAGAATAAAATATTATAAAAGTAAATATTATGAAAAAAAAATTCTTTTGTTAAACTCATCAAGATCAAATAAAATTTTAAAGTGGAAAAATAATTTTACTACGGTCGAAGCACTTAAAGATATAGAAAATTGGTTTCTAAAAGATATTAAAAAGGAAAAACTTTTGCAACATGCAATATTGAGTATTAAAAAATATTATGATAACTGATATTTATGCTACTTCAGTTAAACATAAGAAATTGTTTCAATAAATATTTTTTAATTTTATTTTTTTATTTAATTTTAAGAAAATTTAAAAGTTTATTTAATAACAAAAAATTTACAAATAATTATGATAAATTATATTCTAAAAAATCTATATCATTAAAAAAATTTTTAAAAAATCAAAAAATAAATTTATCAAAAAATTCTTACCAGAAAAAAATTAAAAATTTTGACAGACAAATAAAGCATTATTTTAATACAATTAATAAATTTAAAAAAAAATCAAACCTAGCAAAAAATCATGGTGGACCAGGAAATATAATTTTAATAGATATATTAACTGAATTACCAAGAGTTCAAAGTGTGTTAGAGACTGGTGTCGGTTTAGGATATTCAACATCAACTATTCTTTCAAATTTATCAAAAAAAAAAGGATCTCTTACCTCAGTTGATATTCCTTATCTCAATGTAAAAAATTTAAATTACCTTGGTTATGTTATTAAAAAATCATTAAAAAAAAAATGGAATTTAATATTAGGAATAGATTATTATGTTTTAAAGACGCTTCAAATCCAAAAAAAAAAATTTGATTTAGTTATATATGATAGTGACAAATCTTATAATGGCAGACTAAATTGTTATGAGTTAATGTGGAAAATGTTAAATAAAAAAGGTTATTTCATAACAGATGATGCTGCTGATAATGACGCCTTTATAGATTTTGCTAAGAAAAAAAATAGGAAATATTTTATAATTAAAAAATTTAAAGCAGACGGAGGATATTCGGGTATAATTATAAAAAATTGATAAATTAAAATTATATATTTAATTGTCAAATTAATGTAATCAACAATTTTGAATTTGAATTTATGAATAAAAAATTAAAAAAAATATCATATGGTAAAAATGTTTATGATTCTGAAGAGATAAAAGCAGTTTTAAAAACTTTGAAAAACTCTACCCAAATGGGCAAGTCAGTTAATTCTTTTGAAAATAAAATTTCAAAATTATTTTCCAAAAAGTTTGGTTTAATGGTTAATTCAGGATCATCTGCCTTACTATTAGCTTTAAAAGCGATGAACTTTAAAAAGGGAAGTGAAATAATTACTCCTTGTTTAAATTTTGGTACGGCAGTATCTTCAATAACCTTATCAAATTTAAAACCTATTTTTGTAGATTGTGAAGTTGATACACTGCAGATTGATATAAAAAAAATTGAAAAAAAGATCACAAGAAAAACAAAAGCTTTGTTAATTCCAAATTTAATAGGAAATTTACCAGATTGGAAAAAAATAAGATTATTAGCAAATAAATATAAACTATTCGTAATTGAAGATTCTGCAGATACTCTAGGTGCAACTATAAACAACAAGCCAAGTGGAATATATAGTGATGTATCAATTACAAGTTTTTATGGTTCTCATATAATAAGTTGTGCTGGCAATGGCGGGATGTTTCTTACAAATAATAAAAAATTATTTACTAAAGCCAAAGTTCTAAGAAGTTGGGGGAGAATGTCGACACTCATAAAAGATTCAGAGAATATCAATAAGAGGCTTGGTATTAAACTAAAAGGTTTTGATTATGATAGAAAATTTGTATTTTCGGAAGTAGGATATAATTTTGAACCTTCAGAGATAGGAGCATCGTTTGGATTGATACAGCTCAAAAAATTTAAAAAATTTAATCAATTAAGAAATCGTAATTTTGGTCTTCATTGTGATTTTTTTGAAAATTTGAATAAATATTTTATAGTTCCAAAAATAGAAAAAAATGTCAAAACTAACTTTTTGGCATACCCAATAATTTTAAGAGATAAAATAAATTTTTCTAGAAAAAAATTACAAATTTTTTTAGAAAGTAAAAAAATTCAGACAAGACCAATTTTTAGTGGTAATATTTTAAGACACCCTGCTTTTAGTAATTTAGTATCTAACACAAATAAATTAAATTCATTTAAATGTTCTGATTATATAATGAAAAATGGTCTTTTGATTGGTTGTCATCAAGGATTATCTAAAAAAGAAATAAGTTATATACATGGTTCAGTAAAACAATTTTTAGAAAGTAATAAAGCTGGATAAATTATACTTTTTATAAGTGGTTAAATTGAAAACAAAAATTTGTATATTTTCTGGTAGTTTTTATGGTGGTGGTGCTGAAAAAGTATCTATAAATTTAGCAAATTATTTCAAAAAAAAAAATTATTTAGTAACTTTGCTTTTAATCAATGGCAAGGGTCCTTATAAAAATTTACTAAATAAAAATATAATCGTGAAAGTTCTTAAAAAAAAAACAAAATTGGGTACATTTTTAAATCTTATTCATTTTCTTAAAAGCAACAACTTTGACTATTTGTTGTCAACAATGAGAGCAACCAATATCGTAAGTGGTATTGCAAAATATTTTTATCCAGTGAAATATAAAATTATATTTAGAGAACCAAATACATTAGATGAAATTTTGTCATATAATTTCTTTGTAAGAAATTTTTACTTAATATTAATGAAAATAGCTTATAGAAATGCAAAAGGTTTGATAGCTAACTCTAGAGATACATTAAATGATTTGTTAAAATATAATATAATTCCATATAATAAAAAAAAAATTATTATTGGAAATCCATTAATAAAAAATAAAAAATTTTATTATAAATCAAAAAATAATCTTATTTCAATATCTGTTGGAAGATTAGAAAAACAAAAAAATTTTACATTTTTAATAAAAACTTTTAAAAAAGTTATTGAAAAAAAACCTAATGCAAAATTATATATTTTTGGAGAGGGCTCTCAATATAATTATCTTAGTAGATTGATAATAGAATTAAAATTGGATAAAAATGTTTTTTTAAAACCTTTTACCACTAATATCAAAAAATATTTTTTAGAAGCTGATCTTTATATAATGACATCTAAATGGGAAGGATTTGGGAACGTTTTGGTAGAAGCTATGAGTTATGGAAAAAAAATAATTTGTACCACATCTAAAGGTGGGCCAAACGAGATTCTAAAAGATTGTAAAAATAGCCATATAAAAACAATTTCATCTAAATCTTTGTCAAAAAATATCATTAAAGAGCTATCGAAAAGAAATTTAAAAAGTAATTCACATAATATGATAAAAAATTCTTTTAATTATATGATAGATGAAATATCTGATAAGTATTTAACTTTTATGAATAAAGTTTGATTTTTTTATGATTTATTTAGTCTCAGGTTGCGCAGGTTTTATTGGCTTCAATGTCGTAAAAAAACTATTAAATAATTCAGATAAGGTAATTGGTATAGATAATTTGAATAATTATTATGATATTAATTTAAAAAAATCGAGACTAAATATTTTACTTAAAAATCAAAACTTTAAATTTATAAAATGTGATTTAATAGAAAAAAATAGATTAGCTAAAATTTTCAATAAATATAAATTTAAAAGTGTAATTAATTTAGCTGCACAAGCAGGAGTAAGGTATTCACTTGAAAAACCAGAAGAATACGTAAAATCAAATCTTGTGGGATTCTTTAATTTACTTGAATTAACTAAAACTCATAAAATTAAAAACTTTATCTACGCAAGTTCTAGCAGTGTGTATGGTGATCAAGGTGGAAATAAATTTTCAGAAAGTGATACATCGGCTAATAACCCTGAACAATTTTATGCAGCGACTAAGAGGTCTAATGAAATAATTGCAAAAAGCTACTCTAATTTATATGGAATAAATACCGTGGGTATAAGATATTTTACTGTGTATGGACCTTATGGAAGGCCCGATATGTCTATATTTAAATTCACAAAAAATATTTTAGAAAATAAAAAAATTGAAGTTTTCAATTTTGGAAAACATAAAAGAGATTTTACTTATGTGGAGGATGCTGCAGAGCTAACAGTTAGAATAATTAAAAAGTTAAATTCAAATAAAAAAAGAATTAGTGAAATATTCAATATTTCTCGAGGATCTAGTATACCTTTGATGAAGATTATAAAATTAATAGAAAAAAATCTTTCAATTAATGCGAAAATTAAATACTTACCAAAACAAAAAGGTGATGTAGTTTCTACATTTGGTAATAATGAAAAAGTTATAAAATATACAAATTTTTCAAAATTTGTTAAACCAGAAGAAGGTATATCCAGGTTCGTTAATTGGTATTTAGAATATTTTAATCAATAATAGAAAAAAATGAACAAGCTTTGGAAATTATTGGATGTTAGGCAGAAATTTTATTTTATTTTAATTATTTTCTTAACAAGTGTTTCAACAATTTTGGAAATGTTAGGTGTTGGTTTAATATTTCCATTAATTGCATCTATCACAAATCAAACGGATATTATTCAAGAAAAATCTAATTTTTTATTCTCAGTATTTAATAAATTATCTACAAAAGATATAATTTTTTTAATATTAATTATATTTTTGGTTAAGACTCTTTTTTTAACTTTTGTAAATTTTCTAACTTCAAAGTTCAGCTTCAATTTTTATTATTCTACATTAAATAAACTTTTTAGAGAATATTTAAAAAAACCATATGAATTTTTTTTAAATAAAAATTCATCTGAATTTATTAGAAATGTAACAAGTGAGACTTCAGTATTGGCCATACAATTTGTAAGTCCTTTGTTTGTTTTGTTCTCAGAAATAATTGTATTAATAGGACTCGGCTCACTTTTATTTTATCTGGAGCCTGAAATTTTTAGTGTTTCTGTTATAATAATTTTTTTATTTTATTTTTTATTTATAGCTTCAACAAAAAATAAAATAAAAAAATGGAGTTATGAAAGACAAATTAGTGAAAAAAAATCTATCCAATATGTTCAGCAAGCAATCAGAGCAATTAAAAATATTAAAATTTTATCTAGAGAAGACTTTTTTTACAATCACTTAAAAATTCATAGCCATAAAATTTATAAATTATTATGGAAAATGCAATTTTTGAGACAGGTACCTCGTCATTGGTTAGAATTTTTATTTATTCTAATTATTTGTTTCAGTTTATTATTTTTATTTGAAGGTGAGAAAACTATTGAATTTTTACCATCATTATCAATTTTTGCTGTTTCTTTTGTAAGGTTTATGCCTAGCCTAAATAGAATTCTTCCTTCTTATCAATCTATAAAATTTAGTTATCCTGCATTGGAGATAATCTATAATGATATGGTTAAGCTTTCAAAACTGATAGATAAGAGAAAAAAAATAAATTATTTTACTCCAGTTCAAAATAATATTTTAATTGATCTAGACAAAGTAAATTTTAAATATAAAAAATCTAATAAATTTATAATTAAGAATATAAAATTAAAAATTTTAAAAAACTCATTAACAGGAATAGTTGGTGAGAGTGGCCAAGGCAAAACAACTTTTTTAGATATTTTACTTGGACTTTTAAAACCAACATCAGGGATTGTTCAATTGAATAAATCATTAGAGAAATCAAAACATATATTTGGTTATGTTCCACAAAATCCTTACATATTAGATGATAATTTTGTTAATAATATAACTTTAAATGAAAGTAATAAAATTTCTTTATCTAAATTTAAAAAGCTAGAAGAAATACTTGTGTCATGTGGACTTTCAAAATTCAAAGCAAAATTAAGAGATAAAAACTATTTTCTTGGAGAAGAAGGATCAAGATTATCAGGGGGTGAAGCCCAGAGAGTAAGCATTGCAAGATGTCTTTTTAATGAAGCAAATATTTTGATTTTGGATGAACCAACAAGTTCTTTAGACTCTAAGACAGAGGATAAAATATTAAATCTAATTTTAAGATTAAAAAAAAAAGTTACAATTATTATTGTTTCTCATAAAAAAAAACCTCTAAAATATTGTGACAATATATATAAAATCAATAATCAAAAACTTCATAAGATAAAATAGTGAGATCAAAAAATCTTTCCAACTTAAGTTTTGTATTAGTTTTATTTATTTCTTTTTTTTATAACACTTCATTTATTAAACCCCACAATCTTTCAGGAGATGCAGTATCAAATTTTCAAAGCAGTATTTATATCTCTTCAAATTTTAAAAACCTCAACAATAGTGAAAAACTTCAAATTTCTTCTAGGTCAGTAATTGTACCTTATTTTAATTCATTATTTATTAGCGCTTATTTTAAAAAAAATAAAATTGATGAATGTTATAAAAATATCAATTCAAAAGATCTTGGTAAAACTATTCAAGAAAGAAACATGAGGTTAACAGATGGATGTAAGGACATACATACTGCACTTCAATATTTTTTTTTAGCACTATTTTATATTTTAATAATATTGACTATATGGATAGGTAAATTATTTAAATTAGATAAAAAGTATCTTTTATTATTATTTATAGTTTTAAATTTTAATACTTTTTTTTTATCAAAAATTTTATCAGATTCTACAGAAATTTTAGCAGCAATCTTTATGAATATTTCAATAATATCAATTTATTATTATTTTAAAAATTACTTATACTCTGTGTTTTTTGGTATAAGTTTAGGATTTTTATTTTTAAGTAAAAAAATATTTATTTTTTCTCCAATATTTATGCTTTTATTAGCAGTATATTATCTATTAAAAAAAATAAGTATCAAAAAAATTTTTTTGCATACATTTTTGGCAATGTTGTCTTTTATTATAATTTTTTCTACATCTAATTTAATATTTAAAGATTATAAAAGTAAAGAAGGTCGATTATTTGAAAAAGGTAATCATGTATTAGTTATTAGAGCTTCTTATTTATTAAATATTAATTTAAAAAATTATTTTATTGCAGGAATAGCCTTCACGCCTATCTATGGTGATAAATTATTAAAAAAATTTAAAAACTATAAAATAGTCCAACCTTTTTTAAATGATCCTAATAAAAATGGTAGGGATAGAAATAGCATTATGATTTATGCAAATCCAATAGTTTTAGATTATTATATGAGAGAGAATAATATCAAAAATATTAATCTAAATAATTACAATTCTTTTTTCTCTGATGGTGTAATCAATTATCCAACTATAATAAATGTTTATAAAAAAAATATATTTAAGAATATTATTTGTACACCATTATTTTTATACCGAAGTTTATTTCCTGGAATTGGAAAAGATGTTCTAAATTATAATTATAATGGTTTTTCTGAAAAGATTTATAAATTTTTATTAAATCTAAATAAGATTTTAAATCCTATGTTAATTTTAACTTTATTAATATTTTTTCTTTTTTCATTGAGAAATATCAGACAAAATGATTATTTGATTTTATTAAGTCTCCCAATTTTTAGTTTATTTTTACATTCTTTTATAACGCATGGTTTAGGGAGGTATTCTGCAATTGTAATTCCTTTTTCTATTGTAATTTTTATTTATTGTATTAAATCAATAATTTCAAAATATGAGTGAAAACAAATTATCTCTTATAGTTCCAGTTTATAATGAAGAAAAAAGTATTAGTTATCTTATTAATAAGATCAATATATTAAAAGAAAAGATTCCTAATATAGAAATAATAATTGTGAATGATGGATCTTTAGATAATACAAGATCTATGCTTGAAAAATTCAACTTCGAAAATAATAATATAATTAATCTAATTAATTTAGATAGAAATAAAGGTTATGGCTATGCAATAAAAAGAGGCGTACAATTATCTAAATCAAAATATATTTCAATAATAGATGCTGATCAAACGTATCCTTTTGAAAAGATTATAGATATGTTTAATGAGATAATTCAATCAGATATTTCGATGATTGTAGGATCAAGAAAAAAAACTTTATACAAGAATTGGCTTAGTTACTTGAATCCAAAAAATTTTGCAAGAGAAATTGTTAGACTTTTTGCAAGTATAATGAGCAAGAAAGATATTAAAGATATTAACTCTGGATTAAGAATTTTCTTAAGAAAAGATTTTGAGGAATTTGATTATTTATACCCAGACGGTTTTTCACTTACGTCAACGCAGACTTGTTTATTTGCAATAAATAACTACAAAATTAAATATATTGATATTGAATATGAAAATAGAGTCGGTCAAAGTAAAATAAAACCAGTTAAGGACTTTATAAACTTTTTTAATGTAATTTTTAAGGTACTAATTATAAACAAGCCTTTAAATTTTTTTCTTCCAATATTTTTAATTTTTTTTTCTACAGGTTTAATATTGATAATTTTAAGAATATTTTTTATAGAAAATTATTTTTTCACAGGATTTTCTTTAATTAATCTGTCTTTTATATTCTTATTTTTTGGTTATGTTTTTGAATTATTATCACTCATTATCAAAAAAAATAAAAAAGGAGAATAATTTTTTTGAAATCTTTAACTGAAAAAAAACAAAAGAAGCATTATAATCAATTTTTTGATAAAGAATTTATTAGAAATCATCAAAATAGAGGAAGTTCAATCTTAAAAGAAGATTTGGTAAATAATTATTACAAAAAATATAGGAAGAATTATAAAGATGTTTGTGAAATTGGTTGTGGCATTGGTTCATTGTCTCATCAATTAAAACCACATTATAAAACTTTTTTAGGAATAGATATATCTGATAAAGCATTAAATTTAGCTAGAAAATTACATGAATCAAAAAAAATCAAATTTATTAATACTAATTTATGCACAACAAAAACTAGTATGAATAATAAATTTGATACCATAATTCTTAATGGATCATTGCATCATATGCCTTTAACAAAAACTTTTTTTTATAACATAAATAAAATCTCCAAAAAAAATGCAATTTTCATATTTGTAGAACCTCACAATAAAAATTTTTTAATTAACTTATTAAGAAATATTAGAAAAAAAATTGACAAAACATATACCGAAGATCAAGTTTTTTTTGATCCTGAAATTTTTAAAAAAACGTTAAATAAAAATGGTTTAAAAGTTTTAAAAGAAAAATATTATGGATTTCTGGTCCCACCATTTGCTGAAGTTCCTTTAAAACCACAATTTTTTGGATTTTTAGTAGCCAAGATATTAATTTTCATGGAATTAATTTTGAATTTTATAATGGTTGGTAAATTAAGAAAATTAACATGGTTATTTGGAATTTATTGCAAAAAATAGTACAGAGTAGATCTATTACTGGCTATACTACTTTTTCTATTTTAATTTTTACATTTTCAATACTTTTATTAAACATATTATTCTTTATATTTAAAAATGAGAGAGTTGCTGCAATTATCACGTTATCAATTATATTTTTTTGTAACTTTCTTTATTTAGTATTTTTTTTTAAAGTAGATAAAAAAAAATCTTTTTTATTATTTTTTTTATTTTCATCTCTAGTCTTTAGAAATATTGAATATTTTATTTTTTCTAGTTTTATTTCTTTGGATAAAAATATAAATTTTGCATGGATAGTTTCTTTAATAATCTCTCTATCTTTAAAATTTTTGTACTATAAATTTTTCAGTAAAAAATTCTTTATATTTAAATGAAAATTATTCATATTATATCTGGTTTAGGATTAGGAGGAGCGGAAAACACCTTATATAATTTGGTTAAATATAATAGAGATAAAAATAAACATATAGTTATATCTCTTTCAAATAAAAAATTTTATGAAAAAAAATTTAATAGTATTGATGTAAATATTATTAATTTAGATTTTAAAAATTATTTCTTAAAAAGTATTTTCATATTATTAAAAACTTTAAAAAAAATAAAACCTGACATTATCCAATCATGGATGTATCATGCTGAATTTTTAACTATAATTTTAAAATTAATAGGTTATAAAAAAATATTTTGGAATATACGAAATTCAACACCATATTCAAAAAATTTTAAATTAAAAACTAAAATTTTAATTTTTATAAATTCTCTTTTTTCACATATTGTTCCCCATAAAATAATTTCATGTTCATCATTAGCTTCTAAAAACCATATTAATATTGGCTACGATAAAACAAAATTAATAGATATTTTTAATGGTGTAGATTTAAAAAGATTTAAAATAAGAAATAAAATTACAAGAAAAAAAAATGAAATTATTATAGGATGTGTTGCAAGGTGGCATCCACAAAAAGATTATTTAAATTTGATTAAATCTCTTAACTTACTTATTCATAAAAATATTTATAATTGGAAGTGTTATTTTGTAGGTAAAGGTTTAGATTATCAAAACACAGAAGTTGTAATGTTAATTAAAAAATATGGGCTACACAAACATGTCAAATTAATGGGGCCTATAGAAAAAGTAGAGAATTTTTATAATAAAATAGATTTTTTAGTATTGCCAAGCAAAGATGGCGAAGGATTTCCAAATGTTTTGGCAGAATCGTATGCTTCTGGTGTTATGTGCATTTCTACAGATGTTGGAGATGCAAAGCGAATTATTAATTGTAAAAAATATTTAGTTAAGCCAGGAAATTCATATAAATTATACAAATCAATTTTAAAAATGTTTAATGATCAAAAACGAATAAGTGTACAAAATAAATTAATATTAAGAAATAGAATAAAAAATAAATTTTCTATGAAAAAAATGATAACGAAATATAATACTGTTTGGAAGAATGACTGAATTTATAGTTGCATCCTTACTTATTTTTATAACTTATTTTTTTTTAATTATTAAATTTGATTATTTAAGAAATATTTTAACTTTAGTATTATTAACCAGACTTTTATTGTTGGTCATCAATAATTTTTTTTTTTATCTTTTAGATGCAGATAAAGATGGACTAAATTTCTATAAAGTAATGTTAGATCCTTCCACATCTGGATCAGCTGATCTAATATTTGCAGATGTTTACTTTTATTCTAAAATTTTAAATTATGTTTTTAAAATTTTTGAACCTAATATTTATTTAGCTCAATCATTTAGTATATGTTTTTGTTTAATAAGCTGTATTTTATTTTATAAGTTAGTTAATTTTTTTTCTGAAGATAGAAAAACATCTTTGATACTTACAGCTATTTTTTCTTTTTTTCCTGCATATATGAATTATTCAATTTTAACCATGAGAGAAGTTTTTATTATTTTTTTTTTAATGCTAACTACTTATTCCTTTATAAAAATTTATTTTGAAAATAATAACAAATATTTGGTTTATTTTATTTTATGTTTTTTCTCTCTTTTTGTTTTGCACGGTGGCACCTTAGTTGGATATTTTTTTTTACTAACATTAATTTTGATTAAATGGTTTCGTTATTTTATTGTAAGGTTAATTAGAGATAAAAGATTAAATATATTTTTAATTGTTTTAATGATCACGTTATCTTTTACTGTTACTATCCCAATTATTGACACAGGTTTTTCTATTCCTTATTTAAGAGATCTAAGTCTTAAAGAATCATTAAATTTTAATTTAATAGATACGAATTTGAAGATTCAATATATTTCAAATAGAAGTCCAAAATCATCTTTTCCAATTTTTTTAATACCTGAAAATAATTTAGAATTTATATTTTTATTTATACCTAGGTATATTTATTTTCAATTTGCACCATTATTTATGCCGATAACGGATATTAAATTTTACGTAGTTATTCTTGTAGATAGTTTGCCTTATCTTCTATTAGTAATTATGATAATTAAGAATTATAAAATCATTTTTAAAGATAAAAAGTTTCTAATAATTCTTTTTTTATTTTTAATATTAAGTTTTACTTTTACCGTTGGAACTTTTAATATAGGACAATCAGTAAGACATCGAGTAAAATTTTTAATATTTCTTTTAATTTTAATTACGCCAATAATAAAAAAAATAGCTAATCATGAAAACATTAATTTTAGGAAAAAATAGTAAAATTTTTAAAAACTTAAAATTAGGAATCAAAAAAGAAAACTTAATATTATTTGACAGAAAAGACCTAGATCTTTTATTTAATAATCAAAAAAAAGAAATAATTGATAAATTAAAAAATGTTAAAATTATAATCAATTTTATTGGAGAATATAAAGATAAAACAAAAATGTTTGATTCTAACTTTTACTTCTTAAAAAAATTATTTAACATTTTAGATAAAAATAATAAAAATTTTACTTTTATACATTTTAGTTCATTAGGAGTTTATGGTTTGTACAATCGAATTACTAAACATAATCAATTGAATGAAAAATCAAAATTAAAATCAATAAATTATTACCAAAAAACGAAAATTATGGCAGAAAATTTTTTAAATTCTAAAAAAAAAAATCACTCAATTATAATTATTCGTTTAAGCTCAATTTATGAATTTAACTGGAAATTAAGATTTATTGAAATGATGCTTAATAATAAATTTATAAATTTTTTTTTTTATAAAACTTTTGCAGATGGAATATATAATTTTATTTTTTTAAAAGATCTAAATCTTTTAATGAAAAAAATGATATCAACCAAGTTGAATAAATCAAAAATTTATAATATTGTTGGAAACTATAAAATTGATAAAAAATTTTATAGTTTAAATATTAAATTTTTCAAAAAAAATAAAATAATAAATAATAAAATTAGTATTGATAATTCTTTAATTAAAAAGAAGTTTAAGATTATAAATTTTAAAAGTAATAAAATTTATATTCATTCATCATAAAAATGAAAAAAAAAATATGCTTTATAACTACTGATTATTACAATTTCGATGTTTTTTATAAAAAACATATTTTAAATTTATCAAAAAATTATGAAATATTTTTACTAGGTAAAAATATTAATAAATCAAAAATAAAATCAAAAAAAATAAATAAGTTTGAAATACCAATCACTAGAAAAATAAATATTTTAAATGATATCTTTGTATTGTTTAAGATTTATTTATTTTTAAAAAAGAATAAAATTTCAATGGTTCAAACACTTATGCCAAAAGCAGGATTACTTGGAATATTTTCTAGTTTTTTATGCAATGTACCTCTTAGAGTTCACATATTCTCAGGACAAGTATGGCACACAAAAAAAGGATTTTTAAAAAATTTTTTAATTTTTTGTGATAAAATAATTTCCAAAATTTCAACACATATTTTGTGTGATGGTGTTTCACAAAGAAAATTTTTAATTAATCAAAAAATTGTAAAAAAAAATAAGATATTAAATATTGGAGACGGGTCTATTTGTGGAGTAGATCCAAATGTTTATAATTTAAATTTTGCTGCAAGAAAAAATATTAGATTAAAATTTAATATTAAAAAAAATTGTTTTACATTTTTATATTTAGGAAGATTGAATGTGGATAAAGGTATTCATGAAACAATAAATTTTTTCTCAAAATTATTGAAAATTAATAATAATATATTTCTGTTGTTAGTGGGTAGAGATGAAATGAATTTTCAAAAATATTTTGATAAATTACCAAAACAAGTTAAAGATAAAATAAAGTATTGTGGATATCAAAAAAATTCTAATTTTTTTTACAATGCTTGTGATTGTAATATTTTGCTAAGTAGGAGAGAAGGATTTGGTAATTCAATTATTGAAAGTGCTTTTACAAAAAAATTTTCTATTATTTCTAATACTTATGGCTTAAAAGATTTCGTAAATAAAACAAATGGCTTAAGATTAACAAATTATACAAATCGAAGCATTTATAAAGTTAACAAATTAATTTTAAATAAGAAAAAAGTTGAAATGTTGTCTAGTAATGCTTATTACGACTCTAAAAGAAAATACAATAGTAAACTAGTAAGCAAAAATTATTACAATTTTTATAAATGCCTTCTATCAAAAATTTAAATTTGTCATTATCCCTTCCCGTTTTAATTTTCCCAGTATCACTAATTTTTGGACCAGCTATATATGAATTAAATGCTTTACTTTTAATTATTTTTTTTTTTTTTTCAAAAGAAAAAAATTTAATTAATGATGCAAAAAAATTTAAATTATTATTTTATTTTTATTTTTATTTAATTTTTGTTTCAATTTTTTCGACGGTAATTGATGAGTCATTAAAAGAAAGTGTTACCTTTCTTAGATTTATATTATTTTCAGTGGCATTGTTATTTTTTATTGAAAATGACATACAAATTATTAATAAATTTTATAAAATTTTAGCTACAATAATTATTTTATTTTTTTTTGATAGTTTATTTCAATATTATTTTGGAACAAACATATTAGGTTTTAAACAACAAAATCCTTTTAGAGTAAGTAGTTTTTTTACTGATGAGCTTATTATGGGAGGATTTTTTTTTAGGTTATTTCCTTTATTTATTGCTATTCATTATTTTGTAAAAAGAAAATTTGATAAATATTTTTATATTTATTTATTTATTTTTGAAATTATAATTTTTTTAAGCGGGGAAAGAGCTGCTTTAATACTCTATAACATGCTCATCTTTTTATTATTTATATTTTTTAAGGAATTAAGAAAAAAGATATTGTTTATTTTAACTGGTTTGATTGTTTTAATTGTTTTGTTTTTATTTTTAGATAAAAATTATAAACAAAGATATATTTTTGATACTCTTCAAGGACTTACAATAAAACAACACAACCTATCTAAAAATAAGATTAATATTATTTCTAATGAGCATGAAAGCCATTACAGAACTGCTATAAATATCTATAAAAAAAATATTTTTTTTGGATCAGGGCCAAAAACATTTAGAGTGGAGTGTAAAAAAACCGAATTTAAATTTGATCAGCGCAGTTGTGCCACTCATCCACATAACTATTACATAGAACTGTTATCGGAAACAGGTATTGTTGGTTTTTTATTTTTATTATTGTTCTATATTGCTATAATATATGAGATTATTAAACATCATAAAAGTAATAACTATGAGTATTTGATAATTCTTTTAGGTTTATCAATGATGTTTTTTCCATTAAGTCCATCTGGTAGTTTCTTTAATAATCTTTTAAGTTATTTTCATTTTATGAGTTTAACTTTTTTAATATATTTTAAAAAAAAAATTAAATGATCCTATTTTTTATTTCATTTTTGTTATTAAATTTTATTTTAGTTTTTTTTCATAAACATATTTCAAATTTAATAAATATTTATGATTTGCCCTCAGAAAATAAAATCCATAAAGAAAAAATTTCTTGTACTGGTGGAATTTATATTCTGTTAAACATATGTCTATTTTTAATATTATTACCCTTATTAAATAATAATACTTTAATTCTTAGCCTAGACATTAGACAATTAATGTCATTATTGTTTACAATTTTATCTTTATTAATAATTGGTATTCTAGATGATAAATACAAGTTATCTCCCAATATAAAATCAGTTTTATTCTTTTTGGTTTTTTTTATTTTTATTACTTTTGACTCAAAATCAATAATATCTGTCTTAAATTTATCTTTTACTACCTATAGCCCACACTTAAATCATTCTCAGGCTATAATTTTTACATTATTCTGTTACTTCTCATTTTTAAATGCATTTAATATGTTTGATGGGATTAATTTTCAATCTATTTTTTACTCAATTATATTTTTCTTGTTTTTTTTGATAAAATTAAATTATGATATATTTACAATAGCTATTCTGTTTTCTTTGTTATCAATTTTATTCCTTAATTTAAAAAATAAAATCTTTTTAGGTAACAATGGATCTAATATTATATCGTTTTTAATATCTTATCTAATTGTAAATTTGTATAACACAGACAAAGTGTTTGCTGACGACATCATCTTATTAATGTTAATTCCTGGCATAGATATGACGAGAATGATGTTTGAAAGAATTGCAGTTGGCAGAAATCCTTTTATAGGAGACTTATTTCATATTCATCATGTTTTAAATAAAAAATTAAATTTGTTAAAAACTCAAATATTAATATTTTTCCCAATTTTAATTTGTTTTTTATCTGTTTTGTATTTTAGAATAAACTCAGTATTTTTAATAATCATGACATTAATTTATTACTTTTTTGTTTTAAAATTCTTTAAAAAAGCTTTTTAAAGCTAATGGTCCTATCACGTACAATATTGATATCATAAGACCAATAACTGCATGTATAATTAGTTTCTCATAGAACATTCTAGAATAATCAATTATTTCCATTTGAAATTGATTTAAATTATAAACAAATGGATCGAATTTTTCACTATTTTCAATTTGTACTTTAGTAGGTTTTAAAAGACCATTATAATAGAGAAAAGAATTTATAGTTTCAAATTGATTGTAAAAATCTCGAAGAATTTCAATTGAAAAATCTTTAGTTTTTTTGTTAATAAAATGTATAAAATTTTTAGAACTTAATTCTTCAAAAAGTTTTGCTTTAATTAAATAATGAGATTCATATTCACTAGATTTATTTTGAACAAATTCAAAACATAAGAAAGCTTCTTCTAACCTATAACATTCTTGATAATTTAACTTGTCAACTAAAGTTTCGTAATATTTTTTTATTGAAAATAAATTGTCATTTCCTGATCGTTCCATTATTTGCATTGATAGAAGTTGAAAACCTGTATTTTTATTAAAAGTTATTTCCGATTGAGACTTAGCATCTAAACTATATCGATATTCTATTTTATTTGACATTAATTCGAAGTTGACATACCCCCCATAAAATATGAATGAAATCACTATAAGTATAATTCTGAATTTTAATAAGTGAATTCTATCGATTATGTGTTTTAAAGGAATTTCCATAAGCACTTAATTACACTGAAAATCAATTATATCAACAATTAATGTTTTTTATTTAAAAGATAGAAGATAAATCTTTAAATTGTAAAATAATGTATCTACTTTTTTGATATAAGTAAATTTATTTAAAGTTGTTATTTGTTGATCATATGTAGATTTGACATAGTCTAATTTTTTTTGAAAAAATATTTTTTTTAAAACCTTTACCAAAAAATTATGTTTGCTAATCGCTACAACTAGCTTGGTATTAATATTTTTTTTCTTTTCTTTAGATAAAAAATTTTCAATTTCATTCATACTCATGTACATAAAAACTTGATTTACAACTATTATATCGTAATTTAAATCATTATAATTTTCAACTTCTGAATATTTTCTATCGATATCATAATTTATTACGTTATTACTTAATAAATGCTTTTCTAATTGTTTTGTTCCACACCCAAAATCTAAGATTTTAGTATTTTTTTTTAAATCACCAATTTTAATAATTTGCTTAATAATTTTTTTATAATAAAAACTAAAGACTCCTTCATAATTTGTAGTAATATTTTTCATAAGTTATTCAAAAATTTAATTTAGTCTCTCTCAATTTTGATTTTATATCTTTGTTTGCGGTAACTAAAGTGTGCTGGATATTTTTCATTGTCAGAAACTCTCAATATATTAATTTGTGATAAAATTGATTTTCTAATATTTAATTCATTATCTTTGTTAGTCCTTTTTCTGAAATAAGTACTTTTGCCTGTTTGTTTTTTTAGTGGGATATTTGGATAAATTTTTAATATTTTATTAATTAATTTTATTGTAACTTGAGCCTGTTTGTATCTTATTTCATCTAAAAGTTCAGTGCCTTTAAGTTTTATACAAGATTTTAAGATTATATCACCACTGTCTAATTTATTTGAAGCAATGATTAAACACACCGGGATTTTGTTGGATCCATTTATTATCTGCCATTGAACAGGACTGAATCCTTTTCCTTTTGGAAGAGAACTTTCATGAATTATTAAATTGTATTTATTTTTTTTTAGAAAAGTTTCTTTAATGAATTTGGTGTAACCTAAAATGAATAAAATACTAAATCTTTTTGAGTCTTTTTGATTTACTTTAAAGTCGTAGATATATTTTTTATTTTTAATTGTATTTGAGTTAATAAACTTTTCTATCCAATTATTATATTTATCAAAAAGAAAACCAATTTTAGTTTTTTTCATATTTAGAAATTCTTTATCATTTTAATTGCTAAATTGAATTTATTTGGTGAAAAAAGTTTTTTTTGGCACATAAGCATTTTTCTAAAATAATATTTTTTGTTTATATTATTCAGAATAAGTTTAAAATAGTTCTTATCTAATCTATTATTAGATGCTTTTAATAAGATTGCACTTTTTGTTTGATGCATTTTATTTGCGATTTTATTTTCATGTTTGCTACCTGGAATTATGAGTAAAGGTTTTAGAGAGTTTGCTATCTTATAAGCAGTGATGCCACCACCTGTAATAACGAGGTCAGAATTCAATAAATATTTATCATAATCTCGATTATCATAAAAAAATTCAATATTTTTTCTTTTAAACTTATCTTTGATTTCATGAAATTTCTTTTTTATAAACCCTGGCCCAAAATTTATAGTAAACTTAAATTCATTTAAATCTAGATCATGTATAAATTTTGCAATCTGAAGTCCATAATTATGAAAATCAGAACCACCAAAACTTACAAAAATATTTTTAATTCTATTTTTCAATCTAATTCTTGAATTTGATTTTTTAAAAAAATATTTTAATCCCAAAAATTCATTATTATTTTTATTTTCTTTTAATAAAATTGAGTAATTGATTAAAAAATCATAGTTTTTTCTTTTTTTTTCACTATCAGAAAGTAGTACTTGGTTTTTAAATTTTAATTTAGAATAAATACTCATATATTCCTTTGGAAGATCAACAAAAACTATATTTGCAAATTTTTTTTTCACAGTTTTTTTTATATTTGTTAGATTAAAATTTTTTATTTGAATATTTCTTATATTTTTTTTAAACAATAATTTTTTAATTAATAAATTTTTATTAGTGACAAATATTTTTTCATAACTTCTAAGTTGTTTATTTTGAGCTATGCTTAATGATCTATAAAAATGGCCATAGGAAACACCAAACTCTCTTCCTACTTTTAAAATAAAAATAATTTTACGCATTTATTTTTGAAAAAATCTTACAATTTCAAAACCTTCACAATACTGTGTATTATTCTTAAACCCATCAATTTTGTTTTGATATTCTAAAAATTTTAACCATTTATAATTTGTTCTTTTCATTTCATCTGAATAAATTTTAATTAATTGAATTTTTTTTTTATACTGCTTTGTTATATCTACAAAAAAGTTTGCTTTAAAAAGTACATTTGTTTTATAAATATTACTTCTGTACATCATTATATTTTTTATATGTCTAGCAGCTGATAATGTCGCTAACCCTGCTGCTCTATGATCATGGTGGGCGTCACCAGTCCAATGTGTAAAAATCAAATCTGGCTTAACTCTGTCAATGTAATTTCTGATTGAAAGAACCAAATCATCGTTAACCAATAAATTATTTGTTTTATTATTTAAAATTTTAAAATTATTAATTTTTATTTTAGACCTAATTTTTTTAAAAGATTTTTCTGCAGATTCCTTTGTTCTGATTGTTTTATTTTTATTCTTATATTCTGAGTCAGTCAGTATTAAAAAATAATTTTTTTTTTTTAGGTTTTTAATTAAAGTTCCTCCACATCCAATTTCAATATCGTCTAAATGACTACCAATATATAAAATTTTTTTTATCTGATTCATTTTTTGTTTAACGTTTTAAATATTTTCTCTACCTTGATCCAATCATCTTTATAATCAATGTCTTGAGCTCTCCAATGGGGAATTTTAACTATTGCTGAATTATTATTATAAATCTCTTGTTTTTTAATCCACGCAGAGGGAGATGCCCAATAAAATTGACCTATATCATGATAGATTTTTTTGAACATTTTGCTACTTTTAAAAAAATTTTTTTTAGAGAATAGCATCTTATCAATTTTTTCTTTATTTTCATTAATAGTAAAAGATCTCAATGGTGTATGAGAAAAATTTGATGCAGAGAATACAAACTGGTATTTCTTATTTCTTATTTTTTTATAACCCCTAATTATGTCTGAAGGAAAAATTAATGGTGCAGTTGGAAAAATACAGCATATATAATTTGGTTTTTTCTTTTGGATTGAATTTTTTATATAAAATCTAATCAAATCTTGAATACCTACTGACTCACGATTGAGACTCTTTGGTCTTAAGAAGGGAACTTCTGCATTATATTTTTTTGCAATTCTTTCGATTCTTTTACTATCTGTTAATACAATTACCTTATCAAATAATTTTGATTTAATTGCATTATTTATTGACCAATAAATCATTGGTTTACCAAAAAAGTTTTTAAAATTTTTTTTAGGAATTCTGCTACTATGCTCTTTAGCTGGAATTATTGCTATATTTTTCATTAATATTAAAAATTATATATTCTGAGTATTTTAATTACATAACTTTTTTTCTTATTCAATAAAAAAAGGGTATATTCATATTCAACAGTTTGAAATAAAAATAATTTGAATGTTGCAATTAAATATAACTAATTAATATTTATAGATGAAAGATAAAGTTGCCATTTTAGGTGCTGGAGCCTCAGGTCTTGGAACATACTTAGGATTAATAAAAAATGGTTATACCAATATAGATGTTTATAATTCATCTAATAGAAACAATATTAGATATAGTAAATTAAATAATATTGAAAATTTAGATAAAAAAATTAAAAATTTATATTCAATTTTAAAAAGTTTAAAAAACTATGGAATTCTAAATCGTAAATCTTATTTAGGTGCATATTTGGATGAAATCAAAATTAACAAAAAAAGTTTAATTTATAATAACAATATAGAGTATGGTTTAACTAATTTTTGGGGAGGAATATTACAAGATTTTGATGATGAATATTTGTCAAATAACAAAGTTTTAAATAAATCCAACACACTTAAAGATAAATATAGAGAATTATCATTAACTATACCGATAACAAATCCTGGCTTAAATAATAAATTTATTAATTCAATTTCAAATAATAACGCAATTAAAATTTCAAATTTAAACTCAAAATTTAATGATTATTTAAATCAAAAGAATGAAATAAATCATTTTATAAGTCCAGTATCACTGGAGACATCTGAAAATAAAAATTTTAAAGAATGTCTATGTATTATAGGAGCCTGTCCAATACATTCAATATTTTCAACTGAAGAGTATTTTAAATCACAAAAAATCAAGGTAATAAATCAAGAAATTGAAAGAATAAACTTCAAAACAAATGAAATTATTTTTTTAGATGAGAAAAAAAAATACGACAAAATATATATTAACTTAGGTCCCTATAATTCACAAAAACTAATCATAAAAAGTATGGGACTTGAGGAAAATGAAAACATATTAATTAAAGACGGTACAAGCTATGTTTTTCCAATATATTTTACTGGAAAGATAAATTTTGAAAATACAAAAAATTTTTTTAATTTAACTAACAATATAATTAATTTTAAAAATCAAAATGACAAAACATTAACGTTACAAATCTATCCATCTACAGATCATATAATAAGATCAATTTTACCAAAATTTCTATTTAATATGTCTTCATCAATATCCAACTTATTCCTTAAAAGAATACTATGGGTTAAATGTTATCTTCCATATGGAGTGGAGACTGAAAAAACGTTCTCTTTAACTGGAAAAGATTTTTTTGAAAAAAAAGATATTAATAAAATTGAACAAGATAAAAAATTTATATTTGAAAAAATTTCTCAAGTTTTAAAAAAAAGTGATTTTTTTCCAATAAATATAACAATGAATGGCAAAACAAGTTCTCATTACAGTGGTTGTAATCAAAATATTTTAAAAATGTTTGATGCTAGTTCCTCAAAAATATCAAATAATATAATTTTATCTGATTCGACACTATGGAATTCTATACCAAGTCAATCCCCAACTTTTACAATCATGGCTAATGCAATGGATATAAGTACTAAAAATGAATAATTTCATCAATGAATTAATATAAATAATTTTATGGCTTTATATAATTTTTTTATCTACTTAATATAAATTAAAAAAATTTTATGATTTTAAAAAAAAATATTATAGTTGTTACTGGAGGAGCTGGTTTTATAGGATCAAACTTGATTAACGTACTCTTAAAAAAAAATAATATGAAAATTATCAGTATAGACAATTATTCTACTGGTACGAAAAAAAATCATTTTAAAGATAAAAGAATTAAATATATTAAATCTAATACTCAAAATATATCAAATATTTTAAAACCATATAAAAAAAAAATTCATACAATTTTTCATTTTGGAGAATTTTCTAGAATCTACCAAAGCTTTATTAAAATGAATGAGTGTATAAATTCTAATACCATAGGAACAAATGCTGTATTTAATTTTTGCTTAAATAATAGCATTAGACTTGTATATTCTGCAACTTCCGCAAGCATAGGAAATAATGGTCTTGATAGAAATTTATCTCCCTACGCGTTCACAAAAGCAAAAAACTTAGAGATGTTAGAAAATTTAAAAAAATGGTTCAAATTTAAAAGTGAGATAATCTATTTTTATAACGTTTATGGTCCAGGGCAAATTAGGAATGGGGATATGGCAACAGTAATAGGTATTTTTGAGGACCAATATATTAACAAAAAACCATTAACAATTGTAAAGCCTGGATCTCAAACAAGAAGATTTACGCATGTTTATGATACTGTTGAAGCATGTTATATTGCTTGGAAAAAAAATAATTCAAGTCATTATAGTATTTCAAGTAAAAAAAGTTATTCAATATTGCAGGTGGCTAAAATGTTTAATTCGAAAATTAAATTTTTACCCTCAAGATCAGGTGAGAGGTATGCTTCCGCTCTAACAAAGATGTATCTATCAAATAAAGTAAATAGAATGTTTGGTAAAATTGAATTAAAGGATTACTTAAAAACCTTAATTAAGAATAATTAATTAAAGCTTTTTACCTGTTTACATTATAGGCAATATATGTATAAGTCCCACTGCCGGTGATTATTGCGTAGGTGTTACACCCGATCCCATATCGAACTCGGAAGTTAAGCCCTTCAGCGCCAATGGTACTTTGTCTTAAGACACGGAAGAGTAGGACGTTGCCGGCATTTTAAATTATGAAAATTAAAAGTTCATTAAAATCTATTAAAAAAAGGGACTTAAACTCTAAACTTGTAAGAAGAAGAGGTAGAGTTTACGTAATTAATAAAACCAACCCAAAGTTTAAAGCCAGACAAAAATAATTTTTATGGATAATCAAGACCATAAAAACACATGGAATAATTTTACTAAATTTGTGTTGTGGGGTACTGTCGCGGTTATAGGGATCTTGGTTTTAATGGCTATATTCTTGTTATAAAGTCCACTCATGAGAATAGGTTCAGTTTTAGAAAATCAAAAAAATGAAAAACGTGTTGCAATAACACCAGAAATTATAAAAAAATATATTTCACTTGGTTTTGATGTATCTTTACCCGAAAATTATGCCGAACATTTAGGAGTGAAGGATGAAGAATATAAACAATTAGGTGTTTCAATATTAAAAGATGAAAAAGAAATTATAGATAGTTCAGATATTATTGTTCAATTAGGTTTACTAAATGATGATAAAAGTTCTTTATTGAAAGAAAATCAAATATTTATTGGTGTTTTAAATCCATATGATAATAAAGATAAGATAAATAATTTAGTTAAAAAAAATATAAATACTTTCTCACTAGAATTACTTCCAAGAATAACTAGAGCTCAGTCAATGGATATACTATCTTCACAAGCAAATCTTGCGGGCTACAAAGCGGTAGTAGAGTCATTTTCTTATTTTGAAAAAGCTATTCCAATGATGATGACTGCAGCAGGCACAATTCCTGCAGCAAAAGTGTTAGTTGTTGGAGCAGGAGTTGCGGGATTACAGGCAATTGCAACTGCAAAAAGAATGGGTGCAATTGTATTTGCAACAGATGTTAGAATGGCTTCTAAAGAACAGGTTGAAAGCTTAGGAGGAAAATTTTTAACAGTTGAAGGAGCTGAAAATTTAGAAACTGAAGGAGGTTATGCTAAAGAAGCTTCGGATGATTTTAAAAAGAAACAAGAGGAATTATTATCAGAAACATTAAAAAAAATTGATATTGTAATTTGTACGGCTTTAATTCCTGGAAAAAAAGCACCAGTAATTATTAAAGAAGATATGATTAATAATATGAATTCTGGTTCGATAATTTATGATTTAGCAGCCACTCAAGGTGGCAACACGGCACATACTAAAGTCGATGAAATTATTGATAAAAATGGAGTAAAAATAATGGGGGAAAGTAATATTTTAAACAAACTTCCAACTTCAGCATCTAATTTATATGCTAAAAATGTATTTAATTTTGTTTCAAATTTATATGACAAGGAAAATAAAAAGATAAATATAAATTTAGAAGATGAGATAATAGAGAAAACTTTGATAAAATAAAATTATGGAAATAGACCCATTTATATTTAGATTAAGTATTTTTATCCTTTCAATTTTTATAGGATATTATGTGGTTTGGAGCGTAACCCCATCACTTCATACTCCTTTAATGTCCGTTACGAACGCAATTTCATCAGTAATAATTGTGGGTGCAATTATTGCCGGTTTAGCTGGGGATTCTGAAAGCATATTTAACACATCAAGCATCTTTGGTTTTTTAGCAATATCACTTGCTGCTATTAATATTTTTGGTGGCTTTTTAGTTACACAAAGAATGCTAGCAATGTATAAAAAAAAGAAAAAGAATAAATAATGTTATCAGCAAATTTATCAGCAATATTCTATCTGATTTCAGGGGTGTTATTTATTTTAGCTTTGAGAGGACTTTCTTCACCAGAGACATCCAGACAAGGAAATTTCTTTGGTATTTTAGGTATGATTATTGCGATTACAGTTACATTTTTATCTATTGGAAATTTTTCAACTGGATTTGTAATTGTTTTAATCTTTCTTTTATTTGGGGGGTTAATAGGTGCCTTTATTGCTTATAAAATTCCGATGACAGCGATGCCAGAGCTAGTTGCTGGCTTTCATAGTTTAGTTGGTCTCGCAGCAGTATTTGTTGCTATAGCTGCATTTTTAAACCCAGAAGCCTTTAATTTAGGATCACCAGGCAACATTAAACTTGGAAGTTTGATTGAAATGTCAATTGGTGCAGCAGTCGGTGCAATAACTTTTTCAGGATCAATTATTGCTTTTTTAAAGCTTCAAGGAATAATGTCAGGATCACCCATTACTTTCAAAGGCCAGCATCCACTTAATGCTTTGATTTTAATTTCAATAATTGTATTAATTTATCTACTTTGCTCCACTCAATCTTCCAATTTTTTTTGGATTTTATTGGTTGTATCATTTTTAATTGGTTTTTTATTAATAATTCCAATCGGTGGTGCAGATATGCCAGTGGTGATTTCAATGTTAAACTCATATTCAGGTTGGGCGGCAGCTGGAATTGGATTCACCTTAGAAAATACAGCATTAATAATTACAGGAGCATTAGTTGGATCATCTGGAGCAATATTATCTTATATAATGTGTAAAGGGATGAATAGATCATTCTTTAATGTTATTTTAGGAGGATTTGGTGCAACTGAACAATCTTCATCTTCACAGAATAAAGAACAAAGACCAGTAAAAAGTGGAAATGCAGATGATGCAGCTTTTTTAATGAAGAATGCTTCATCAGTTATAATTGTACCGGGCTATGGTATGGCTGTTGCACAAGCGCAACATGCTTTAAGAGAAATGGTTGATACATTAAAAAAAAATGACATAAAAGTCTCTTATGCAATACATCCTGTTGCAGGACGAATGCCAGGGCATATGAACGTACTATTAGCTGAAGCAAATGTTCCATATGATGAAGTATTTGAATTAGAAGAAATTAATAATGATTTCGCAAATGCAGATGTAGCTTTTGTTATTGGAGCTAATGATGTAACAAATCCAGTTGCAAAAACAGACCCACAAAGTCCAATCTATGGTATGCCAGTACTTGATGTTGAAAAATGTAAGTCAGTGTTATTTGTTAAACGTAGTTTATCACCTGGCTACGCTGGAATTGACAATGATTTATTTTATAAAGAAAATACTTTAATGTTATTTGCAGATGCAAAAAAAATGACAGAAGATATTACTAAAAATCTCTAGGTATAAATTTGAATACTAAAATATTTTGTGACATTGCAGAAATAAATCTAATTAAAAAATTTAATAAAAAAAAGATTGTCAAAGGGTTTACGACAAATCCTAGCCTAATGAGAATGGCTGGGGCAAAAGATTATAAATCATATTCAAAAAGAATTCTTAAGATTTGCAATAATAAACCTGTATCACTTGAAGTATTTGCTGATGATTATGAAGAAATGAAAATTCAAGCAATTAAAATTAATGATTGGGGAAAAAATGTTTATGTAAAAGTACCGGTAGCTAATTCTAAAGGTAAATTTATGGGCAAAATTATTAAAGAACTAAATAATCAAAATATAAAACTTAACATAACAGCTGTTTATAATTCCAAACAAACTGAAAAAATTTTAAAGTTAATTAATAAAAAAACAAAAGTAATCATTTCTATTTTTGCAGGAAGAGCAGGTGACACAGGAAAGGATCCGTTACCAGAGTTCGTTAAGAGTATTAAATTAGCTAAAAAATATAATAATGTTGAAATATTATGGGCAAGTGTTCGTGAGCCTTATAATTATTTGCAAGCAAAACAATTAGGTTGTCATATAATTACAATTCCTCCTTTAATAATTGAAAAAATTGAAAAATTTGGAAAGACATTTGATGAACTTACAAAAGAAACTGTAAAAAATTTTTTAATAGATAGCAAAAAATCAAAATTTAAGATTTAATTAAATAAAGCAATGCTTTAAGTAAAATTTATGTCAAAAAAGATAATTACTAATGTTAAAAAAAACAAGAATAAATATTAGAACAACTCTAAAAATTTATATTAAAGTTTTACAAAGTTTTTTATTAAGTAAAGGTAAAAAAAATGAAGAAATTTTTAAAAATTCTCTAAAAAAATTTTTAGCAACTGATAATATATCATTAACATCTCAGGGTAGAGTTGCTGCATTTAATATTTTTAAAGTTCTCATATCAGAAAAAAAAAAAGAAATATTAATTTGTCCTTATACATTAACAGAAATAATACATTCTATTATCTACGCTGGTGGTAAACCAGTTTTTGTTGAAATAGATTTAAAAAAAGGACTACCTTTAGAAAAGGATTTGGATCAAAAAATAAATGAAAATACAGCAGGCTTAGTACTTACTCATCTTTATTCAAACAAGGAAGATATTTTAAATTTTCATAAAAAATATAATAATAAAATAAAAATTATTGAGGATGCTGCAATAAATTTTGGAGCTAAAGTTGATCATGAAAAATCTATTGGAACTTTGTTTGATTATGGATTTTATAGTTTTGGTATAATGAAACATATTTGTACTTTTAATGGGGGTGCTATTTATTCTAAAGATCAATCTAAACTTTATGAAATAGAGCAGAATCTGAAAAAAAATATGAATTATCCAACAATGAAATCTTTGAAACTTATAATTTTTTGTATGTTTATTGATATTTTTTATAGCAAATATGTATATAATTTTTTTACATATTATGTGCTAAAGCTTTCTATTAAAAAATTGGACAAATTAATGAATCCAAATGTATATCCAGAGCTTTTTGAGTCAATTCCAAAAAATTATTATTATAAATTTCAGAGTAATTTTGCAATATCGGGAATAGAAAATTTAAAAATTATAGCAAATGGAATAAATAATAGGATTGAAAAAGTAAAATTGTATGAAAATTATTTAAACACAAGTTTAAAAATCAATAATTTTAGTGTTTATCAGATTAATTCATTCTTAGAATTTCCAGTATTATTAAAAAAAACTAATAATAAATTCTTAAGTAAAGAATTATTGAAAAAAGGTTATGATATTAGACGCACTTGGTATGTTAATAGTTTAAGATATTTCAAATCAAATTTTGTTCTAGAAAAATTTTTTAATTGTGAAAATTTACATGAAAAAGTCTTAAGCTTACCAACTCATGACAATATATCAGAAAAAGATATTGTTAATATTTGTAAAATAATAAATTTTCATGAAAACAATGAAAAATAAAAAAGTTTGTATTATCATAACACTGTAAAAAAATTTTTTTACACAATCTTTTCTTCATTCTTCAAGTTCTGAGCCTTAACTTTAATAAGTTAGATAAAATTTTCAAAAAATTTTATTGGAACATATTTTTAATGTGATAGAGAATATGAGATAATAATTTTTAACATATATTAAAAATATTAAAAAATTTTATGAAAAAAATTTTAGGAATTGTAGTTTTGGTTTTTTTCTTGAGTGGAAATATAAGTTTTTCAGCTGAACCTCCTACATGGGATAGAAAAAGTCTAAATATAACAAACCATGGATGGAAGATAAAAAGTTTTTCGAGTACTCATATCACTGATATACCTATCGAAATTTATACTTTAGTAAAAAGCAACTGGATTCTTAAATGTAGCATTTTTTTCAAAAATTCAGATTCATATGGATATTGCACTTTAACATAAATGAAACAGCTTCTATTTGATAAGATAAATTATCAAAGCACTATCAAATTTGAATGAGAGAAATTTTAGATAAAAAATTTAATTTAAAACAAAATTATTTATATTTAATAGTTTTTTTTGTTTTTATTATAATTGCTTTATATCATATAAGATCTGGCTATCATATGACATCTGACTCATATAGATTATCTAGATGGGCTGATAAATTAATAGAATTAAATTTTAATTTTTTTGATTTTTATTCAATAGAAAAATCAGGTCATAGACCCCATCTTTTTTTTTTTACAATACCAGTATTATCTATAGCACTATGTAAATATTTTTTTGTAAATGAATGGCAAAGTGTTTTTTTTATAATAAATTTATCATTACTATTAATTTTTCTAATTATTTTTGTAAATTCTCTTTTATTAGTTCGTGTTAAGCCTATATTAATTTTTCTTTCTTTCCCTTTAATAATTGTATCAGCTGATGTTTTAACTTGGCCTAGATATATATTATCAGATATGATTTATGCGTTTTTAGTCATGTTATCAGTTTATTTTATAGCAAAAAGTGTTGTGAAAAATAAAATTTGTTTTCCTGAATTATTATTAATAATTTTTTTATTACTTGCCTCAAGACCATCTTCAATTCCAGTAGTATTTGCAATAATCTTTTTTGTTTTAATTTCAAATTTTCAAATATTTTTAAAGTCTAAAAATATCTTATTTTTTTTATCGATATTATTTTTTTTTACACCGTTTATATTTGCTTTTTTAAATTCAGTCATTAATACTTATTTCAGTGAAATTCCCAATTTAAAATATTTAATCAAGATGGTAAAAATTGGAATGATAATTCATGATCGTCCCGACACATGGATTAACATCCAAAATAATTTTTTTGACATTGTGTATTTATATTTTTTAAGAAGTATAAATTTTTTTAACCCATATGCATTAACTTTTTCAAAGTTTCACTTAGTAGTGAATTTTTTTCAATTTTTTATGATTCTATTTTCAATTTTCATATGGTTATTTTCAATTAGTTATACAAAAATTCAAATTAAAATAACTTTATTTATTTTAATACTAAGTCTTTTTGTTGCAGAATTTCATTCATTTACATTAATTGATTACGATTGGAGATTCAGATTTCCAGTAATTTTACCTTTATTGATGCTTTTTCCATTATCTTTAAGTATGTTTGTGTATAAAGATAAAAGCTGAATTCTAGATAAATTATGGATATCACAGTTATAATACCTGTTTATAATGAAGAGAAGTATATTAATAAGATTATTAAGAAAGTTAATGATGTAAAAATAAAAAAAGAAATCATAGTTGTTAATGATGGATCAACTGATAACACTATTCAAGAATTAAAAAAAATAAATTTAAGTAATCTAAAAATTATTGATAATAATATCAATAAAGGCAAAGGGTACGCCATAAGATGTGCGCTAAAATATGTTAATAATGATATTATCATCATACAAGATGCAGATTTGGAGTATAGTCCATTAGACTATCCAAACCTTATTGAACCATTTAATAAAATGGACAAGATTGTTGTGTATGGGAGTAGATTTTTAGAAAAAAAAACCTTTAATCTTAGAAAAGGTTTAAATCATAATTTCAGATACGTTATCAATAAAGGACTAACTTATCTTTTTAATATCTTAAATGGCCAATCAATTACAGATGCCCATACATGCTACAAGGTGTTCCCAAAAAATATGATCTCAAAACTTAATTTAGTTGAGGATAATTTTTGTTTTTGTTCAGAATTTTCTACAAAAACAGTAAAACTTGGCTATAAAATTCATGAAGTACCAATTTCATATACTTCAAGATCTAAAGCTGAAGGTAAAAAAATCACTTACAGAGATGGCCTCCTTGTTATAAAGTCGTTATTTAAATACAGGTTTTTTAATTAAAATGAAATTAAAAACTATTTTTTCTATTATTTACATAAATTTTATAATTTGGATAAGAAAATTTTTTAAATTAGAAATAAAACCCTATAAAATTTTAGTTAATTTAACTGATTTGTGTAATTCTAGATGTAATTTTTGTGATATATGGAAAATTAGACCTGAAAATGAAATTAATATTCCAGAAATTGAAGATATATTTAAATCATTAAATTCAAATCTTTACTGGTTATCCTTGAGTGGTGGCGAGGTAACATTGGTTAAATATTATAAACAGATGATAGATAGTTTGGTTAAAAATTGCAAAAATATTAAAATACTTGCTTTTACAACTAATGCATTAGCAGTAAATAGAGCAGTTGAATATGCTTCCTACGCCAAAGAAAAAGGTTTAGATGTTTTAGTAACAATTAGTTTGGACGGAGATGAGAAAACCCATGATGAGTTAAGAGGAATTAAGGGTAATTATAATAAATGCTTTGACCTTTATTACAAACTAAGAAAGAAGCAAATTAATTGTAATTTTGGAATAACTATAAGCGACCAGAACCATGATTTTATTTTACAAAAATATTTAAAATATAAAAATTTGATTAAAGCAGTAACTTTTGTTCATAATCATGGAATTTTTGGGATTGATAAAAAAATTGAAGACAGCAAAGTTTTGAAATCAATTGAATATATATATAATAATTATCCAACAGATAAATTAGAACATATTGTTGAGAAAATACATTTAAAAATAGCTGTTTTATTTTTAAGAAAAAGTAGGAAAAAAAATATTATTCCTTGTGATGCAATAAACACCTCATTACATGTCATGCCAAATGGAGACGTAAAACCTTGCATGTTTATGGAAAGCCTGGGTAATTTAAAAGATAAAAAAATTAATGAAATTTTGAATAATAAAAATACTTATTTAGTTAAAGAACAAATAAAAAAAAATAATTGTCCTAAGTGTTGGATGAACTGTTATTCTCCACATTCAATAATGCAACATCCGTTAAAATCTCTAGTAAAATTTTTTGTAAAATAGAATTTCTTAAGGATTAATTATTTTAATTTACAAAGATTTTTAAGTTTCTAAAAAAATTTATTTCTCAAATTTAAAATTTTATTAATTGGTTGCGGGGGACGGATTTGAACCGCCGACCTTCAGGTTATGAGCCTGACGAGCTACCAGACTGCTCCACCCCGCGGTATACTTAAATTCTATTTTTAAGTTTATTTAATTTTTTAACT
>Ga0181564_10000167_pt1 | contig 51704 bp, 33 predicted proteins | sample 011ome_24_FD_134512 | JGI IMG/M metagenome (GOLD analysis project Ga0181564, IMG submission 134512) | Coastal salt marsh microbial communities from the Groves Creek Marsh, Skidaway Island, Georgia - 011513CT metaG (megahit assembly) | ecosystem: Environmental > Aquatic > Marine > Intertidal... | reverse complement strand
TCGCCGCGTGAGAGCTGACCGCCGGTGTGAGATTTGTGAGGAAATACTTCCAGCTTCCAGCCGGAGATTCGGGAAAGTGAACCGAACGAATCGTAGGAGATTCGATAGTCATCTTGTCTTGGGAACGGGCCGGAGGTCTGAATCGTCCCGTCGGTCTCGGCGTGGAATTCCGTGCCTTCGGCTGACTGCATAGTTTGCGGACGCAATGGGTTCCACGCCGCGTAGTCGGCTGGTAGATCGACTCGCGTTTTTTTCAGCCATGGGGTAAAGGCTTCCGAAGCTTCAGACTTGGCCGTCTTGGAAAGCTCTTGTGACCGCATATGCCATTCCTCGGCTTCTGTTACAGCTTGCGCAGCATGTGGAGCCTCATAGGGTAGATACGGCTTGGCCTTGGTTCCGGCGGCGCCAGATTCGTCAATGCTGTTGAAGAAGGCAAAGAGACTGTAGAAGTCCTTTTGGGAAACGGGATCAAATTTGTGGTCGTGACACTGCGTGCATCCCAAGGTGAGTCCGAGCCAGACAGTTCCGGTGGTATTGACTCGATCGATGACGTAGTCGATCCGAGACTCCTCGGGATCTCTTCCGCCCTCGCCGTTGGTCATGTGGTTGCGGTGAAAGCAGGTCGCAAGGATTTGTTCGGGAGTCGCGTCAGGAAGCAGGTCTCCGGCAAATTGCTCAATCGTGAACTGATCGAAAGGCTTGTTCTCGGCGAAGGAGTCGATCACCCAGTCCCGCCACGGCCAGTTGGTTCTTTCCCGGTCACCCTGGTATCCGTCGGTGTCGGAATAGCGGGCGGCATCGAGCCACCACATGGCGAGTCGCTCGGCATGGTGTGGTGACTCGAGCAGGCGGTCGACGAGAATGGACCATTCGGATTTCTCGCCTTCCATTGTCGCGGTCGGAGGCAGCCCGGTGAGAGCAAAAGAAAGTCGTCGCTTTTGCACGTGGGGAGGGGCGGCGGGAGAAGGAGAAAGAGCTTCCGCAGCGAGGCGCTCCCGGATGAAAGCGTCTACGGGATGGGGGTCTGATGCGGGTAGCGGAGGACGCTCTGGTTTCTCAAAGGCCCAATGTTTGCCCCAAGTCGCGCCTTGTTCGATCCAGCGACGCACTAGATTCCTTTCCGCATCGGTGAGCGGTTTTCGATGCGAGTCGGGAGGTGGCATCAGTTCCTCTTCATCCTCAGTAATGAGCCGATGCCAGAGTTCGCTGGCTTCGAGATCTCCGGGAGTAATGACCGCGACTTGATCTTTGTCGCCCTTTGCTTCCTCTTCCAGATCGAGACGCAGCTTTGCCTTCCGGTGGCTCGGGTCCGGGCCATGGCAATGAAAGCAACGATCCGATAAAATGGGAAGAATATCCCTACTGAAAGATACGGCGTCTTCCGCCTGCGCGAGAGGGAATGCCCCAAGCAGACCAAATGAGAGCAGGGCGAATCTTGCCTCTTGAGAATTGAACGCTCTTCGTGCCATGTCTAACTGTCGTGTCCACATACCCTAATTGTCTTGTAGCGCAGTAGCGGATTTTTTGTATGTTTTGACCATCATGCCTGAGGAGTTTCAATCGATGATCCACGAGCCATTCTTTGCTCAGGGCCTTGAGTTAGGGGCTCTCGTGGAATTATTCGATTACATTCCTGGAGTGATCTTTTACGCCAAGGACAAAGAGAGCCGATACGTTGCGGCGAACCGTGCGATGCTTGATGCTAAAGAACTCAAGAACCCAGACGAATTACTGGGTAAGACAGACCGGGATTTTCACCCGTCGGTTTTTGCTGACGCCTATATCGCGGAAGATCAGAAGATACTCAAAACGGGCAGTGCTTTGCCCAACGAGATCTGGTTCGTTATTGATCGCTCAGGAAAGCCAGGCTGGTTTCATTCGACCAAAGTTCCTCTGCGAAACGAAGTAGGAGATGTCGTTGGGATTGCTGGTGTGCGATATGCGATTGCAACTCCGGAGGACCGAAGGCGGCAGTTTCGAAGGCTAGCACCTGTGATTCTTCATCTCGAACGCCACTACACCGATACCATATCGATGAAAGAGATGGCGAGGTTTGCTGAGATGTCGAGCACTCACTTTAATCGGGAATTTCATGCGATTTTTCGAATGCCGCCAACCCGATTTCTTCACGCATTGCGAATTGAAAAAGCGAGGCAACTCCTCTCCAGCACGGATGCTTCGATTGGAGAGATTGCAATCGCGACGGGCTATCATGACCAGAGCCATTTCAATCGTCACTTTGGTCGCATTGTCAGGATGACGCCTAAGGAGTTCCGAAATCGCTTCCGGTAGAATTGCGAATGGAGAGAAGTTACTCGCCGGTATTCAAATTTTTCAGGATCACACGTGCGACCTCATTTCCCATTATTCTACAGCCTTCTGGCGATAGATGAATTCCATCCGAAGGACGAAGTATCTTTGCGGGTCCTGTCTTTTTCATGAAGCGGTTTAGATCGTTCACGACTACGCCAAACTCTTCCAGAACTATAAGAGCGGCTGCATTGTAGGTTTGAATGTCGGAATTCCGGCGAACCACCCGACCATAACCTTTTGAGGTGGCCTGTTGCTCTTCGTTTACTACTGAGGTCATTGCGAAGATCAATTCTGCATCAGTCAGTTTTCTGAGCTTTTCGAAAATGGCCCTCAAATTCGTTTCGTAAGTTTCGAGAGTGTGCCTCGGCTTCCCGGTTTTCGGATTCAGAAACATGTCATGAAGGCCGACATTGATATGAATCACTTGGGCGTCCTCCAATCCAGAGAGCCAGCGTTCGAGGTTTTCGAGAACAAAGGCGGTATGGCTACAGTTGTCTTTTGGAGCAGAAACGATTGCTTTTCCCTCGAGTGCCTGAGTCACCGCAGCCTGGTAGTTCATTCGGATCGAATCTCCTAACAAAACTACTTTGGGAAGCGTCGGAGCGGGCTCCGAAGCCGTTGCAATCGCTACGAAAGAAGTCAGTAGCAGGACGGTGAAAGATTTCATGAATGGAGTGTGAACTATGGAGGGACAAGGGAAAAGACCGTGAAGCGGTTTTTTCTCCAAGTGAATGTCTGGCGTATTTCCCCAATTGACTGACTCTCAAACCACCGTCACGATCTGGGCATGAGATGTTTCTCCGGAACCCTTGCCGTTTTATTGCTCATTGTCAGCGTTGCTCAATCGGATGATCGACCGAATATCCTGTTTTTCTTTGCTGATGATTGGGGGCGCTACGCTTCAATATACGGTGAGGAGAATCCTGGCGGGATCAATGACGTGGTAAAGACGCCCACCTTCGATCGCATCGCGCGAGAAGGCGTTCTTTTCAACCACGCTCACGTCAGTGCTCCTTCCTGTACCCCGTGCCGAAGTGCGTTGCTCACGGGACAGCATTTCTGGCGGACGAAAACGGGATCGATTTTGCTCGGGGCCACCTTTCCGGAAGACCTGCCGACTTATCCGATCCTCTTGAAAGACGCTGGCTATCATATTGGCGCTACTTACAAAGTCTGGGGGCCGGGGACGCCGAGCAACTTTCCCTTCAGCACGAACAAGGCGATGTATCAGCCGGCTGGTGCTAAGTTTAATGGGTTTTCTCAAAACGTGACTAAAGCGGTGGAAAATGGAAGCTCTATCGAAGATGCCAAGAAGGAGTTGCTCGATGAGGCGCGCGCCAATTTTAAAGCCTTCCTCGCGGATCAGAAGGAAGGGCAGCCATTCTGCTACTGGTTCGGACCTACAAACGTGCACCGCAAGTGGATCAAGGGGAGCGGGAAAGAACTGTGGGGGATTGATCCGGATACCTTGAAAGGCAAGATGCCTCCCTTTCTTCCCGATGTCCCTGAAGTGCGCCAGGATCTCGCCGACTATTTTGGAGAGATCGCAGCATGGGATGCCGGAATGGCCGTGCTTCTTGATGAGTTGGAGAAATCTGGTCAGGCCGAAAATACGATCATCGCCGTGAGTGGAGACCATGGGGCACCCGGGTTTCCCTACGGTAAGTGCAATCTCTATGACTTCGGAACCGGAGTTCCGCTTGCCATTTCCGGCCCCGGAGTGAAGGGCGGACGTATCGTCGATGACCTGACATCGCTCACTGATATTGCGCCAACCTTTCTTGCTGCTGCTGGAGTGGAGGCACCCGAAGTTATGACCGGTAAAAGCCTCTGGCCCGTTCTGGAATCGGAAAAAAAAGGACTGGTTGATGAATCAAGAACGCAGGTTTTCACGGGGCGGGAACGCCATGTCGACAACGCTCGCGCTGATTTTAAACCCTATCCACAGCGTTGCATTCGAACGCACGAGTATTCCTTTATCATTAATTTTCGCCCCAAACGCTGGCCGATGGGAGATCCCTACTTGTTGGGTGATGATGAGTCGGGCCCCAGTGTCGAAGAGTTGGAGAACAATACTCGGATTACGCTGCCAGACGAGGACGCGGGTCCGACCAAAGCGTGGCTCGTCACGGCTCGAAGCGAGGAGAAGTGGAAACCTCACTTTGACTGGGTATACGGGCAGCGCCCGAGATATGAACTTTACGATCTGGAATTGGATCCCCACGAAGCCACCAATGTCGCTAATGATCCAACCTACGAGGATATTCGCCTCATTTTGGAGTCAAAGCTGATAGCCGAAATGAACTCCACCGGTGACCCGAGATTGGTGAACGAGGGGGAATTCTACGAAACATCACCCATGTCAGATCCTGCCCCGAGTCGGAAGAAGCCGAAGGGGAAGGGGAAGAAGTAGTTGGATAACTCGACAGGGTATGATGATAGAGCTACGCCTGCTAAATCACCGACCTGATCCGATTGGATTTCAATCCAAAAACCTATTCGGGCGCATCAGTCTTTCTCCTTTTCTCGCTTTGCTTTTCATTCTTTGAACTTCTCCGGATAGAGAGCTTTCCGAGTTACCATCCAGACATAGGAAGCCTCTCCGGCCGCGCCATCGCCGCCGGAGTATTTTTCGTAGGCCTCGATCATTTTGTCCCACTCGTCAAAGAAGGACATGATCCACAGCGAGTTGGTGTCACCTCTACCTTCCTCCCCAACTCTGCGGACTATTAAGTCGGCTGCCTCCTCGTCCTGGTCGATGGCGAGGGGTGAGAGAGTCGTTCTCATCTAGAAGCGTTTTTGTTAATCGTTCTGAAGGCGTCAAGAAGTGGGGGAACGTTTTGGCTCACTTCAAATTCGAAAACACCTCTTTCAAAAAATCGCGGTTCTCCACTGCCATGCGAGTGGCATCTTGCGGCGATTCAGGTTCTCCCGTGCATTCGATCATGACAGGGCCTTTGAAGTCTGCGTTTTTCAGGACCTGGAATACCTCAGCAAAATTGGCCTTTCCGGTTCCAAACTGAATCATGACAGGTGTTTCTTTGCCGGCGCAGTCTTTGGCGCAAAATCCGGTTACGTGCGGAGCAATTCCTTTGAGCTCATCGACGGGATTGCCTCCTGTGTAGTAAACGATATTTCCGGCGTCGTACCAGATGCTGAAATTGGGATGGTTTACGAGTTCGATGCAGCGAAGGATCTCGGCTCCGTCTCCACCGTGCGGTTTCATTGCGATTTTAACTCCCTTGTCAGCGGCGTAGGCGGTGACTTCGCTGATCACGGAGCTGTAGTAATCTACGGTTTCATTTCTGCGAGGACCACCGGAGAGGAGAAATTCCAGGCCGAGGCGAGCTGCGTTGTCGGTGAGTTTTTTTAATTCAGAAACGGCATCCTTTTGTTCCTTCGCTTTCGGTCCATAAATCCATGCGATGATCGGCTTCAGATCGCGCTGCGCGATTCGATCCCGCAGGGCATCGAGGTAATCCGCTGAAGCATCAGCACTGAGTAAATCCTCGGGCTCTTTCTGATGGCGTCCTACGAGACCTGTTGTGGTAAAGCCGGCTGACTGGATTTCGTCGAGGGCTTCATCGTAGCTCCATTTTCCCCAGGGCCGGTTGAAACATCCGATCTGCCATGGGGTTGAATCGGGATCATGGGCCCCAAAGGCAAGACTGGAAGAAGTGGCGTATGCGGCTGTAGCCAATCCACTCCGAGTCATGAATTGGCGGCGATTCATTTTGCGGTCACTTATCATGGAATGATGCTACCGCGAGGAGGGCGTTACATCAATGGCCGTTACCGTTCCAGCTCCCGATCGAGCAGCCGGTTGTAGATCTTTTGTCGCTCCGGCATTCCCAGTCCGCGATTGCGATATTCAAACATCTTCACATTGATGCTTTCCCGCTGCTTCACACTGAGTCGGGAAACTTTTGAAATGACTTCGGGCGGGATCGGCTGTTTGTCTGCGTAGCCGTCAGCTTGGAATCCGTCACGGATGTTGCGAGCTGCATTGCGAGCGTCGGACAATTGGTCAGGAGTAAGAACGCGGGGGTCGGGCCCGCCATGCGGGCCTGTTCCGCCGCCAGGCGTTCCGTTTCCAATCTTGGAGGAGACCATGATTCCCCGGACGCCGTTAACTCGCGGAGGAGATTTTTCGTATCGTATCGAAACGACTTCGGCATTGTTCCCGATTTTGATTCGTGCCGTGAGCGTTTCGAGATCACCCTGGTCGCCTTTGACTTCGACGAGTTGCCAGCCTGCCGAATTGATTTCCGTTTCGGAAACGACGTAGGACATTTTCGTGTCGAGATCGAGAACTGTAGCAATGGCTACTTCGTCAATCTTGGAGTAGCCGGTTAAAATGAGGGATTGAGAAAGGTTGAGGGTGCGGAGAAAGGGAGAGCTTTCCTTCAGGTCCGAAAAACTTTCCTCCACTACGGGATCGGGCAGGAAACTGCCGTCCTGTTTTGACTCGGTGTTTTGCGCAGACAGAATGGCCGGGAGAAAAAGAACTCCGGTTGCCATAGAAAAACATTGTCGAATCGGGAACGCGATAGCGAAACAATGGGCAAAAAGGAGGACCATGGCCAGTTACGAATTTGCGTGCCAGAGAGACGACAGATGGTAACTGAATTTGAAAAATTCAGACCGGCGGAACCTGTGCTCACAGCCCGTCAGCGCAGATCTGCGACTACGCGGAAGAATCCGTCGTTGGGCAGAATCTCCACTGGATTTGCGCTGCGATAGGTCAAGGTGGTCGTTCCATCGCCGTTGTGCTCTTCCGAATGCAGGATCAATCCGCTATCGGTCCAGATCGCGTCAGGAACAACGAGAGCGAGGTATTCGCCATCGGCGGAAAGTTTGAAGTTGGTGTGCAATTGCGAACCTGAGACGGTGCGGTTTTTGTTCGAAGCAAATACAAAAAGAAAGGCACGAGAATTCAGAGAAGTTGGTGAGGGGAATTGCCACTTGGTCAGGTTGGCGGCATCGTCGGTGAGGTAATAGCCACCGAGATCGATAGAAGTCAGATCGGGGTTGAAAATCTCGATCCAATCCGATGCATCGTCATCTTCGTCGAGTAAAGTCTTGTTGTTGGACGCCATGAACTCGGTGAAGCGCGGAGCCGAAAAAAGCGGCGTCGATATCAGAGTAAGGACTACAAGAGTTGCTAGCAGTCGAATAACTGAGAACATCGCAAAGAGGGGATCGAAACAGAGTGCGACGGATGGATCGTTGACGGTCAACCTGGAAGCGAGACGAGCGATGACTATCAAATACCGGATTCGTGCAATCGACTCGTTGGGGAAACTGCGATACAAAGCCCACATGATGAATAACGCTGTCCTGATTTTTGCCCTGCTTTTCTCCGTGGTTCTATCTATGGGTGACGATCCCAAACCACCGCAGAATTTCCGGGCGATCTTCAACGGAAAAGACCTCACTGGGTGGTATGGGTTGAATCCCCACTCCGTTGCCAAGCTCGAAGGAGAAAAGCGCGATGCGAAGCTTGCGGAGATGAAAAAGGAGTTCGCTACGCACTGGACAGTGGAGAATGGCGAGTTGGTCAACGATGGTCACGGAGCATACGCCACGACAGAGGAAGAGTTCGGTGACTACGAATTGCAGCTTGAATACAAAACCGTCGCCGGAGCTGACAGCGGAATTTATCTCCGAGGAACTCCGCAGGTGCAGATTTGGGATTGGAATCAGGAGTTTAATCCTGACAAACCGACACGGCGTCCTCATCTCGGATCGGGAGGGCTGTTCAACAATACCCCGGACACACTGGGCAGAGATCCGATCGTGCGAGCCGATAGACCTTTTGGGCAGTGGAATAAGTTTCGGATTATTCAGATCGGTGGGAGGACGTGGGTCTGGCTAAACAACAAGGCTGTCGTCGAGGGAGCCGTGATGGAGAACTATTGGGATCGTAAAAAAACTCTGCCGGTAAAAGGACCCGTGATGTTGCAAACTCACGGAGGCGAAATTCGCTGGCGTAACATTTTTGTGAAGGAGATCGGAGAGAGCGCGGGCAAAGCTTTTCTAGCGGCTCGTCCACAGCTTCCCAATCCGACGCACTTCGATGTTCCCTACGGGCCGCATCTCAAACAGCGAATTCATTTCTGGCAGGCAGAATCAGCCGAGCCTACTCCCGTGCTTCTCTTTATTCACGGCGGCGGTTGGAGAGCTGGCGGGAGATTGAGCGGGCTCAGTGGAAACTTGAATACTTTTCTTTCATCCGGGATTTCCGTTGCCTCGGTTGAGTATCGTTTTACCCCGGAAGCAACTGCCGATGGAGTGGTTCCACCCGTGAAGGGGCCATTGCATGACGCAGCTCGTGCATTGCAACTCATCCGTAGCAAAGCCGACGAGTGGAATATCGAAAAGGAACGTATCGGGGCATCCGGTGGATCGGCCGGGGCCTGTTCATCGCTTTGGCTCGCCTTCCATTCCGATCTCGCTGATCCAGATAGCAAAGATCCAGTCTCCCGCGAATCGACGCGCCTTTGGTGTGCGGCGGTGAGTGGGGCGCAGACGACGCTTGATCCCAAACAAATGAGAGACTGGACTCCGAACAGTCGCTACGGGGCGCATGCGTTTGGACTGGCCGACTTTGAGGAATTCTACAACAAACGTGACGAGATCATGCCGTGGATTAAAGAATTTTCGCCATACGCCAATGTCAGCAGCGACGACCCGCCCGTATATCTTTCTTTTTCCCAAGCTCCGAATTTGGGGAAGGAGGAGAAGGATCCGACGCACACTGCGAATTTTGGTGTGAAGCTCAAGGAGCACTGCGAGGCCAACGGAGTCGAGTGTCAGCTTTACTATCCCGGTGCCGAAGGGACGAAGCACGAGAGCACTGTCACTTACCTCATTGAAAAACTGAAGGAGTAGATTGCCGTCAGTTCACGCATTCAGTCTGCGAATTGGCTGTGAGAAAATTTGATCGACGATTGGAAGGGGCGTTCTCAGTTCGGCCGAGTTTCCAAAAAAACCTGGCCCCCGCTCGATCTGGCGATCGTGCAGTGTCGCAATTTGTGCGGGAGACAGTTCTCTTATCGTTCCCGCGTTTAGCGGTTTTCCGTTTTGGTGTGTGTCAGGATAAGCGCACGCTTCGACGCGGATAAATTGGGGAGGGGAACAGGGCGGAAGTTTCCACTCGCCCTGTTCCGCATCCACGACATGAGTAATTCCCTCTTCGGTGATGAATCGAATCTGCACATTAGGTGTTCGGTCAGGATTGTTTTCGCCGACGGCAGCCTCCACTGCGATGGCTTTTCCTTTTTCATCGCGCTTCAGCCGGATTTGGCGAAAGCGAAAGTTGCTGTGGTCGTAGGGAGCTGTCGTTTCTCCGCTTTCACTTGTCGCGATGGAAGCAACCGATCCGAAAAAGGCTCCGTTTCGATACGCACGCAAAAGAGCGGCTTCGCGCCTTTCGGGCGACAAATCTGCGAGGGGAGGCGTAAGGAGAACGTTACGCCCCCGGCCGTAGGTATTGTGGTCTTTGACAAAAAAGCCCCAGCACCGTCGACCGGTCGCAAGAATCTGGTCCCACAGCTGGTAGAAGTGGCCGGGAGGGTTTTTCATGGATGCGTAGAAGCCGCGATCGGATCCAAAACCGGAAGTCAGTTGATTCCAGACTTCGATGCCGAGGACGCGGGAGTCGAAGTCGAGCATTTCCGCGTATGTCTCCAGCTTTCCCGTGGGATGATTCAGGGTGATGCCACCGCCGTCGGGATGGAGCAGTCCGCCGACTGTTTTTCCGTCTCTCTCTTCTCCGTCGAGAGCAGCCCGAAACATTTCCCGCCAAGGGCGATTCGTTCCCTGCATCAGTCGAAGCTGCGAGATGGAAATTTCGTTGGGATTGTACTCCAATATGATGTTAATCGCTTCGTCATTTGCTCGAACGTAGGAGGTTTTCTTTCCGACAGGAATGGTGCGTTTTTCGATCGGGCCATCGTCGGCAAAATTCTCTTCGCGATTGCAGGCTGTTGCTCCGTGCACCGTCAGTATCGCTTCCGGTTTTCCCTCGGCGGCTATCAGCGTTAGATCGAGCCGATAGACACCCTCCCAAGGTCGCTTGTCATCGAAGGGAATCAGATTCTCGAAGCGATATTTAATAGGGGAAGTCTTGCGCTCGGCGGCAGAAAGGTATTTCCCATAACCAGTCGCAAGCCGACTGCCGAGAGAATTGAAGTGCAACCCAGTGTCGAGAAAGGAATGCTGTTCCGCATTCGGTGCCCAAACGACATCGGGGTGCTTTTCGCGAAACGCGGGAAGCAGAGGCGTTGGCGCCGAAGGGTAGTAGTTGCTGAAAGCAAAATGCCCGTAGCCCATTTCGCGAAACGACTCGAGGGATGAGGTGGTCGTGCCCTGGTGCTGATGCGACATCGAATGCACACATTCCCAGGTTTCCCAGTCGACGCCTTCGTAAGGGTTCTCGTATTCGGGGGAAGATTTTTTCTCTGCGCCGACAGGAAGGCAAGGTGCAGCGGCGAGGGAAAGCAAAGCTTGGCGGCGTTTCATGATGGCAGTGCCATAGTGGCAGTGCGGAAACCATTTCATCTCGAATCGCAAAAGGGGAGCCATTTTCTACCGTCACTGCGGGATCGGAGAAATTAGTGGGCTTACCCTATGTAATCGATGACCTGACCTTCTTGGGGCGGTCGATTAACCCTGTTGGATCCTACTTTTCCCTGCTTTTTTCTGGCTCAATCGCGGTCTCACAAAAGAGTCGAAAAGAGTGACATTGTGTTGGAAGGTTCAACCTACACGCAATTTTATCCCTATGAACAATCTCGATCGAAGAACTGCCCTGCGTCGTCTCGCCCTTGGGGCTAGTGCTGCTTTTGGTCCCGCTGCTTTTCCTGGTTTAACGAAAGCCGCTGCGAAAACGGCCTCTGCCGCAGGCAGAGCTGCAGGAGGTGGTCCCAAGCGGATCATCTTTTTCATGCAGAACCAGGGATTCGATCCGCGGACCTGTATTCCGGCTGGAATGACGAACAGCGGTTCTCTCGCTAAGGCTGTTCTTCCTGAGCCGATCAAAGCGCTTGAGCCTTTCAAGGAAAAGCTCCACATCATCAATGGTCTCCACGGAATGCACACGAGCCCGTCACACAGTGCCTTTTTTGGTGCTCTTGGCGGTTACCGCGGGAGTGATGGAGTTCCTCCCAGTGCTTCCACGATCGACTACGAGCTGAGCAAGGTGCTTCCAGAAACTCTCCTTCCGCATCTCTGTATCGGAATGGACTCGATGGAGAACATGACGGCCAAACCAACCGTCGCGAATTTGTCGGCGCGTGGTGCAGGTAAGCCAATCTTCATGCACTCCAATCCGAATCATCTTTACCAAATGCTCTACGGTGGAATTTCTAGTGGTGACATTCGCAGCCAGCACGAGGCGAAGTCCGGCATGTTTGATCGTATTGAGCAAATGGCTGCTGCCGAAAGCAAAGGTTTGCCGACTGGTGACAAAAAGCGCTTCAACGAATTTGTTCAGGGATTCAATGATATGAACGGGTTGCGTGAGCGCCTCGGTCAGGTTTCTGATCACCTCGAAAAATTCGCTCCCGAAGTTGACGAAGCCTACACTCGCCCTGAGTTCGAAACGGACTGGCACGATCGTCTTCTCGATCTGGGAATTTCGGCGCTCAAGTCCGGGACAACCAGCGTGCTTACGATCGGTTCCGGTCGTGGAGAAATCTTTGGTGCGTGGAAAGGGCTGGGCGTGGAACAGCAGGGTCACAACCTAGGTCACATGGAGCAACCGGATAATCCAATCTGGGTGAAGATTCGCCAGTACAACAGCCGAATGCTCGTGAAGCTGATGGAAGAACTCGAAAGCGTTCCTGAAGGCAGCGGAACGATGATGGACAACACCTTGATCGTTTACACCAGTAACAACGCCGACAAGCAGCACACCAGCGGAGCGAATTGGCCGGTCATGCTTCTCGGTAACTGCAACGGAGCTTTCAAGACGGGTTGCTTCACGCAGTTGGACGGCAAGCGCCCGATCAATGCACTTTACGCATCGATCCTCAGAGCATCCGGCGTGGAGGTCGATCGATTCAACATGAGTCAGCAGATGGCCGCAAAATACGATTCCGGAAACGGGCCTCTCACCGAGGTTTTTGCGTAAGGTAGAGCGGAGGGCTCAGTGGAAAATACTGAGCCTACAGCTGGGAATCTGGACATCCTGTATCAGGATGAGTTTCTTGTCGTGGTGAACAAACCGGCCGGCATGCTGGTTCATCAGGGTCGGGACTCCGAGCCTCGGGATCAGATTGCCATGAAAGTGCTCCGGGACCAGATCGGTCAGCGGGTCACGACGCTTCATCGGCTCGATCGCCCGACTTCAGGTGCACTGCTTTTTGCGCTCGAGAGAGAGACGGGTTCTCATCTGCGAAAGCTTTTTGATGCCCATCTGATCGAAAAGCAATACACGGCGGTCGTCGTTGGAGAAACCCCGAAGGCATGGACCTGTAAGGAGGGTTTACAGAAATCGGAAGACGAACCGGAGCGCGAAGCGGAGACGAATTTCAAGCGACTGTCCGTCGTGGAAAGAGATGGAAGGACTTTCACCCTCCTTCAGGCCGAACCGCGGACAGGACGTTACCACCAGATTCGTCGTCACCTCGCATCGGGAGGTTTCCCCATTGTGGGTGACTACCTGTATGGAGAGGGCGAACTAATGAATAAACTAGGTGAGCAGTCAGGAAGTAAACGGCTTCTTCTCCATGCCTCCTGCATCGGATTTGAACATCCGGTCGGGAATGATTTTCTCGAAGTGGAGGCTCCGCTGCCGGAGCGGTTTGGATACTATTTGTGAAGTGAATTCCTCACATATCCGTCCGGTATTGCAGTTGCCAACCTGACCAGTCGTTCCATCTGAAATTCTGAACGAATCGAATCAAGTCGGCTAGATCCTGCTTGCTCATCGCGGCTTTGAGACCCTCGGGCATGAGGAAAAGTCTGCTGTTTTTCAGGCTTTTGATTTCGGTGCGCCGCAGTTGTCGATCAGTGCCGTCAAGGAGGCGAAGCCTCAGGTGAGTCGCGCTGTCGGACAATACACGGCAATAGAGTGCGGCGTCATCATTGAGAGAGACGGAATAGCTTGAGTAGGTCGGGTCGACAGACTGGTTGGGGTCCGGGATGGAGCCAAAGAGTCCCTCGGTAGTGCGATCTGTGATCAAGCGAAGGTCCGGGCCGTTCATCGACGAGCACGCTGTTGATGATGAGGGATTCGAACGGTGGGGTAATTTCCTGAACGTAAGCTCCCGCGCGGAGTTCGTCCTCGGCTTGAGATCGGACTAGGCCCATACCAACCAGCGCGGGAAGTAGCAGAATGTTGATTGGTTTCATGGTTCGGTTGTTTCCAGCGGTTCCTCTGATGATTTCCAGTGAGAATTTGATAGCAAGACAAAATAATAGATGATTCTCTTATTCATGAAGTTTTCTACATTCCTATCGAGATGAAATCGACACCCACTCTGTTGCTCGCCGCCCTACTTGCCACGATGACCACTTCAGCCATTGCCGATGATCTTACCTTGAATCTTCGTTCTACTTCCAAGGAAGATGGAAAGACCAGTGAGGAAACGGTCTCGTGGAAGCCGGAGAAAACGGCACTTATTATTTGTGACATGTGGGACGACCATTGGTGCAAATCCGCGGCCCGACGGGTTGACGAGATGGCACCAGCACTGAATAAAACGGTGACCGCTGCTCGGGAGAAAGGTGTATTCATCATTCACGCCCCCAGTAGCGTGGTTGATTTTTATGAAAATACGCCCCAGCGAAAACTGGCTCAGGAAGCTCCTTTCGCGAAGGCACCCACCAAGCTGTCGACTTCGCCCCGCTGGGGGACGGCGTGGTGTTGGACCGATCCCGAATACGAGGCTGTGCTCCCGATCGATGATTCGGATATGGGGTGTAGTTGCAAAGGGGAAAAGTGCGAGATTCGAGAGGCGTGGAGCCGTCAGATTGATCTCATTGAATTGAAAGAGGGCGATGCTCTGACCGACAATGGGCAGGAGACCTTCAATCTCCTCGCCGAGAGAGGGATCGATAATGTCATCCTGTGCGGAGTGCACCTGAATATGTGTGTGTTAGGGCGCCCTTTCGCGATACGGCAGATGGTCAAACTGAACAAAAATGTCGCCCTAATGCGCGATATGACTGACACGATGTACAACCCCGAGCGACCTCCCGGAGTGGATCATTTCACGGGAACGGATCTCGTGATTGCCCATGTCGAGAAATACTGGTGCCCATCGATCACCAGTGCTGACTTTACCGGGAAGAAACCATTTCGTTTTGAAGAGGATAAACGCGGGGCTGGGAAGTAGCTGTGACCTGCGGAAATAGGGCTTCCTTTGGTCGGCTGGTGAATTGCTAGATCCAAGGTTTGGTTCAGTCAATTTGCCGCATTCAAAACCACAATGACGGTAGGGACAAGTGAGGAGTTCCTTGTAAAATGCTGGCTAGAATGAAGATCCGTAGAATCAACTCTCCATCGTCTTTTGCTGTAGCAAGGAACTTCGTGGTTTTTCTTACCATAGCAGTCGGAGTTGCTGCCCAGTCTGCTGATAGCTACACGCCCGGTGAATCGATCGAAGGCAATTTCGAAAACTTTGGCCAAGGTTTTCTCGATAAACACTGCTACGAGTGCCACGACGATCTTACGGCGGAAGCGGATTTGAATCTGCTCGATCTCGGGGCCGTGGATGAGACCAATGCTGCTGTCTGGAAGTCAGTCTGGGCACAGGTTTCGTTGCAGGAAATGCCGCCGAAAAAGAAGGCCCAGCCGGAAGTCATTGAACGGCTTCGCTTTGCTGATTGGATCGTTGGCGAACTCACTCGCGTCATGGAAGACAAAGGTGGCTTTCAAGTTCACCTCGATCCGAACAAGGGAAACTTCATCGACCACAATCTGCTTTTTGGGCCGCTGCCAAAAGGTGTTGAGTTGGAGCCGACCTCTTCACCAGCCCGGATCTGGCGGGTAACGCCTCAGGAGCACATCACGAGACTGAACGAGCTGATCAACACGGAACCTGCTTATGACCCCGGGAAGCCCGGCGTCCGAACTCGAGGTGATGTCGTTCCGACCAATCACGGTGGTGAACTGAAACTCTATTTTGGAACCGATCGAATCACCAAGTGGATTGGTGGAACGGTCGCTTATGCGACTGCGGTGAAAAGTGTCCCCGTTGTCCTTGCCTCAGGGCGAAAGCACGGCTTCGAGAATTACCCCGACTTTTACACGGTCAACAGCTCGGAGGCGACACAGATTCTCGGAAAGGCGGAGGATATTCTTCAATACATGGCCTACGGGCCGCTGAGCCTGGTCGGCATGCCAGAGCAGATTACGGATGATCCCAAGACCTATGAGGCAGTCCAACCCGAAGGTGATCTACGCGGGTTGCCGACGGCGATTACTTACAATACGAAGTTTGTTCGTCCGAAGACTCCGGTCTACGAGGTGATGAAAGACCTCGACGGCAAGGTCACTGACGAAAGTCTCCGTACCGCGGTCGATTATCTTTTTGAGGCGCTGACATTTCGTCCGCCATCCGAAAAGGAATCCGCTGACTATCTGAAACTGGTCAAAGATTCGATTTCCAAAGTGGGAAAGGAAGATGGGATCTTTTTGGGGCTCTCGGCGATTTTTCTCGACCGTGATGCCTTGTTCCGTTCTGAGTTGGCGAAGGCGGGTAAGCCTGACGAACACAATCGAGTTATGCTGCAGGACTGGGAATTGGGCCTCGCGGTCAATCACGCACTGAGCTACATCAAGCCCGATGAAACGCTTCGGCAGGCCATTGTTGAAGGACGCATGCGAACCAGGCAGGACGTGGAGCGCGAAGTCACTCGCATGCTCAATGACGACAGTATTCGGAAGCCGCGCGTGTTGCGATTTTTCCGCGACTATTTTGACCACGACCTGGGCGGTTACATCTGCAAGGATGCAAATGCGCTCGCCAGCACTGGTGTATCCAATCGTGGGAATGGTCACTATCGCGCCATGTTCGACGCCACCGCTAGCACCGACCGCCTCATCGAGCTGATTCTGGAAGAAGACAAAGACGTCTTCAGAGAATTGCTGACGACAAACAAGGTTGTCGCTACCAACTCCGATAACACCTACTTTGGTAGAAAATACACTCCAGAGGAAAGGGCTGCCGCCGTTGCTGCGAAAAAGAAAGCGGATCAAGAGCGTGCGAAGGAAGTCGCGGCTAAGACAAAGACGCTCAACGAGGAGATCGCAAAAATTGAGGCTCAGCTCAAAAATAAGGAGATCGATAAAAAGCTCGCGAGCAAGCTGAACCAGCAGAAGAAAACCCTTGTCGGGAAGAAGAAACAAATTGCGAGGGATGCGGATCGGAAAGGGGACAGCACTAATGTGAATGTTGATTTGGCAGAGTTGACGGGTCCGCGAGTCTACGCACGGGTGAGTCGGCGGTCTTTTGGTGCTGGTTCCATGAAGCCTGAGCGCACCTTGGCAACCGCGCCGGAAGGGGAACGCCTCGGCATTCTCACCCATCCGAGTTGGCTCGTCTCACATTCCGATGCAATGGACAACCACGCCATTCACCGTGGAATCTGGATTCGAACGAGGCTTCTTGGTGGCGGTATTCCCGATGTTCCCGTCACGGTCGATGCTATGCTCCCTGACGAGCCCAAGAACACCTTGCGCGAGCGCATGCGCGTTACTCGTGAGAAATACTGCTGGACCTGCCACGAGAAGATGGACCCGCTTGGTTTACCCTTTGAAATGTACAATCACGCAGGTCTTTATCGGACGACGGAACTGGACAAGCCTGTCGACACCACCGGCGAGATCATTGATTCCGGCGATCCTGCGCTCGACGGCCCGGTAGCGAATGCCATCGAAATGATCGAGAAGCTATCCGAAAGCGAAAGAGTCGAGCAGGTTTTCGTGCGTCATGCATTCCGCTTCTGGATGGGGCGCAACGAAACCCTGAACGACGCTCCTATTCTCCAGGCTGCCCACAAGGCCTATCGTGAAAGCGGAGGCAGCATGAAGGCTTTGATTACTTCCCTTGTTACATCCGATGCCTTTCTGTATCGCAAGGTCGATCGAGGAGAATTGACGGAGAATTGAGGCCTTCCCAAGCCTCTTTCTCTAATCGTAGTCGCGTTTCCTACCATTCGAGTTCATGAAACTTGGAGTCCTTTCTATTCTTGTCTCAGTCACCAGTGTCGCGATCATTTCAGCTTATGCCGCGGACAGCAAGAAAACGCGCGATCGAATGGTGATCGAAGATCGCGACGAGTAGCAGAATAACGACACCTGGATTTACAACGATCTCGCAAAAGCGAAGGAAGCGGCTGCCGCATCAGGTAAACCGATGATGGTCGTCTTTCGCTGTATCCCATGGCACGCCTGTAGTGACTTTGACGAGTAGGTTGTTCGTCGCGATGAAACGATTTTGAGCCTGATGGACGAGTTTGTCTGTCTGCGAATGATTCAATTTAAGGGGGCGACCCGGCTCAGTTCCAATTCGATTACGACATGTCTTTCGAGGTGATGTATTCGCTCTAGTTCGCGAACTGCGTCGAGTCCCCGCAGTAGAGCGATAAAGGTGGTAAGAGAAGCCCCTTTGCCATGCTCGACTGAGCTGACCGTTCGCCGAACGACACCGGCGAGTTTGGTTTGTTTGAGCCCCTGTGCGACGCGATCCCGTTTGATCCGTCGACTCAGCGACTCGTCCGACTTCGCTCATACAGGCTCGCAATTTCCTTATCCTGCAGGGCAGCATTGAAGATTGCGATTTCATCCATCCGTCCATTGAGATTGCGAATCGCAAAGACGGGATCTTCCCGGAAAGGCTGGCCCCAGTTTCCGATTTCCGCATTGCCAATTCGGAGTTGATCGATGTGATGCTCAGACTTCATTGCTTCTCGTGAAATGCGCTCGCCATTCGCATAGTGAGAGACGCGCTTGTTTTCCGGATCGAAAACAGAGGCAAGATGCAGCCATTGGCCGCTCATTGAGGGCTCCCACATGGGCGGAGAAAAATAGAGTCGTTGAAAGCGAATTGGTGGACCATCCGGATTTTTTGGATTGGTCCGGGAATCATCAACCATGACGGAAACCATCATCGACCCGTCCTCGCGGATCTGCCAGTGGGGCTCTCCGGTCTCGTAGCTGTCAGCCATGAACAGCGCATTGTACCAGCGATCAAGGCTGTCGATGCGAACCCATGTAACAAAGGTGAATGCAGAAAATTCTCCCGGTAGATTGACGCGAACTCTTGAGCCGGGCCGACGAAATTCGAGGGCCTGCTTCATGCCTGCCCATCGTCCATCGACGCGTCCAGCAAGGATTGTTGCGCCATCGAGTTTCGGGTTGCGGGGAATTGCAAGATTGGGGACAAGGGGCTGGCTCGAATCCTGATCAAAGGTGTAGTAAGCGATCAGTCGCTCATCTTTCGCCAGCGAATTTCGGTGAGACTTCCAGCGCTCGAAGTCATCCTGCTTCTGCTCGATCGCTCGCGATCCAAAACGATTGGCGTCCGGGAAGGATACCTGCCCTTTTGCCACCTTTTCCGAAGGCCCCCCCAAGGGGAGTCCAAGAGCGTCGCCTTTCTCCAGAATCGTTTCCTTTTCGTCGCGATGACGAAGCGCAATTTCTCCGTCTATGACTTCGACGTGACTTTTGTCCTCCCGTACGACAAGTCCAAACTCCGTTCCCAGGTCAATGATTTCGGAGGATGGCGCGTGCAGCTTGAAGCCTTTCGCAGCAGGGGGGACCTGCATGCGGACTGCGCCTTCGAGACAAGATGCTTCCCACGCCGACTTGAGAGAAATTTGAGAAGGCCCTTCGACGGTCATCGTAGCTCCGGAGAAAAATTGGATTTCCGCAGTTCCCGAAGCGAGTTGAAACATTTCGGCTCCCAGGGTGTCGCCTTCATGGCGAACTTCATTTGTCGTCCATTCCGCATCAAAAAGTCGAGTGAGGACGGCGAAGCCTTCGGCAGACGGTTCGTCAGTTGCGGCGATGGCGGGCGATACGTTCGGGCGGAATGCCACAAACATGAATGCCAGTCCCAGCAAAAAGGCCAAACCGGCGGCGATGGCAATGGGGAAGATCCTTCTGCCCTTCGATACTTTTGAAGTCGGAAAAGCGACGGTTTTCGGTTCTCCTGATGTCCAGCTGGCAACGCTATTCCCGCTCGAAGCGGCGAGTGAATCTTCTGCAAATTCGCGAAGGGAATCGTCGATCGCGAGGCACCGACGAATCGTCGCACGAAGTTCAGGGCTGCTCACCATGCGATCCTGCAATGCCTCGAAAGACTCCGGCCCGATCGCGCCATTAAGGTAGGCGCTGATCCAATCCTGTTCTTCGGCAGAAAGATTTTTCCAGGAATCCGGTTTCATGCTGTTGCCTCCTCTTTGACTTTGGACTCCACACAGGTGGCCAGCTGACCGCGCAGCCTTTTGAGGCGCATATAAAATGCGGCTGCAGTCGAGCCAGCTTCCTCGGCGAGCTCTTTTACTTTCACTCCCGGTGTGTATGCGAGTGTGAGAAAATCACGGTGCTTCTCTGGAAGGTCGGCGAGGCAAACCTGAAGCGCCTCTCTTTCGGCGGAGCGGGTATCAAGTTCCTCCGCACCTTCGTCGGCCATCAGTTCCATCACGTCTTCCCGAAACACGAGTCGGTCCCGGGCCATTTTTCGCCGATAGGCGAGTGCTTCGAAGCGGGCAATCACGCAGGCCCACTTCATGAAATTCGTTTTCGGATCGTATTGATCAAATTTTCGCCAGATCACGATTGCAGTCTGCTGGATGACTTCGTCTGTATCGACTGCAGTGGGGAGCAAGGATCGGATGAATCGACGCAGGTCAGGTTCGTAATGCGCGAAGCGCGCCACGAACGTTTCGTAGCGCGCATCATCCTCGGCATTCTCTTTGTTCTCGCGAAAATCCATCTCTTCACCATACCACTTCCGGCCGAGGAAAAAACTAACGCGAGACCGAATTACTTTTTCTTCATTCTTGCCTCGGCTTCTTTGCCCCACTGTTCAAATTTCTTGAAGCCGTCTTCGCTCAGTAGTGGATCATTTGTTTCTTTTCGCCAATTCATTAGCGCGAATTTCAGTTCGGAGAGCTTCTCGGAATGCTCCGGGTTATCTGCTAGGTTTTCAAATTCAACCGGGTCATTATCGAGATCGTAGAGTTCCCACTCGGGAGGATCGACATAGCGCTGAAACGCTTTTCCAGCCGGTGTGTCGCGATACTTGTCGGTGTCTGCAAATTGCCCATTCGGGTCTCCGTCGACTCGGCTGATCGGTTCGCCTTTTCCTGCGATCAGGTTGTGAATGAGTTTGTAGCGTTGATCGCGAATGGCACGTCTCGGAAAGAATCCCTGGGTTCCGTGGTAGTGGAATTCGCCTGCCAGATGGGTTCGCCAGTTCTCCGGCGGAATGGAATTTGTCAGGGTAGGTCGAAGCGAAGCTCCGTGAAATTCCTCGGGAGCTTCGATTCCTGCGGCGTCGAGAATCGTTGGCACAATGTCGACAGCAGAAACCAGCGCGAGACTGGATATGTTTTGCTGCGCCACGCCCGGCCATCGCAGAAGGAAGGGGACGCGTAGTCCCGATTCGTAGCAGGTCGTTTTGCCGCGGCTGAAAGGTGGGCCGTGATCTCCGAGAAAAATGACGAGTGTGTTGTCCGCATGACCGGATTTCTCAAGTTCATCGAGGAGAAATCCGACTCCGCGATCAAGACGGAGAACGGTATTGTAGTAGTTGGAAACGCGTTGCCTTGCGACGGGTTCATCAAATCCCTGGAAGTCCCAGCCCGGAACAGTGTCTTCAGCGATGGGGTTCTCGGGGAGGCCTTTCCATTGCGCAGGGAAGATCGGCTTTTTCTTTTTCGGTTCCTTCCAGACGTGCGGGTCGGAGTAGTTGACCATGAGAAAGAAAGGTCGATCGCTTTCGGCCTGAAGGAATGGCGCCGCGCGCTTGGCGACATCGCGAACATCGCGAGTGTCCTGCTGTTTGGGGCGGTAGTCGAAAGGGAAGCTCGATTCCGGGTTCACATGCAACTTCCCCAGGATTCCCGTCCGATAGTCCGCTCGCTTGAGCCAAGCGGGAAGGTTTTTTTCCACCTGCTCTGGAGCCAGTTGGAAACCGGCATTAGCCAAACCAATCTGCCCCGTGGTATGAGGATAAAGGCCAGAAAACATCGACGAACGCGACGAACTGCAGCTGGCTTGCGCCACGTAGGCCGTGCGATAGCGGACGCCACCTGCAGCGAGTTTGTCGAGGTGCGGGGTTTTGAGGTAGGGATCGCCGTAGCAGGATAGCTGCAGTCCCAGGTCGTCAGCAGTAATGAGGAGAATGTTGGGCTTGTCGGCGGAAAAGGAGACAGCGGTGAGCGAAAGAAGGAAGACGAAAAGAAAGCGCATCGCGAGACGAGTGGAGTTTTGAGCTTCGAGGTTTTGGTCACCGTGAACGAAAAATCTCACTGGTCAGTGATTCCATTACCAGAGCCCGCATACCGTAGTTGTCTTTTTTCACACTCTCGAAAATTTCATCAATCTCGAATTGATCCACGGGCTCCATGTGGCGACCGGTTGCGTAAGTGAGTAGCGACTCGATGAGATGTCGAGTGAAGGAATCTTTTCGGTGTTCCTTAAGGACTTTCTTGAACGTCTCGAAATTCTCGAACGTTTCCCCGGATGCGAGTTCTCCTTTCGTGTCAATTTTCGCCGCTGTTTTCGCGCCTTTCGGCTTGGGGTAGTTGGACCTCCATCGGCCGACAGGATCGAAAGTTTCCATGCTGAAACCGAGGGGGTCGATCTTGCGATGGCACTCGTAGCAGGTCGAGTCCTCGCTGTGCAGGGCCAGCTTTTCGCGAATCGTTGTGGCGCTGCTGACATCACTGTCGATCGCGGGCACTTCATCCGGCGGGGGTGGAGGCTGAATCCCGAGAATGTTTTCGAGGACAAAAATGCCTCGGGTCACCGGCGAGGTGTCGACTCCATTAGCACTGGCTGTCTGAACGCCCGCCATCCCGAGGACACCACCACGCTGGCCGTTTTCAGGCAGGGAAACCTTTTGAAAGCCATCAGCGAGACGGAGTTTGTCTTTCTCGGGAAGGTTGTAGTGCTTCGCCAACTTCTTATCGACGAAGGTGTAATCAGAGTCGAGAAAATCGGTGACGGGTCCGTTTGTTGCGAGAAGATGTCGGAAAAAGAGCTCGGCTTCTTTTTTCATCGAGGTGGGTAGATCCTCGGCATAGTAACTGAGAGCCGCTTTTCGAGGGGGAGGCAGGTTGCCGATTTCGCGGAGATTCAACCAACTGTCGAGAAAGGCCTTTGCGAATTTCGCGCTGCGCTTCTCGCCGAGAAGCCTCGTGACCTGCTCGCGGAGCTCTTTTTCCTTCGCGAGCGAGCCGTCCGAAGCGGTGGCGAAGAGCTCATCGTCCGGCGGCGCCACCCACAGAGCGTAAGACAGGCGGGTTGCGAGATCGTGGGGGCGGAGGTGCTTTTCATTTTCCTCCGTGATTTCGCTCAGGTAGAGAAACGAAGGCGAGCAGAGGATCATCTTGATCGTGTCGAGCGCAGACTGGCGAGGGGTCGCTTTTTCGGAGATGCGTTTCTGATAGGTCTTCTCGATCTGCTTGCGGTCCTCATCCTGCAGGGGGCGACGGTATGCACGCTCCGCGAAGTGATAGAGTTGGTCGAGTGCACGATTCGGCTGAAATCCCTTTTCTCCAAAAACGGCGAGTTCTTCGCGACTGCCGCCGGGTTCCCCAAGTGGACCATGGATTTTGATTTCGTTGATTCGGATATGAGGAAGCTTGCCCAGGCGCAGGATGTGCGCGCGGCCTACCCCGGATCGCGACGTTTTACCCTCGAACTCGTCTTTGTAGCGCTTATTGATCGTGATCACAGATGCACGCGATTCGTAAGGTCCATTGGGGAAAATGAAGCGTGGTGTCTGGCCTTTCTCCAACCACACCTTCAACTCGAGCCATTTTTCCTGGTCGTCCGGCACTAGCGTTTTTGCGAGAATAGGCTCAATCGCTTGAGGGTAGTGAATGTGACCTGCACTTGCGTCACCGGGAACGATTGCCATCTGAAAAGGTTCCGAAAAATCGATTCCGAAAATCTTCGGATCGTAGTGCGTATCGCGATGCATGGCCTTTGCGAGCACTTCGATTTCGTAGAGACCCGAGACGGGAACTCCTTCCAGAAAATCTTCGATGTGACCGTAGCCTCCCTGCCGCGTGTCTGAATTAGGTTGCTCGTAGAGGCAGAGGTATTTGAAATTGAAAACTGATTTGTGAGAGCCGGTCAGCTCCTCGTATTGCACGAAGTTGTCTTTGAAGTGCCAGGTCTTTGGCTCGGTCTTTGGTTTGCCGAGTCGAAGTTCGACGAGACGTTGTGCAGAGAGGAAATGCTGATCGAGAAGAAATCCAGAGGTCACCAGCGACGCTCCGATATTGTCCATCTGGTGACTGGTGTTTTCCTTCGGAAACTTCGCAGTGAGCCCGAGAGTGTCGACGCGACGATCAAAGAGTTCCTGCAGGGTGTATTCGTACTCGCGAGAGGATAGGCGGCGCAGAACTGTTCTCGCACCCGAGCTGTCGAATTTGCCTCGGGCCAGTTCGATGCTCTGTCGGAGAGCTCGAATCACTGCGAGCCGCTCTTCGTCGCTGGGTTGATCTGCGTCCTTTGGAGGCATTTCCCTCAGTGTGACCTGATCGATGATCTCATCGGCGGTAATGAGATCGGCGATGGAAGCGAGCGGGAGTTCGAAGGTTTCGAAGTCCCGCTCGCCCTTTTGCAGTGATGAATCGTGACATTCGAGGCAGTATTTCCCGACAAAATCGAAAAGAATTTTCTCGCGTGCCGCTTCATCCTTTGCGCCAAAGGAAGCGGTGGTGAAATAGCAGAGAAGTGCAGTGGTGAAAAAAATGCGCATGGCTAGGCGAAGCCTCTCGCGAGGTTTCGTAGATAATTTCGACTTTCGCCGTGTTACGAAAAAGTTCCCGTGCTAGTGCCAAAGGTCTCCGACTCGATTCCCATGCGCTGGGCCATTTCGAGATAGAGATTGCAAAGTGGCACTTTGTTGATGCCCTTACCTTCGACTTTGCGGAACTCTCCGTGGCGATATCCGCCTCCTGCGAGAATGATGGGAAGATCAGAGTTGGTGTGGGAATGTCCGCTTCCCATACCGCTTCCGAAGATTACGGCAGTCGAATCGAGCAACGTTTTGTCGCCGTCTTTGATGGAATTGAGCCGGGTCAGGAATGTATTGAACTGCTCGATCTGGTAGGTTTCCAGTGTGACGAGATGAGCAATCGTTTCCTCGTCGTTCCCGTGGTGCGACATGCTGTGATATGACTTGTCGATTCCGAGATGCTGGGGGAGGAAGCATCCGCCGATCTCCAGGGTCGCAACGCGCGTTGAATCAGTCTGCAAGGCGAGAGCGATTAGCTCGTAGAGCATTGGCAGGTCCTCGACCGTATTCGAGTTGGAGGGCTTATTGAAAGGCGCTTTTGGCTTGGGCTCGTTCGCCCATTTTTTTCGTGCCTGGAGCCGTTTTTCGACATCGCGTATTGATGAGAAATACTCGTCGAGCTTTTCTTTGTCCTCACGATTGACGTGTTTGGAAAGTCGGTTGGCATCCTCCAATACGGAATCGAGAATCGAGTCTTGAAGATGATTCTCGGTGGATCGTTGCGACTTGCGTTCGGGAGAGTCGTCAACAAAGAGTTTTTCGAAAAGATCAGCTGGCCCTGTGATCGGAGGGACGCGAATCCCAGAACGGGTCCACGCAATCTGACAGCCGCCATGTATGCCGCCTTCGGATCCTACCGTGAGAGAGGGAAATCTCGTCTCCACTCCCACCTCATCAGCGATGAATTGATCAATCGTGACGTTTCCATCGGCGCGGTTCTTTGCTTCGGAATGCAAGACGCCGGAAAGAAAAGAGTGCACCGCGAAGTGTCCGCCTTTGACTCCGTGATCGAGTCCACGGTAAAGCGTCATGTTCTTGCGATTCTCTCTCAGGGGTTTGAGGAGCGTCGTCTCTTCGTAGCCCTTGCCAGTCGTTTCGGGGAATATGCTCTTTTGCTGAAATCCGAGCAGGTTGCCGATGGCAACGAATCGTTGGGCTCCGATGCCTGCACCACGGGTGGCCTGCACTGCTGAATTTCCCCCTGTTGATTTGGCAAGAAGGGAGGGTAGTCCGGGCAGAGCCAGGCTCGCCCCGACCGTTTTCAGCATGAAGCGACGGCGATTGATGGAATCTTCCATAAGATAAGGTCGTATTCTCCTGTCCGAGCGCAAGTAATGTCGGGGTCCGCTTTGACGTGTCGTCCATTTTCCTATAGCGTCGGTGCTATGGTTTTACGTGCATTTCCATTCGTCCTGACTTTGAGCATTTTTTCTCTCCTTTCGGCAGGGGCAAAAGATGATCGTCTTGTCCTCCTCGGAGCTTCTTACGGCAAGAATGTTCTCGCGATTTGTGAGGCGGACGGGACGGTTTTGTGGAGGCACGATACTGCTGGTCCGCAAAAGGGACATGCCGGGCATCACGACGTGCATTTGCTGCCCAGCGGCAATCTTCTGTTCCACGACTCCTGGGTGAAGACCCAGGAAATCACGCTCGATGAGGAAGTTGTCTGGAGTTACGACAGCTCACAGAAAGGTGGCAACAAGGGCAGGAAAGTGGATGTGCACGCCTTTGCCCGACTCGATGATGGAAATACGGTCATCGTGGAGAGTGGGGTAGGACGAATCATCCACGTCGATCCTTCCGGCAAGATCGTGAAGAAAATTCCGCTCGGAGAAGGTGGGCGAAAGAAGACGCGTCTCATGCGCATTCTCGACAACGGCAATTATCTCGCCTGCGCCGAAAATCCCGGCGTTGTGACCGAATACGACGGGGAAGGAAATATCGTCTGGGAATATGAAATCGGAACTCGCGTCTACGGGGCGATCAGACTGAAAAACGGGAACACCATGATCTGCTCCGGCAGTGGCAACAGCGTCGTCGAAGTCTCGCCAGGCGAGGAAGTGGTCTGGAAGATCGAAAAGACAGTTCCCGGCACGGAGATTCAGCTCGGGTGGATGACCACCCTGCAGGAGTTGCCTAACGGAAACGTCGTCGTCGGCAACTGCCACGCCGGAGAAGGGCAACCGCAGATTTTCGAAATCACGAAAGATAAAAAAGTCGTCTGGGAATTCGACGAGTGGGATCTCGTCGGAAACGGACTCGCCTGCTGGCAGATTCTCGAAGGGGAGCAAGCGAAACTGGTTCGTGAGAAGTTAGCGAAGTGATCAGCTCCCTGACCTTACCCCGTTGAGTCGAGCACTTGACCCTGTTTGGTCATCGACCCAACCCTGATTGATCTTTAGTCCGCATCCTCCACGATCCCTGCCATCGCTTTCTCCAATTCGGCATATCCTTCCAGCGCATCGCCGTCGAGATCCGCCTTTTTCATGGGACGTTTTTCCGATGGGTCGGCCTGCATGTCGTAGAATACTCCGTTGCCATACAGCTTCCATTCCGGGGATCGAATTGCCTTTTTCCCCCGATGCTCAATGAAGATCCAGGGGCGGTCTTTTTCGCGGGGCTTTCCAAAGAGAAGGGGAGCAAAGCTCATCCCATCGCGCGTGATCCCGTCGGAATCAGCTCCAGCCAGTTCGGCGAAGGTGGGTAGCAGATCTGTCAGGTCGACCATTTCATCCACAGTTCGACCGGCTTCAATGGTTCCGGGCCAGTTTGCGATGAAGGGAACGCGTGTTCCGGTATCGTCGAGTTTTCCTTTTCCTCCGGGAACGACTTCGCCGTTTCGAACAGAAACCACGTTAGAGCGAACCATCTTGCCGTTGTTGTCGACGGTCAGGTAGCTCTTTCCGGCCGTTCCATTGTCGGTTGTGAAAATAACGAGTGTGTCTTCCCGAATGCCCATGCGCTTGAGGTGAAAGATGAGTCGTCCGACCATATCGTCCATCGCCGCTGCCATTTCGGCGTAGTTCATCCAGCGACCATCTTTGTAAAAAGCCACGTGGCGATCATTGAGGTCGTCCGTTACGTCATGGCAAAGAGCCATCGAGTAGTATGCGAAGAAAGGTTTTCCTGCTTCCTTGTTTCGCTCCATGAAATCGACGAGAAACTCCACATAGAGGTCCGGGCCAAATTGTCCCGAGGTATCGTTTCGCAGTTCCCCGTTCTGGTAGATGAAAGGATCATTGAAGCGACCGCCCTCGTGCCAGCCGAAGAGCGCCCATTCATCGAAACCGGTTCGCTCAGGCTGCTTCAGGTCGTCGCGCATCATGCAGAGCTGCCATTTCCCGGCGACGGCAGTGGCGTAGCCGGCAGATCGCATTCGGTCGCCGATGGAGTGTCCTTCGGCTGCATCCGGGTAGTCGCCCCATTTCATACCGGCCTTTCCAAATCGAGCCGGATATTTTCCGGTCATCAATGCGATGCGGGAAGGATGGCACACCGGCATGGCGTAACCGTGGGTGAATTTCGCACCTCCTTCGGCCAAGGCATCAATGTGAGGGGTGGGGTAACTTTGTCCGCCGTAGGCACCAATCGCGTCGGACCCGACATCGTCTGCGAATATGAGAAGAATGTTAGGGCGGGAGGTTTCGGAAAGGGCGAGGCTGGTTAGCGCAAGGATTGTGGCAAGTAAAGTGAGCGTTTTCATGGTGTTGGGAAGGGATTGAGTCGGTAAATCAGAATACTGTGGGGATGGTTCGCCCTACCAATTGGCTGCGCCAATTCTAGAATGTGAGTTTTATTTCAAAAGCTCGTCAACGTCATCCAGCGAGACTTTCAAGATTTCGGTTTGAAGTTTGTTCCGGGAAAAGGCAATCCATAGCGAATTGTCGTGCTCGATGACGTGTGGGTATTGGAGACTGGCGATTCCCTTGGAAAACTTTTTCCAGATACTTTCGAATCCGGAGCGAGGTTCGGGCGCCGGAACATCGAGTTGGGCGATTCGGACGAAATTCTTTCCGTCTTTGCTGATGGAAAGATAAAGCTGGCGACGTCCCAGTTTCGGATTTGCATTGGATAGCATGACTCGGTAACCGCGACTCGTCGCAATGGAGTAAATTTTGCTGGTCGAGTTAGGGAAGTTGGTCAATTGCGGTGTGTCCCACGTTTTTCCTTCATCGCGAGAGATGGAATGGAAGAGTCGCTGTGACCCTCCGTTGTCCCGGAAAAGCGCATTGAGTGTTTTGTCAGGCATCTGCCAGAAGATCGGCTCGTCGGGGCGGAAGCCTTTTACTTCCCCGGTGCGAACGACAGGATAGGCAGACCATTCATCGAGCGCCGCTTTTCCACCAATGAGAATGGTGACATTGAAACGCGCGTCGCGCCTCGTCATGATCCAATCGCCATTCGGCAGTGGCTGCGGAGGAAAATTGTTGATAGCATTGTCGTAGATGAGGGATTCGAATTTCCAGGCGCTGCTCGCAGTATCCCAGCGATAGGCTTTTAACTTCAGTTCCTTGTTGCTGCCGAATGCTCCTTTGCCCTTGTAGTGAGCGGCCAGTGCAAGTAGCTGTCCATCCCGGATCCAAAGCCCCCGGGCAATGAAAGCATGCGGGTCTTTAGGTTTTCCGGTGAGTGATTTGGCAGTGGCCCAGTTCAGGCCATCGGGGCTGGTCGAATATTTGATCTCCTGAGTGGGCCAATCTTCAATTTGCGGACCATCGCTCCAGATGCACCAGAATTGGTCGTCGTGTCGGATGAGATAGTTGTGGAGTTGAAGACGCATGCGGTTCATCTCCAGTTTTTCTCCTTTGGTAAACCCGGGAGATTTTGCGACGGGATGAATTACGGCATGTTCGCCTTCCAGCTTTGGTAAAGTGTCGTAGTTGATCGCTTCCGGGTCAGTCCCGGAGTCAGGCAGATGAAGAATGGCGAGGGGTTTCGCTCCGGCAAACAGCGGGGCGAAAGCGAGGATGCAGAAAAAAGGGAGAGCTTTCATGGCAAAACATCGAGGAGCTTGGTTGCCGTTTCCCGGGTTCGCTTGTCGAGTTTTTCGTCAGCGAGCAGAGCACGGAGACTTTCCCGGGCTTTCTCTTTCCTGCCGGCAGCAGCGAGGATTTCCGCTTCGAGGAGAAGGGTCGTGTAGCGCCAGGTTCCTTGCGTATTTTTCGTATCGATTAGACGAAGTGTAGAAAGGGACTTATCGAATTTTTGCTGTCGTGTCAGGATGCGGGCCGCATTTTGCACGGAGCGGAATTCATCGGCCCCACCAATTCTCTCTTTGCCTATAAAATTCATGCGATAGGCTTCGAGGGCCCCTTCATCGTCCTGCAGATTGGATTCGCGATTGTGTCCGAGGCTGGCGAGGATGCCGGACCGAATCCGCGGATCGCTTGTGTAGTCCAGGGCGAGTGAGAGATCCGATTCTGCACGCTGGCCTTCTTTCAAAATCGCGAAGGCCCGCCCTCGGGCATAAGCCCCGGCTCCGCGTTGCCAGAAAGGCCAAATTGCAAAATCGATCTTTCCAAACTGCTCAATGAGCTTCTCGGTATCCCGTTGAGATAGGAGAACTTCCATGAGTGCCGTTTCGCGAATGGCCTCGTTCGAGATTTTCTCAGCCAGAGCGGTGGCCTTGTCGAAGTCCCGGAGCTGCCGGGCGCTGAAGGTGGCGCGTGACAGGGCGTGCGACTGCTGGCGTTCGGTTATTCCCTCCGCAGCAGCCAGTTGTTCCCATGCTCTGATCGCTTCCTCCGGTTTTCTTTTTCTCTCAAGATCTTCCGCTTTGCGAGTTTCGATGAGGTAATCCGTCACGCTGTCATCGACATCAAAGGCGTGTGATCTGCCATCGTAGAATTGCGCAAACTTCATGGGCTCGTGAAAGGAAGCTGTCCCGGTTGGGGAGAACGAAGAATGCTCTTTTCCGTTTTCCCGAATCCTTTGACGACAAACGTTGAAGTGCCAGGGGAGGCTTTGAGAGGGCTTTCTCCCGATCACCTGATTGAGTGGATCATTTTCATCATCTGTCACCGGGATGCGGATTTCTACGGTCCAGTGATCGTCGGCGATGTGGGTGGCGACTTCAGCCTGTGATTGCCAGCGGAGCCAGGAATTTTTGTCAGCGGCTCGATCCAGGTCGATCAGAGCCCCGGCGGGATTGACCGCAATCTGGTAGTATCGGTGCGCGTCAGTATCGAGGAGAATTTCGATCAGATCGCCATACCAGATCGATTGGTCCTCGTTTTCCTCCGTCGCGATGTTTGGTTTCTCGCTCGGGTTTTCATCACACTGAATCGCAAAGTAGAGGTTGTGTCCTCCGCGGTCCCACGCAGCCATGACCGTAGTCCCGAAACTCGGGAGGCCTCCAGTCTGCAACTCCCGGAGGGATCCTTTGGAGGAAGCGGGGCAGTTCTGCCAGTAGGCTTCATCGAGTTTGCCGTCGATGACGATGGGCTCCTTTGGCTCCCAGACGGTCCGCAGCTTGGTGACGGGGCCGCGTTTCTGGCTGAGGAGGGCCGATTTCTTGCGAAGCTCTTCGAGAAAGTCATCGATCAACTCGAGACGCTTTGCGTAGACCGATTCTGTGGAAGCGTTCTCTTTGGCTTTGGCAAAAAGAGTGAGTGCTTCGTTTACTCTTTTGATCTCGTTCTCCATCGCCTGCCAGTTGGGTTCGCAGTATTTGAAGAAAGCATTCATGGCATCTCCTGCCGGACCATAAAACTGCTGGCAGTATTCCTGCAGCATAGCGTCGGCATCGAGCCCTTTTCCGCCCCAGTAGGAGCGAGCAGTGAAGTAAACCTGGAAGTGATTGAAGCCGACGTTCCTGGTCTCAAAGTCCTGAGCGATGCTGAGCCAGATATCTTCTCCCTCCGAGATCCCCTTGGTCGCTTCGATGCTTTCGATAATTGCTTTGGGAGTGTATGCGGGAAGGTAGAAGCCTCGGCCTGTGATGGGATAATTTTCAAAAACCATGAGTGGACGAGTAGTTTTCTCAAGCCACCCGGCGCGGAGTTTCTGGATTTCCTCCCGCTGCTCCGGAAGGCTGTTCCTCGGGCGCCTTCCTCCGACAATGATGACCTGCACATTTGGCTCGAGCTGATCGATGTTGGTCGGAGGATTAGTGTTCGCTCCATAGGCGCAGCAAACGATGGTTTTGTCAGGGTGAGTTTTTGCAACTTCTTTCGCGACGCGATTGACGAAGTCCCAGACGTGATTGGAGAGCTTCCCGCGCGATCCCATTTCGGGAACGTCTTTTCCCTCGCAAAGGTCACACTGGCATATCGCAATATAGGCATCTGGCGGCATGATCGAGGCTGTCTTGTAGTTGTAGATATCGAACTGCGCCCGCGCCCAGCCAACTGTACTTTCGAAAAGTTCTTCGTTCGAATAGCAAAGGTGATTGAGGCGTTCGCCGAGCTGGGTGTCGCGCTTCCCTCCGTAGAGAGCGAACCAATTCGGGTTTTTTGTCAGGATCTCCTCGGTATGGGTCATTGCATGCATGCCGTGGGCGATCATGAGTCCGTAGGGCTGTCGAATCCCGAGACGCATGAACCACCACATCGTGGGGTCGCTCACCGTGCTGAAGCGCACATTGAATTGCCGGATCGGAAAATCCGGTTTCACCACTTCGTCGATTTTCGGCAAAGGAATCGTGTATAGCTCAGGAACTACCTCGCCCAGTTCGCCGGGTAAATACCAGCGCACACCGAGTTGCCTGAGAAATCCACAGACGGCGTTGTAACTGCCCCGCTCGTCGAAGTTCCAGACCTCGAAACGTTCGTCTTTCGGAACTTCGACATGATCCGGGAGGCCGATGTTGTTGGGGAGGCCTCGTTCGCGATGTTTGTATTTTCCGCGATTGGGGACACCCCATGGAAATCCGGCTTTTTCCTTCCACGCTTTCTGCAGCGTTCCGTTTACAATCTCTGTGTTGTTCTTTGCCCAGGGCTCGATCGGAACGAAATCAGTATCGTCTCCGATCAGGGTGAGCCAGTTGTTGCCCGACACGATACGATAGGCGCCTGCCTCAAGGCCTTCGGAAGTGATTCCGAGTTTTTTCGTATGATCGCTGTCTCCTACGAAGATCTGAACTGAAACCGTCCCAGAGGGCGAAAATACGATGGGGAGACGAGCGCCGGAAATCTTGTTCAGATAGAGCTGCAGATCGTGCGCAGCAAGACGAGTAGATCGTTGCGGGTTTTCGGAGATCACAATTTCGGCGCGAGCTTGACCGTTTTCGACGAGAAACGGCTCGGCCTGAAGGGAGGTGGAGAGGATGAGAGCGGCAAATCCAATGCGAAGCAATGACATGACACCATCGAAGCGAAGATTCGCGAATCTGGCAATGGCGTGGAGAGGGGGCGGGCTACTTCAACTCAAAAACAGAATTGTGGATCACCCGCTCGATGGCTTCTCCATCAGGTCCCTGCAAGGCCATCTCGATCGACATGCTCCAGGTTGGTTCGATTTCGGGGATTGTCAGGGTCACGGTTTTCCGGTCTTCATCGACTTCAGCGCGCGCAACTCTCCATTCGCGTTGATTGAGATGCTTCGATCCGTAGTTTTTGCTGCGCTGCAATTCCCAGGCTTCGACCTGGAAGTTTCCGGGCTTTACGGAAGCCGGATCGATGGGATCGCTGAGTTGGAAAGAAATGCCGGACTTTGTCGCCCGGAGTTGGGTTGGAACAAAGGCGGGCTTCTCCGTTTTTCGAATGCGATAAAATCCTCCCGCCTGCTGTTGCGTGCCGGCCCACGCGAACATGCCGCAGGCGTAGAGTTGTCCATCTTCCGGATGGAAACGTCCTCGCATCACGCCGGTTGGGAACTGATCAAAAGGCAACTCACACATGCCGCCCTGCTTTTGTCCTTTCACATCTTCATGGGGGACGACGTAGATTTTCCCGTAGCCGTAACTGAGATTCAAAAGCTGTCCGTTCAAAGATCCCCACGCAGCATTCTCCGGCACCCAGAGCAGCTCGGATGGTGAGCGGTCGAAGGCGTTGGTGATCCAGCAAAGCGGATTTTTCATCGCGCTGTCGCTTGTGTCGGTGATCGGAGAGTAACCGTAGATGTTCCCGAAAAATTCCTCCGGTCCGTCGCCGTTGACCCAGTTGATCCGGTTCTTCGGATTCCAATGCCCTTCCTGATCGGTGACGATGAAGGTACCATCAGGGTTCAGGCAGACGCCGTTGGCGGCGCGAAATCCGGTCGCAAGAATGTCCGTCTTTTCGCCGTCGGCAGACACGCGAAGGAGGGTGCCGTGATGCGGCACGAGAGAGTCTTTCGCATGGCGCGCGCTCTTGGCATAGTAGAAATTCCCGGCCGCGTCGGTCTGCAGTCCCATTGCGAATTCGTGGAAATGCTCCGTGACCTGGTGGTCGTTGTTGAGGCATTCGATGAAGTCGATCGTTTCATCGCCGTTTTTGTCATGCAGTTTGGCGAGCTGGTCGCGGCAGGTGACGTGGATGAAACCATCGACGATCTTTAATCCGAGCGGTTGAAAGAGACCCGAGCAGATTCGCTTCCAGGTCAGTTCGCCTTCCGCCTGATCAATGCCCTCGACAATCCAGACGTCACCCATCCAGGTGCAGACGGCTGCCCGTTTCCCATCGGGGTAAAAATCGAATCCGCTCGTTCGCATCCACGACTGATGGGGATTCAGGTCAGCGTCGGGAACGGTGAGGATGTCGATGGCGAAGGGGCCAATTTCGGTGCCCAGTTGGATTTGGGTGGTTACGGGGGTGGGGGAGATCTTCTTTGGTTTTGTTAATTCCTTTTGAGACATCTCCTCGGTGTAAATTTGATGTGTCGCATCAATTGTGGATGTAACGCCCCCAGGTAACATTTCTTTCTCGACCGTCAGGGATTTATCCGGCGACATTCGAATTTCCAACCTGTCAGATGTGGCTCCTACGAATTCGAAAGACCGAAGAGGTCCTTCTTTGGACAGGGAGATTGATTCGAGAATTGTAGTCTGACCAACTGTATATTCCAAAACCGGCCCATCCTCGGTCAAATGTATTCCTCGATACCGCGCCCACTCTCGCGGAATCGGCCCGAACTTTCTCCCATCCTTCCCCACGACTCGCGGTGCATCCCATTCACCCGTTTCCGGATTCGCCCAACCCGCCTCATCAGGATTCACGAGAACCCGTTCACCGACGATGCTGGTGTGGGTTCCATGCGATCCATCGAAGTCGATGCCTTTCCAGTCGACAAATTCATCGCCGGTATAAAACGCCGCGAGACGCATCGTATCGTGATCGTAGATCGCCCAGGCTTTGCCTTTCGAGACGCCGCCCGGTCCAGGGTCGAGACGGATTGCGATTCCCTTTTGCGCGATGTTGACGTTTTCATCAATCGGACCCGGCTCGATCTGGTACGTGCCAAACAAAACGTTGCCGAAATCCATCAACTCGTACTGGGGCGGGCGCTTGGTGGCTTCCGGTTCCTCGACCAGGGTCATCCCGCGTGGCAGTGAGGCCAGATAGGCTTTGTCTATTTTGGCATGTTTGTCAGGGTTGTGTTTCGCAAGGAATTCCTCCCGGATGTAGTGGATCACGTCGTATTTCTGCCGCGTCGAGTATTGCGGCATCGGCGTCATCAGGCCGTAGCCTTTCGTCAGGGTTTGCCAGATGCGGAACGGATCGCCGCCGTTTTTGAATTTCGCCTCCGGATCGTGAAATTTCATCGATAGCGGAATCGAGCCTTCCTGCTTCGCGGTTCCATGGCAGGTCACGCAGAGTTGCGAGTAGATCGTCTTGCCTCTCTCAAGAGACTCCGCATTCCAGCCCGAAACGAGCTCGGCATGATTCGATTTTTCGAGCGGTTGAATCCACGCTTTGTGAAAGGTGACTCCTTCGATTTGCTCAAGGAAGACTTTCGTGGGAATGCCCGGCTCGGCTCCGAACTGGCTCAGCTGCGGTTTATTTTCTCCCGAAAAATTTCCACCGTAGCGCATTGCATAGTCGGCTGTGTTGACTGCGTCCGCTTCGTCCGAGCTGATCTGTTTGATTTCCTTGTCAGTAAGTCGTCGCTGCCAGTAGCGGACCGCGCCGATATGGCCATCCTTGAAGTCGCCTCCGAAATTGGTGGAGGTGCTACCGGTTTTGAAAACGTGCTTGGGATTGTCTTTCGAAGTGAAGCCGGGTTTCTCGGCGACGAGTTTGCCATTGACGAAGAGATCGGCGTGCCCGTCTTCGTTTACGCTGAGAACGGCGATGTGTTCTTTGCCATCAGCAAGATTGGGACCACCGCGAATCGCGCCGACCCATCCGATGTCGTAGGTCAAAACGCCGCCTCGGAGAAACAGCGTTTTCCCATTCGGTTCCCACTTGCCTTGTGCTGGCGCGCGAGATGCCAGGGTTCCGTTTTTCGCTGTGGTACGAAACTGGACCATCAAGGTGAAGGCACCGCTCATGGGGAACGCTCCAGAGTGCGTTTCAAAATAGGATGCTCTGTCAGATCGAGTCGAATTCGCCACCTCGATCTTGAGTGGTCTGAGATCTCCTGCTCGCTGAACGTGAATCGTTGCCGGCTCGTTGAGGATGTGCTCGAACGTCACATCTGCGATCGCATCTTCTCCAGCAGGCAATTCGATACCTTGTTTTGCCAGTTTGAGTTGGATGGGGGACCCTGCGCTATATCGAAGAAAGAGGCGGAAGTTGGAAACGGAATCGGGAATCTTGTCCAGATCGATTCCAGTCCCGTCGAGAAAAGAAATTCGTGTGTCTTCAACAGGAATCGAAGTGGGAGGAAAAGTTGGCTCCGACTGAGAACGCGACGTCGTTAGGAGGACGAGAAAAAAGAGCTTGGAAAAAATGAGAAGCGATTTCACGCTTCATTCTGACATGGATTGCTGATCGGTGAAGTGCAAATTTATGCCCCAACCCATCCAGCCTTTCTCCAAGTTTTTCTTTTTGTGTCGCGCATTCTAAATCATGGATTCAAACCTGTCAGGTCTTTCACACGACCTAGTTTGATGGGGCGATGATTGTCAGGCGATCACCTCCTTCACGACATGGCCGTGAATATCTGTGAGGCGAAAATCGCGTCCGGCGTAGCGGTAGGTGAATCGCTTATGATCGATACCTAACAAATGCAGAATCGTAGCATGCAGGTCGTGAACGGAGACGGGGTTCTCTACAGCCTTGAATCCAAACTCGTCTGTCGCCCCGTGAATTGTGCCGCCTTTCACTCCGCCGCCAGCCATCCAGAGAGAAAAGCCCCAGTGGTTGTGATCGCGCCCGAGGGTAGCTCCGCCTCCTTGTGTGCCGAGCTCGACGGTGGGGGTGCGGCCAAATTCTCCTGAGCAGACGATGAGCGTTTCGTCGAGCATCCCGCGCTGTTCGAGATCGGTGATGAGAGCGGCGATTCCCTGGTCGCATTGCTGGGCGACTCCGCGATGAGATTTCTCGATGTTGTTGTGGCTATCCCAGGGTTGTCCCTTGTTATGCCAGATCTGCACGAAGCGAACGCCTCGCTCAACAAGACGACGAGCCATGAGAAGCTGACGGTTTTGCTGTCCGGTGCCATACATCTCCCGGATGTGCTCCGGTTCGCGGTCGATGTCAAAAGCATCAGTCGCCTCCATTTGCATCCGGTAGGCGAGTTCGAAAGATTGAATGCGTGCTTCGAGCGCGGATTCGCCAGAACGTTCCTCGAGATGTCGAGCGTTCACTTTTCGGAGAAAGTCGAACTGTTTGCTTTGCTGGTCTTCGTTGAGGCGCTTGTTACGAAGGTGGGCAATGAGTTGTTGCGGATTTTCGATCGAGGTGTCGACGAGAGTGCCTTGAAAAACTCCGGGGAGAAAGGCCGATCGCCAGTTGTTGGTTCCGCCGACGGGCAGGCCCCCGGGACAAAGCGCGACGTAGCCGGGGAGGTTGTGATTCTCCGATCCCATTCCCCAGGTCAGCCACGAGCCAAGGCTGGGGCGGACGAGACGCTGGTCGCCGGAATTCATCAGCATCAGGGAAAATTCGTGGCTGGGAAGTTCGGCGTGCATCGAGCGGATGATCGCCATTTTGTCGACGCACTTGGCGAGATGCGGAAAGAGATCGCTAACGGGAATCCCGCTCTCGCCGTGTTTATTGAAAGTGAAGGGTGAAGCCAGGGCTACACCGGTGCGGCGCTCGGTCAGGAGGTTGTCGAAAGGGAGTTCCTGCCCGTTGCGGCGGGTCAGTTCCGGTTTCGGATCAAAGGTGTCGACCTGAGACATCCCGCCATTCAGGAAAATGTGGATCACCGCTTTCGCCTTTCCTGGGAAATGAACGCCACCGGTCGGGAGTCCCTCAGCGGAAGATTCCCGTCCCATCAACTGGGCAAGCGCGAGCGATCCCATCCCCATTCCACTCTGGCGGAGAAAGTGGCGGCGGGAAAATTTGCCTTCGCTGTTAAACGGGAAAGACATTTGGTTCAGTCGAGAAAATGGAATTCGTTCGAGGCCAGCAACACGTGCGCAAATCGGGACCACGTGGCGAGATCAGATTGCTCCGAATGGGAGAGGTAGTCGAGGGAGCTCTTGACCTCGTCTGCGTTGGGAGAGCGACCGTAAGCAATTCGATAGATTGCTTGAATCTTCTCTTCGCTGTCTTCGATCTTTTGGATTTCAGGGCGCTTCACGAGAGCATCGGCGCGCCCCTGGATGAAGCCGGAATTCAGGGCGAACAAGGTCTGCTGGGGGACGGTCGTGTCCGGACGTTTCACGGTGCATGCGCTGGGATCAGCTCCGTCAAAGGTGCTGACCATTTTCGGGATGACGTCACGATTCAGAAACGCGTAGATACTGCGACGTGGCGTGACTTTGTCATCGGTCTCTTCAAAGGGTTTTCCGCCAAAAGTTCGATCGAGCTCTCCGCTGACGGCGAGGAGACTGTCGCGCATGGCCTCAAGATCGAGACGGCGCGGAGGCATTCTCCAGAGAAGTTGATTTTCGGGATCGGAGTGTCGCGCACCGGGGGGTTCACGGGAACTCTGTTGCCAGGCGGTAGAGAGAAGAATCCGACGATGCAGCTTTTTCAATGACCAGCCGTCTTCGAGAATTTTTTCGGCGAGAAAATCGAGCAGATCGGGGTGAGTCGGAGGATCGCCCCTTGTCCCGAAGTCGTCAGGTGTGCGAACGAGTCCGCGACCGAAGTGGTGCTGCCAGACCCAGTTGACAATGACCCGGCGGGTCAGTGGATTGTCTTTTTTGATGATTGCACGAGCCAGTCCGAGTCTTCGTTCACCATCAGGAAAAGGTTCTGATTTTTCTCCTGACAAAACCCCAATGAAGCGCGCCTGGACGAACTCGCCGCGCGCGACTGGATTGCCCCGGAGAAAGACACGACCGGTGTTCACCGGATCGGGCGATTCAAAAAGGCTCATCGACCGGGGTGGGGAGCTTGATGTGAGATTGAGGTTTTCTATGGCACCGAGAGTTCCCCGAACGCTGTCGCGCACACCGCGGTTCAGAATCATGAGATGCTTGGGATTATCGAATGTGATCGCTGTAGGGGAGTCGAGATCGAAGAGATGGTGGCGTAACTGACGCTCGATAGCGCTGTTGATTACTCGATGCTTCACATCCTGATCGGGGATGATCGTTCCGCCCGGCGCGGCTTCAAGCGCAGCTTCGAGTTGCGCTTGCATCCAGTCTTCGTGAACTCGGGTAAAGACCGCGCCGTAGGCATCGGCGACTTCGGTGAAATTCTTTGGTTCACTTTTTTCCAATGCCTCGAGAATGCGAGGGTTCCACTTTGGTGCCGCCGTGCCGAGTTTGTGCTCGTCGGCGAATTTTTTTGGATCACCGTTTTCTTTTTTCAGAGCCGTCACGAGATCACGACATTCCTGAGCGAATGATGTGTCTTCCAGTTTGGACAGGCGATGCCAGGGGCCAAAGACAGGATCGCTTTCATCAAATCGGGCAAGATACTTTCGCCACCGTTCAAGAATGACAGGTCGGCTGTCCTCGGTGCGATAGGAAAGGAAGGTCGTTGAGGTATCCAGTTCTGGGGAGCCGGAGGCAAGTTCTCGAAGGTAGAGGGCAGTCTGCATACGGAGGCGACCTCGAAACACATCGCCGTGTTCACGCACGATGTCATCGCGGAGTCGCTGGCGCTTTTCGAATTCGACTTCGTATTTCTCCGGGATTTCCGGCTCTCCGACGAGGGGCAGGTTGGCGGGCATTCGACTATTGGCGAGCGTCGTATGAAGCGCGTAGTAGTCGGTGGTGGGAATCGGGTCGAATTTGTGATCGTGACAGCGAGCGCAGGAAACCGTGAGGCCGAGCAGTCCGCGCGTGATGACATCGATCTGGTCATCGAGTTGATCATGTCGGTTGCGATACTGGCGCCCGACAGTCAGAAAGCCCAGCGCGGCGAGCGCGGGATCGTTTTCCTCCAGTCCCAATTGATCGGCGGCGAGTTGCTCAAGGATAAATTGATCATAGGGCCGATCGTCGTTAAACGCGGCGATGACGTAGTCGCGATAGGTGTAGGAAAAAGGGAATCGCTTGAAGCCGATCGCGCTTCCGCCGTGGGTATCGGCGTAGCGGGCCAGGTCGAGCCAGTGCCGGCCCCAGCGTTCGCCGTAGGCATCTGATGCGAGCAGGCGATCGATCACCTTTTCCCATGCATCCTTCGAATCGTCGGAAGTAAAGGCTGTGACTTCTTCCCAGCTTGGGGGAAGTCCCGTCAGGTCAAAGGTAGCTCGTCGGATGAGCTGTTCGCGAGTCGCAGGCGGGGAGAACTCGAGCCCTGCCTCCTGAAGACGCGCGAGGAGAAAACGGTCAATATCTGTGACGGGGCGATTCGTTGTTTCAATCGACGGAGGTGTCACTTTTTTCAGCGGCTCGAAGGACCAGTGCTTTTCGTAGGGCGCACCATCCGCGATCCAGTGCCGGAGTGTTTTGATCTGGTTTGCGGTTAATTTTTTCCCCGTGTCAGGTGGCGGCATGATTTCGTCGGGATCCCTGGCACTGATGTGACCGAGGAGCTTGCCTTCAAGAACGGGCTCGGCTCCCTCGCGCGTGTCGAGTCTCAAGTCTGCCTTGCGGTCAGATGCGTCAGGGCCATGACAGGCAAAGCAATTTTCCGAGAGAATGGGCAGAACGTCGCGCCCGAAGTTGGGCGACGAAGCCGCACTGGCAAAATTGTCCCCGCCGGAAATCAGCACGGTAACTGCAAGGGTGATTGCAGCGAGGGCTCTGGACTTTTCGATCAACATACAGAAAGTGGGAGAGTGTATCTGATCTTCTCCGTGCAGAACATCACGGGATTCCGTGTCCCGTGGAAACTCGGAATGCCCCGGAGAAATGAGGGTTTACCTCAATCAGATTTTCGCGTAGCCAAGAGCATGAAGATTCGATCTGCTTTCCTTATTCTCGTCTCCAGCTGCCTTTTGAGCTTCGTTGCTGCAGCAGATGATCGACCTAATATCGTGTTCATTCTCGCTGACGATCTTGGTTATGGGGACATCGAGGCTTTTGGAGGGGACCTCTGCAATATCGATACGCCGCACTTCGATCAGCTTTGCCGGGACGGGATGAAATTTACGGATGCGCACGTGACGGATTCGGTCTGTGTGCCGAGCCGGACTTCCATCGTGACCGGGCGCTATGCGCTTAGGTTCGGGGAGAAGGAGAAGGGAGGTCCGTGGGGCTTTATAGGTCTGCAGTTCCCCGAGACTCAATTCACGGTCGGAGACATGTTTCTGCGGGCAGGGTATACCACGGGCTACGTCGGCAAGTGGCATCTCGGGACGCGCATGACGACGAAGGATGGCAAAGTGCAGGGGCCGGAGAATACCGACTTCACAAAGTCGATTCAAATTGGTGTTTCCGACTACGGATTTGAAGACACGTTCTTTCTGCCAGGTTCGCTCGATATGTTTCCGTATGCGTTCGTTAGGAACAAGGAATGGCAGGGGAGTGTGACGGCGCAGAAGGGATGGAGTGCTTTCAATCGAGTTGGCCCGGCGGCGGAGGACTTCGTGGATTATGAGGTGCTTCCGACATTCTGTAGAGAGGCGGATCGCTACATTGCGAGCCAGGCCAAAGCCGAAAAACCGTTTTTCCTTTTCGTCGCGCTGACTGCACCTCACACCCCAACTTCGCCGGAACCGGAATTCCAGGGGAAGAGCAGGATCGGAGCCTACGGAGATTTTGTGATGAATACGGATGCCTGCATCGGCAAGATTGTGGATTCGTTAGAGCGAGCCGGGTTGACGGATAGCACGCTGGTGATGGCTTCGTCTGATCATGGTCCCGGGCACTACTCCGGTCGCAAGTCGGAGGCAACTGCCTTTCAGATGAAGGAAATGGAAAAGGACGGGCACCGAGCAAATGGGCCTTGGCGCGGCTACAAATTTTCTGCCTTCGAGGGTGGAAGCCGGGTTCCTTTCGCCGCGAAATGGCCGGGGACGATTCCGGCTGGGACCGAGAGTGGTTCGCTGATTGGTTTGAACGACCTCTTCGCGACCTGGGGAGAGATTGCTGGAGTTGAGCTTTCTGACTCCGAGGCTCCTGATTCGATCAGTTTCCTGGCGCAACTGCAGAACCCAGAGGCCGATCCTCTTCGCGAATCAATGGTGATTCGGGGAACGCGCGGCAACGTCTATCGCAAAGGAAAGTGGAAGCTGTTGCTCTGTCCGGGAAGTGGGAGCGCCGGGCCTTTTGCTACAGAGCCGATTGCTGATGACGCGTGGCGTGCTGCAATTCAAACGCATGGGCAGAAGCCGAAGAATCATGCGGAGTTGGAAAAGACGCCCTTCCTGCAGCTGTTCAATCTTGATGCTGATCCGGGGGAAACCACCAACGTCGCGGAAGAAAACGAGGAGCTGGTGGCGGAGATGATCCGTGAGTTTCGCGAAGTGCTGAACAACGGGCGTTCCACACCCGGTCCAAAATTGCCTAACGGTCGGGAGTTGAAAGTCTTTCACCCTGTGCCCGGATTTGTCTGGGCGAAGTGAATTACTCTTCGAATCTTGAAGGACTGGGGCTGAGGAATTGTTAAGCCGTCGAAAGCGGCGACAGCGTTCTTTTGAGCCGCTGCTAATTCTTGATCGGTGTTTTCATCATCTGAATCGAAATTGTTGTAGAAGGAAGGGAAGCTGAAAGTCGCTTCTGTGGCAGCGAGAACAGTGGCTCCGCCACGTCCACTGGGGGATGTAGCGAGTAGCAGCACGGGCTTTCTAGCCTAGACTTTTGAATCGATACGCGGTGTCCAGTCGTAGAGGTTTGTGAAGGCAGTCGAGTAGGAGCCGTTGTGCTAGGGCATCGAAATAACAATTCGATCGTGAGATTCGATCAGTGATTTAAAATCGTGCGCAGCGGCGGGAATGCCGTTCGGTTCTCCTTCATCTGAGCTGCAGATCGGAAGCTTCGTAATTGGCCAGTTGGCGATTGATGGATGTGGAGCTGGTCGAGGCTCCGAAGTCGAGAGTTTTCATGTTGGGGCGGGTGAGTAGGATGTCGGATAATTGAAAGTGGTCAGGATCAGTTCAGCCGGAAGAGGAGAAATTCGGAGTCTTCGCTTGCCTCTATGGAAAATCCTTGCGGGGCATATTCAATCGCGAGTCCGTCAGCGGTTTCCAGAGTTTCTCCCATAACGGAAAGTTCTCCTTTGATGACCTGAATCCAGGCATGGGGGAGCTGGTCTGAGCCTGAAACCTCCAGCGTCGACTCCGAATCAGCTCTGCCGAAGTGGATCTCTGCATGCTGGCGAATCTTGGTAGAACCGTCGCGTCCGTCACCGGAATACAGCAATGTCAGGGCGTTGTCATCCGCAATTTTCGCGAGCTGCTTTTCCGCATAGCGCGGTTCGCCTCCGGTGACATTGGGCTGTAGCCAGACTTGGTAGAGATGTGTTTTTTCTGAATCGGAGGGATTGAATTCGCTGTGGGTTATGCCGCCTCCTGCACTCATGTATTGCAGGTTGCCCGGCTCGATGATGGCACCGTTTCCCATGCTGTCTTTGTGCTCGAGCTTGCCCTCGATGATGTAGGTGAAGATCTCCATCTCGGCGTGGGGATGAGTTCCAAATCCACCCCCGGGGTGGATTGTGTCGTTGTTCATCACCCGCAGAGTTCGAAAACCTATGTGGGCCGGATCAAAGTAATCGGCAAAGGAAAAAGTAAAGCGCGCCTGCAACCAACCGTGATCAGCGTGACCTCTTTCATCTGCCGGCCGCTTCGTGATTCTGGTTTCAAGTTTCATACACAACCCGACGCTGCAAAGCTCGTTACCTTACTCCTGCTTCTTCTTTGGTAGCAGATAACACGCTGCCTCGCGATCATTGCGAACGAGCAGGATGCGTCCCGCGACGGCGGGGACGTTCCACGTCATGCTGCTGAGAGCGTCTTCGATGCGACCGGTTTCGGTGAAGCCTTCGGGACCAATTTTTCCGATCACGACGGGGCCCTTTTCGGATTGAATCAGCATGTGATCGCCAAAGAGTAGATTTTGGCCGAAGCCGAATTTCTCTTTCTTGTAGGTCTTGGTTCCGTCCTCGAGGCTGATCGCGGCAAGACGACCTTCATCGAGTCCCCAGGCCCAGCCCTTGTGGATCGCTGCGGAGCTGAATTTCGTTTTCATCCGGTTCGAGTTCCAGACTTCGTCGGTTGACCAGCCTTCTCCGTCCTTGGCGATTTCGATGAGTCGAGTTCCAACGCCGTAGCTTGCTGTCACTAGAATTCGATTTTCGCCAATGAGATGAGGCTGGCCGACTTTGGGAAACTGCCCCTTCCACTCGTGTCGCCAGATTTCTTTTCCCGAAGCGGGAGCTATACCGGACACACTCTGGCGATTCACACTGACGATCTGGCGAACCCCGTGAATGGTTAGAATGCGAGGAGATGCGTAGCTGGCACCTTCTCCCCGGTAGGTCCATTTTGTTTCTCCGCTTTCGAGATCGAGCGCTGCAAAGGTAACGCCGGACTTGCCCGATACGGAATCCGTTCCGGCGAAGAGCACTGCTTTCAGTTCGGGTAAAACAAGAGGGGCATTTGCAATTCCCCAGCGTTGCGTCTCGCCTCCGAATTCATCGATCATGTGACGTGACCAGATTTTTTTTCCTGTTTCCAGTGAGAGGCAGTTTGCGATGCCGGTTGCGCCGACTGCGTAAACTTTGGCCTCGTGAATGCTTGGTGTGGCTCTGGGTCCGTCGCCTCCCATTCGTGCTCCGGCATTCTCCTCTTTGATCAAAAGCAGCCGCGTTTCCAGATCATCGTAGTGCCAGATTTCTTCCCCGGTCGCGATGTTGAGACAGAGCACCCGTTCTTCGTCACCAGCTTGTTCCTGGGTGATCGCCCTATTTCCCGCGACGACAAAACTCGACCAGCCTTTACCGACCGCTCGCCTCCAGAGCAGCTTCGGTTGAGTCGTGCTCCAGTCCGTCGCGAAAGAAGGTGCTTCCCAGATGCCATTCCGAGCAGGTCCGAAAATCGTTTTTAAATCTGCAGCGGCGCCGAGGATGCGTCGTTCATTAGTGCTGAGGCCTGACTGCACAAGCGGTTCAGCGATAGGTTCCGCTGTATCAGGTTTTTGCCAGACAAAACGAAATTTTGGAAACGAGGATCCGGAAGTGGATCCCTCGTAGCGAAGCAACAGGACACCCAGTATTCCGAGGAGGAGGAAGCACCCGAGCGCGATGAAGAATTGCTTTACTCGCGTTTTGAAAATCCCGGGACCAAATCCCAGGAACCAGAGTCCGAGCAGAAACAGGGCTGCGAGAGCGACCAGCGGATACATCCAGTTCATCATCGTCATTCCAGTCGATGTGATTGAGAGAACGGCTCCGGCACAAAGGAGGACGATGGCGAGCAGGGTGAAGTATCGGAGGAAGGTTCTCATACGGAAGACCCAATTAATACGACAAAGAGGTCAGCGGCGAGGCTGGAGTGGATAGAATTTCCTTGTTTACTTGATTCCGTTGCGGGAAGCTTCCCAACATATGGCAAAACCGGTAAAAAGGCGAAAACAAGCAGGTAGTGGACTTCGGTTACTCATGACGGCGGCTTGTCTTGTTGTAGTCATTACGGGCTTGAAATTGGCGGCGGAACTTTTTATCCCGATCTTTCTGGGGCTTTTCCTCGCCCTCTTGTCCATGCCGATATTGAACTGGCTCGACAGACACGGTTTTCCGCGGCCTCTGGCTGTTCTCTCCACCGTTGTCATCGATCTGCTTATCCTCGGAGTAATCGTACTGCTCGGATCAAGTGTGATGGGAGATTTTCAGGATAAGAGCAAGGAGTACACAAAGCGGCTGCAGATGCAGGCAGCCGATTTTTCCCGGACGATGGATGAAAAGATCGCTCGCCTCGAAAATTTTTGGGCGGAGTCTACAGATCTGGAGGATAGGAAAGAGCAGAAGTCGGAACCTGAGTCAGAGAAGTTAGAGAATCAGACTCCCGTTGATTCGAATTTGGAGCCAGAAAAACCTAATGAGTTTGAAGGAGAAGATGTCGATGCAAAGGAGGGGATGGCTCTCTTCGGAATCGAGGAAATCACATTCAGCAAGCTCTTCGAATTGTATTTTGATGAGAACCGGCTTCTCGAAATCGTCGGGCAGTTCGATGTGGTGAATCGTTTTACCTCGCTGGCTACGAAATCTTTCTTTGCTCTCATCGTGATGATCTTCGTGCTCGCCGAATCCAACAGCTACGCGACCAAAGTTCGTGATGTTCTGCATGTGAGTGGCCCTGACTTGCGCCGCTTCCAGAGTATTTCTCAGGACATTCAGAAGTATCTCGGAATCAAGACAGCCGCGAGCGCTGCGACGGGACTTCTCGCCATGTTGACCTGTATTGTTTTCCGTGTCGATTTCCCGCTGCTTTGGGGATTGGTTGCGTTCCTGTTCAACTACGTTCCTGCGATTGGGTCGATCATGGCAGGTGTGCCGCCGGTGATTCTGGCTCTGATTCTTCACGGGTTCTGGCCTGCGGCAGGAGTGATGGCCTGTTACCTCGCGATCAATGTGACGATCGGAAATTTCATCGAGCCCATGCTGCTGGGTGAGCGTTTTGGATTATCGACGACAATTGTTGTCTTATCTGTTCTGGTGTGGGGATACATCTGGGGCCCGGTAGGAATGCTGCTCGCAGTCCCGCTAACCATGATGGTCAAAGTAATGCTGGATAACAGTTTTGACTTCCGGTGGATCTCAGCGTTGATGGGCAAGAGGCAGGGAGATTCCGGAGATGAAGATGAACCAGTCGAGGATGAGCCACTGGCTGATCCTGAGCCCGAAACGGCCTAGGGAATTGCGCCATGATTTCTAAGGCGGATTTTTTCGCGACATAGTGAATTTCTCGGTGAAGGGCGGGAAAATCTTGAAGGTGAATCGCGGTTAGCGGTGCTCGCAGAACCTACGTAACACTGTTTGCTGATCGGCCCGACTCTGTTGGATCCTCGATCATACCCGGTTTGGTTGAATGCAGGTGGCAAAGGGATAAATGCGTTTTCTCTGCTTTTCCGCGTGACAATCCCGTGACGGTTGCTTTGTTCGACAAGAGTTTCCGCCCCGCACACATGAACATTCCCTCGTCGGACTTATCCGAACCATTTTACGAAGGCTCCGTACAGCGTCTTTACGCGGTGACGGGGGATGATTCGATCATGGTTACGGAGACGACGTCGCGAGGTTCCGTTTTTGATGTCGGTGCGCTTTTTGAAATTGAGGGACATGATGTGAATCGTGCGCTCTTCCGCCACATCCTCTATTCGAAAATGGGCGACCCGGAAGCGTGGCGACGCGTCCGCTCGGCAGTCGAGTCCGATCCTGATCTCGACGATGCTTGCCGCGCGGAACTCCTTTCCGGTGCGTTGGAGCATTGCTGCGAACATGGCGCGCGGACACATCATGAAGGAATGCTCGATGCTCAATCGGGCGAAGTGATATGCGGTGGTGTTCCGGAAAACCCAAGTGCCTGCAATGTCGTTCGTCGTTACCAGATCTTGAAACCCGATCGAATCGAATTGCTGGGAGCCCATCTTTTTGACTACGCGAAGTTTCCGCAGGAGGACGGTTTTGTTGTTCCTCTCGAATACATCGTTCGTTTTGGTATCACCAGCGCGAGTTCGGTTTTTCGGAAGTATCAGAAATTGGACGAGTCATCGCGCCGTGCCTTTGAGTGCGAGCTCGGAGTTGGTCGTCCGCTCGAAGCCTGGCAATTCCTCGATCGTCCGATTGGTGACTTTACCAGCAAGTTTGAGCCGGAGGATCGAATGGTCGACAAGCAGGAGGCGCTCGTGATGAGCGGTCTGCGCGGCGAGCAGTTTGTCGACAGCAGTAAACTTGCGATCCTCGGTGCCTGGCTCGTGCGCCAACTCGTCGGCGAAATTGGTCTCCAAATGTGGGACATCAAATGGGAGTTTGCGAAAGACGGGAAAGATCTCGTTTTTGTCGACACGATCGATACCGATTCCTTCCGTGCGACCATGTTCCTCGATTTCGAGGGAGAGCGATTTGTGAATCATTATAACAAGCAGGCGATGCGAGACTATTTCACGCTGCTCCATGCTGACTGGATCGAAGACATCAAAACAGCGAAATCGCGAGGTCGAGAAGAGGGTGTCGCCTTTACAGAACTCCTCGCGGCGGGGCAGTCAGCGGGCGATTATGCCGCGACTCCAGAGGTCGGGTCTGAGTTTCTTTCGATTCAGGAAACGAAAATGACAGCGATCCGGGAATTCATGCTCGGCGCTGCTGAAGCCGACGCGGTTAGGGATCGCTTGGTCAAAGCGGGGCTGGAAGAGATCAATTTCTATCAAAAAAAGGACGTGATCGATGGTTTTCGAAAAATTAACGGCATCTCTTGAGCAAGCATGGTTGACTCATCTGCAATCCCGTCATACAAGAAGGTAGTGGATGCTGAAATCAGCTAAAACACCCTTCCCCGAACCCCTCTGCACAAATGCGGGAAACCTTTGAAATCAGTGACCGGTATATTGACGCCGGCGACGCAAACGTTCTTTTGTATGAACCGCTCGACCGCGGCGCGAATTTTCGCGCGACGCGCCGATACGAGGTCGAGTTCGATGGAGACAGGAGGGCCTTGGAGGCTTTCATCGAGAAAACCCTGCTCGATCCGATCAGCCAGGAGCTTCATGAAGGGGAGGATGCCGCTCTCAGCGATTACACTTTCGTTCTCGAATACGGCATGAAGCCCGGAGCTCTTGATCTGGAGAAGGAGGCGATTCTCACCTATTACAAGGGTATCGGTGAGCCCAGCTTTGAATTGAAAGAACTTAAAATCCGCCAGCGCATCTATTTGTTCGGCGGTAAAAGCGACGACTCTGATCGCTTCGTTCGCGACATTTGCAACGCGGCTATTCACAACTGGAACGTGATCCAAGCAGGATGAGCACCGACAGCGAAACCATTCTCGATTCGATTGCGGTGGCTCCGGCCGATCATTACCGCATCCTTAAAATCTCTGACCTCGATGGCGACAAGCTTCATGAATTGAGTCAATTCATGAAGCTGTCTCTTTCAAAAGAGGACATGCTGGCGATCCAGGGAATCTACAAGGATTGGGATCGCGAACCGACTGATGTAGAGTTGGAGGTTATTGCGCAGACCTGGAGCGAACACTGCAAGCACCGGATTTTTGGAGCGAATATCGATCATGAGGTCGATGGCGAAAAGGAGTCGGTGACGTCTCTTTTCAAAACCTATATCCACGACGTTTCTCAGCGCATTTTTGATTCCAAACCGGGATTTGTTCTTTCGGCTTTTCACGACAACGCGGGCTTCATCAAGCTTGACGATGATCAGGCTATCTGTCTGAAAGCTGAAACGCACAACCACCCCAGTGCGATCGAACCCTATGCGGGAGCGAACACGGGACTTGGCGGCGTGATCCGCGATATTCTCGGAGCGGGAAAAGGAGCGAAGCCGATTGGGTCGCTTGACGTTTTTTGTTTCGGCGCACCGGACACATCGATGGATAACATCAAGGCCGATGATGTGCTGCATCCGCTTGGGATCATGCGCGGCGTCGTTCGCGGTGTCCGCGATTACGGCAATCGGATGGGGATTCCGACGATCAGTGGTGCGATCCAGTTCGACGATGCTTACATTTACAATCCGCTGGTGTATTGCGGAACGGCCGGAGTCATTCCGATCAAAGATATCGACAAGGAAGTCGGAGCTGGGATGAAAGTCATTGCGGTCGGCGGCCGGACTGGTCGCGACGGATTGCACGGTGCGACCTTTTCTTCTGCGGCCCTGGATACGGACTCTCACGAAGAGGACCAGCAGGCGATCCAGATTGGAAATCCGATCGAAGAGAAAAAAGCGGCAGACTTCGTTCTCGCAGCTCGGGACAAGGGGCTGATAGAATTTATCACCGATTGCGGAGCAGGTGGTTTTTCTAGCGCGGCTGGTGAGATGCTTGAGGAATGTGGTGGTGTCATCAATCTCGACAACATCACTCTGAAAGAAGGGGGAATGGTGAGCTGGGAGATCTTTATCAGCGAAAGTCAGGAGCGCATGGTGCTCGCGGTTAAGCCGGATTCCATGGGTGAACTTCAGGAACTGGCCGATCTCTACGAGACGGAAATGATTGAGCTCGGCGAGGCCGACGGATCGGGAATTCTGAAAGTGACGCATCATGGCGAGACGGTTTGTCAGCTCGATTGCTCGAAGCTGCACGATGCTCCGGTTCGCGAAATGACCTCGCGCTGGGAAAAGAAAACGAAGGAAGTCGATCCTCCGGTCTTGATGGATGCAGGGGAAACGCTGAAAGCGATCCTCGGTGATTTTGCGATCGTTTCCCGGGAGCCGATCATCCGGGAATACGATCATGAAGTGCAGGGCAATACCGTTTTGAAGCCGCTTGCCGGTGCAAGTGGCGATGCCCCACAGGATGCGACCGTTCTCCGAATCGATGGCAGCGATCGACTGATGGCGATGGGCCTTTCGATTCTTCCCGAGTGGGGGAAAACGGATCCGTACGCGATGGGAACTGCCTGCGTCGACGAATGTATTCGTCAGCTCGTTGCGGCAGGTTCCGATCCAGATCGCATTGCGATTCTCGATAATTTCTGCATGGGCAATCCCGATGCCGAGGAAGAACTCGGTGCGCTGGTTGAGACGGTGAAGGGCATTGCTGAGGCCGCCGAAGCCTACGGAGCTCCTTTTGTTTCCGGAAAAGACTCTTTCTACAACTACTTCGAGACTGACGATGGTCCGGTTTCCATTCCGGTGACGATCTTGGTGAGCGGAATGGGAATCATTGACGACGCCGAGCATGTTGTTGGGGCTTCCCTGCGACGCTCCGACAGTTTGTTAGCCATCATCGGGACTACTGGCACGGAACTCGGTGGTTCTGTCCTTGCCCGCCAGTTGGAAATCAACAATGCCGAAGTCCCCGCGACTGATCTTGAAGTCGCGCTCGAGTCCTACCGCAAATACCACGAGGCAGTGAAGCAGGGACTTATCCTTTCGGCGCATGATGTCAGCGAAGGAGGGCTCGCCGTTACGCTGGCAGAGGCCGCTTTCTCCGGGAAAGCCGGACTCGAAATTGATCTTTGTTCTCTGCCCATTGATGACGATGCGTCCAAGGCAGCGATGCTCTTTGGAGAATCTCCTTCGCGACTTGTCGTTGAAGTAGCTCCAGGCAATCTGGAGAAGTTGGCGGACCTTTTCGAAGGGCTGCCTTTTGCCTGTCTCGGACGCGCTGCGGCGGAGCATTCGAATCTACGAATCGAATGGGGCAAAGAAATCCTGATCGATGAACCCCTCGACGAGCTCAAAGCAATATGGAAGAACGGCCTCGCGCAGTATTATTGAAATTTCCCGGCACGAACTGTGACAGTGAAACCGCCCGCGCTCTCGAGACGGTCGGATTTGTCACCGAGGTGATTCCAATCTCGGCGCTGAAACAGGAATCCCTCGTCGGAGTTTCCCTTGTTGTTTTGTCAGGAGGTTTCAGCTACGGCGACTACGTCATGGCAGGTCGTCTCGCCAAACTGGTTATTGAGCAGAAGATTGGAGAGACTTTGAAAGATTTTCGTGACAACGGAGGATATCTCCTTGGGATCTGCAATGGATTCCAAATCTTGACGCAGCTCGGACTACTGCCCGAGGGCAGTCTTGTCGAAAACACGAGTGGTCGCTACCAGTGCCAGTGGGTGACGCTCGAAAACCGAGCACCAGACAGCCCCTTTCTTTCTCACCTTCCTGAGTCATTCGAGTTTCCCATTGCGCATGCTGAGGGGCGGCTCGTAACATCCGAGGCATCCATTGCGGAGGAATATCGTGCAAATGGGGCCGCAGCATTGACCTATACCGAGGACGTGAATGGCAGTTTTGAGCAAATCGCGGGGCTGCAGGATGAGTCAGGTCGAGTTTTCGGTTTGATGCCGCACCCGGAACGTTTTCTTCGCCGCCGGGATCACTACGATCCCGATTGGAGCGGGGG
>Ga0181564_10000166_pt1 | contig 51721 bp, 41 predicted proteins | sample 011ome_24_FD_134512 | JGI IMG/M metagenome (GOLD analysis project Ga0181564, IMG submission 134512) | Coastal salt marsh microbial communities from the Groves Creek Marsh, Skidaway Island, Georgia - 011513CT metaG (megahit assembly) | ecosystem: Environmental > Aquatic > Marine > Intertidal... | reverse complement strand
GGTGGATTTACCTCACCTAAAGCGGCTCCAGGCAGTTATAAAATGGTCATGACCAAGGGATCGGACACTTTTGAGCAGTCTTTCGATTTGATTTTGGACGACAAATTGCCCATGCAGCCGTCGGACTATAAAGAACGCGATCGGGTCAGTCAATTGCTTTTTGATATGAGCGAGTCCCTTGCCTATATGGTTTACCAATTGGATGCCATGATCGATCATGAATCTGGCAATAAATCATCAAAGATTTTGAACAGCATGAATGCATTAAAAGAAACCCTTGTGATCACTACAGGTGACAATTACGTTGGCGCAGCTGAACCGCAGTTGAGAGAAAAAACAGCCACTCTATTCAGCAAGATTGCAACTAGCTACGACAAGCCATCTGCCAATGACATGGAGAATTTTGATCGACTGAACAAGCTGATGAAAGAAGCTACTTCGAGCTTTGAATCGTTGAAAAAGAAATTCAAGAGTTATGATCAATTGGAACTGAAAGACAAGGCCAGTTTTCTGGATACCACGAACTAAGCCCTATCTACTCGAGGCAAAAAAAAGGATGGCACAAAGCCATCCTTTTTTATTAAAGTCGATACCATTAACTATTCGCAATCGTCAACCAAGAGCATCGCAGCTCCATTGGCGTTATTGAAAAGTGCTAAGATGTCCGAATCACAATATGTTACGATCCATTCCCCTGAGATGGTAATTAAATCACCCGACAACTCATTGATAGTAAGCGTCACGTAGCCAGCAGCACTTGTGTCAACACTGTAAGTGGTGGAGGCCAAAGCTGTAGAATTTGTGTTGTCAGCGAAAACACTAGCAGATCCATCGGCATTGAAGCTCAGAAACATCCCGAGACCAGTGGTTCCATCGGCAATAAAAAACAGACAGTCTTCGGTAAGGTTAGAAGATAACTCTTCTGCGCTGCAATCGCTGTATCCCCAATCATCATCTCCAGAATCGTCGCCAGAATAGTCGTAACATTCAGAATTCATGAAAACCGCTTCCAATTCCGCATCAGAAAACACTGTAGTTGTATTACCATCCATATCAACCAAGGTCACTGGATAGTTGAGTGCGAAATAATAAAGGAAATCATCGGACATGTAGTATTCATCAAAAAGATCATACAAATCAGACTCACTCGCTACCTCAAATGTGTCAACAAATTCGCCATTTGCGTCAAAAGTCGATAGGCTGAGTGGATACACAAAATTTACACAGGAATAGCTGTAATCATCATCAGAGTAATCGCCATCAAAACAAGCGTCCATGTAGACCTCCAATTGCTCTTCGCTTTCTACCACAACCTCGGTATAATCAGAAAATACTATGGTAATAGGATAAACAAGTTCTACGCTGTCTTCAGGCATGGAGTCCAAGAAATCCGACAAAGACATCAGGGCGTCAATATCTTCAATGACCATAGGAGAGCCCGCCACTAATATTGTTACAGGAAAAGAGATTGAAAAACAATCTGATCCATCCAAAGAGTTGTCGTCGCCGCCATTATTGGAAGTAGCCGAACGTATCATTCCTACTAAGGGAGCGTCGGTAGCCAACACGTTATCCGGAGCTGCGTCAACAGTTTGAATTGGTTCATTTTGACAAGATAAAATTGAAATAATCAATCCAAATGCCAATAATAAATTATAATTTAAAATCTTATTCACGATATATTTTTATAAATGCAAATATATCAAAAAAGAAAATTGCACAGCAAAACCTTAGAGATTACTCGTCGGCGTCGCCATTGTCATCTGGAAGGCTGATGTCAATGTCCAAATCGTCATCACCAGAGTCTTCAAGATCATGAGATTGGTCTACAAAATCTTCCATAGCCTTTTCCAACTTTACCCCAATTTTGACCAGATAAACGGTGTCCTTAGAACTAACTTCAACCGCGTGAATCAGTTCGTTATTGGCATTTCTAAAAGTAATAATATCATCGTCGTCATAACCATCTGGATACTTTTGGACTAGCAATTGTAAAACGTCATCCGTTAATTTTTGAAAATCTACAATTTTACGAATCATACATTAATAGTTTAATAAATAAGCAAAAATGAGCGGTGCTACAATAGTTGCATCACTTTCAATGATATATTTTGGTGTGTTGATATCCAATTTTCCCCAAGTAATTTTTTCATTGGGAACGGCTCCAGAATAGGATCCATAACTGGTGGTTGAGTCGCTGATTTGACAAAAATAGCTCCAAAATGGGGTGTCGTGTCTTTCCAGATCTTGAGACAACATGGGGACAACACAAATAGGGAAATCGCCTGCAATACCTCCTCCGATTTGGAAAAATCCAATACCATTCTGTGAATTGGCGGTGTACCAATCTGCAAGGAAGGTCATGTATTCTATGCCCGACTTCATGGTGCTGGCTTTAAGCTCGCCTTTGACCACATAACTGGCAAAGATGTTCCCCATAGTACTGTCTTCCCAACCAGGAACAACCATAGGCAAGTTCGCCTTAGCCGCGGCATACATCCAAGAATTTTTAATGTCAATCTCATAGTACTGTTCCAATACTCCAGATAATAACAGCTGATACATGTACTCATGCGGGAAATACCGTTCTCCTTTGGCTTCCGCCGCTTTCCATAGTTCAACAATATGTTCTTGAAGTCTTCTAAAAGCCTCTTCTTCTGGAATACAAGTATCAGTAACCCTGTTCAAACCTCTTTCGAGCAGCCCCCACTCTTGTTCTGGAGTAAGGTCTCTGTAATTTGGAATTCTTTCGTAGTGCGAATGCGCGACCAAATTCATAACGTCTTCTTCGAGATTGGCTCCAGTACAAGAAATGATTTGAACCTTATCTTGTCTGATGATTTCGGCAAATATTTTACCTATTTCGGCTGTACTCATTGCTCCGGCAAGTGAGACCAACATTTTGCTACCTTGCTCCAGTTGCTGTTCGTAACCCTTAGCGGCATCGACCAGTGAGGCAGCATTGAAATGCAAATAATACTTTTCTATAAATTGTGAAATTTCGCCTTTATTAGTCATCATCAGAAGAGAATTTAGCCTTTAAAGCTTCGAAAGAAAGGTTGTCGTCAGAATCGTCAACAACCACATCCTCTTGTTCTTCCATAAACTTATAAGACAACATTTTATAATACAATTTAGCTGCCAAGAAATTGGAAGACCCGTCATTTGAATTTGGGCAAAGTTCAACAATGTCAAACCCTACCACATTCTTTTCCTTAAAAACCATTTTAAGAAAGTCCAACGTTTCATACCAAAGCAATCCTCCCGGCTCAGGAGTTCCGGTGCTCGGCATGATAGAAGGATCCAAGGCGTCCAAATCGAAAGTGATAAAGACATTGTCAGTCATTTCCTCTATGGCTGTGTCCATCCAAAGGTCGTCGGTAGCCATTTCGTGGGCGAAAAAAGTCTTGTTCAAATCCATAAAATCAAGCTCAATCTGATCCATTGAACGAATACCTACCTGTACCAAATTAGTTATTTTACTGGCTTCATGAACGGCACAGGCGTGATTGCATTTGCTTCCCTCATAACTGCTGCGAAGATCGGCATGAGCATCAATGTGCAACACAGTAAGGTTGTCAAAGCAATCGTTAAATGCCCTAATGGTACCAATAGAAATGGAGTGTTCGCCTCCGAACACCGTGGTGAATTTATTTCTCTTGATGTAAGATTTGGTCAACTGATGAACGGCATCAACCATGGCCTCAGGTGAACTGTTTTCCGTAACAGGGTCAGCCAAATATACCCCTTCCTTGTAGACTTCCGAACGTGTTTCAATGTCGTACAATTCCATATTTTCAGAAGCCTCCAAAAACGCTTCAGGGCCTTTATCGGCACCTTTTTGCCATGTACTCGTTCCGTCATAAGGCACTGGAATAAGTACAATTTTAGCAGTTTCTAATTTAGCAAACTCTTCGGGGATGCCCGCATAAGTTCTAGTTTTCATATCCTAAAATATTAAGTAATTGTTCACTGGATTGCTGGTTTTTAAACACTGAGGTTACCATTTCCCCCTTGTCATTTTTGTCAATTAATATGTGCTGTGGCGAGGGGATCAAACAGTGTTGAAGTCCGCCAAAACCACCGATGGATTCTTGATAGGCTCCCGTATTAAAGAATCCGACATACAACGCCTTTTGCTTGGAATATTTTGGTAAATAGATGGCGTTGACGTGTTGTTCGCTGTTGTAATAATCGTCGCTGTCGCAGGTCAAACCACCGAGCAGTACCCGCTCATAAGGATCCTTCCATCCGTTAATCGGCAGCATAATAAACCGCTTGTTGATCGCCCAAGTGTCTGGCAAATTGGTGATGAATGATCCATTAATCATGTTCCATTTCTCCCTGTCATTTTGCTGCTTTTGGTTGAGAATTTTAAAAATGGCCCCGCCACTTTCTCCAACGGTGTAGCTGCCAAATTCTGTAAAAATGTTTGGAACAGGCACTTCGGCTTCCTCGCAAGTCAACTTAATTTGATTGACAATTTCCTCAATGATGTACTCGTAGTCAAACTCGAACGCCAATGAATTTTTGATGGGGAAACCCCCGCCTATGTTCAAACTATCCAAGCTTGGACACCTCCTTTTTAGACTGACGTAAACCTTTAAACACTTGACCAATTCGTTCCAATAATAGGCGTTATCTCTGATGCCAGTATTGATGAAAAAGTGAAGCATTTTGAGCTGAACACGGTCGTTGTCTTTGATTTGCTGTTCGAAAAAAGGTACAATGTCTTTATAACCAATCCCCAATCGAGAAGTGTAAAACTCGAATTTGGGTTCTTCCTCCGAAGCTATCCGGATACCAATGTTGAAATCGCCGTGTATTTTTTCTGACAGCAACTCTAATTCGGCATAATTGTCCAAAACGGGAATACAGTTGTGGTGGCCTTCATTGATCAAGTCGGCTATATTAGCAATATAAGGCTTGGTCTTGAATCCGTTACTGATGACATAGGTTTCATTTGTAATTTCACCCGTAGATTTCAAATTCTTAATGATGTCCATGTCGACTGCAGAAGACGTCTCCAAGTGAATGTCATTTTTCAAAGCCTCAGTTAACACGTGTTTGAAATGAGAACTCTTGGTACAATAGCAATAGTGATACTTGCCTTTGTAATCCAACTTCTCAAAGGTGTTTTGAAACATCCTTTTGGCCTTTTTGATGTTATTGGAAATTTGAGGCAGATAGCTAAATTTTAATGGCGTGCCATAGGTCTCAATCAGTTTGGTCAAATCAATGTCGTGGAATCGCAAGCCCACTTCATCGAGGGTGAATTCTTCTTGAGGGAAGTGAAAAGTTTGTTCAATTAGGTCGATATAACGGTTATTCATTATTATTTTCTAAAGAGATAAAAGGATTATAAATGTGGAATGATCAGTAAACAAGCGCTGTGAAAATCATACCAATAATTGGCATCTGATGTTAGAAAATAAAAATAGGGGTCGGGGACGTACCGCGCTCAAGTAGGAGGAAGCGTGCTTTAAATATCGGTCACTTGCCATGCAAACTGTCTTTGAAAATATCTTCCAAATTTTCAAAAACCCGAAGTTAGAAACAGAATTCAAATTATTCAGCTGCTAAGCGTTAATGGAACTTAGGTGGAGCAAATTAAAATCAAAAAAATTACTTTTGAACAATTTCACAAAAAAAAATAGAAAAAAGTCAAGCTATCCCTCAATTTTCTTAGGAATTTTAGGGTTCATGATGCCAAACCACAGCGGAGGAATCAACGACAATAACATCGACGTTGGATAGCCATAAGGCAATTGAGGGCTGCTTTCTTGATGAACCAAGTTTTGATAAGGCTTGTTGGATTTGTAGTGATGATCGCTGTGTCTTGTCAGTTCATACAACAACATTCTGCCCAATACATGATTAGAATTCCAAGAATGAATGACATCAACCCTTTCATATCTGCCGTTGTCATTTAATTTTCTAATCAGGCCGTAATGTTCTATGTAGTTGATGGTTTCTAACAGTAACAGTCCTACTACCCCGGCCAGAGCTAGAATAGACATTGGAAAAAGACCTAGCAACGCCACTCCTGCTCCAATCCAAATGAAATGACTGAGCCCCGCCCATAACATGTAATTTGAAGCGCTCAAAAAATGTTTTGAAGACCTCTTGAGCAGTTGGCGTTGAATCCGCCACGCCTTGACATAAGTTCCGAACACTGACTGTACATAAAAAGAATAGACCGATTGATTTTTGCGCGCTGTAGAAGGGTCTTTGGGCGTAGCCACGTCCAAGTGATGGCCGTGATTGTGTTCTATAAAAAAGTGATAATAATGGCTAGGGAGCAACAACAAAAATGCCGATAAGTGGTCCGTCCAATGACTGCGATGTCCCAATTCGTGAGCCACATTGATGCCATTCGATCCTAAAACAGTGCCTAGTGACAGTACTAATCCGACCAACTCATAGGGTTGTCTTTCCGATCCAAGCCATTGTGCCGAGTAAATCAGCAAACCATAGACGAAGAACAAATTGCCGTAAAGCAACACATCAAAAAATCTTTGACGCCATTGATAGTTGTTATCAGCAGACGACACCTGAGTGAATTGTTCAATGACAGGGATAATTACAAAGGCGTAGCAAACGCCAGAAAAAGAAAAATAGCCACCGGCTTTAAGACCTAAAAAGGTGATTATCGGCAAACTATATGCTAAAATATATTTCATGATTGATCAAAGTTAACAGAAAACATAAATAAGGAGGTGTTTTGGATCAGAAAAAAATCACTAATTTGGATTCCAATTAAACCCAACTGACATGAAAAATATTGACCGTCGTTCGTTTCTCCAAAAAACAGGTCTCACTGCAGCAGGGCTGTATTTGGCCAGCACCCTCAAGCTAACAGCCCAAGAAAGGCCTCTCAAGGACGCCGACTATATGGGAGATTTTGCAGCACCCAAACTAGATACCGTGCGCATTGCCCTCATTGGTGTTGGCGCTCGAGGATCGGGACATGCCGAACAATTGGCTCAAATTGAAGGCACGGAGATTGTGGCCATTTCAGACTTGTATGAGGATTTGGCCAATGCTTCCAAAAGCAATTGCATGGCTTTAGGGAAGGGTGACCGACATCAAAACATCAAAACATATTTTGGAAAAGAGCACGCTTGGAAAACCATGCTGGCTGAGGTTAAGCCAGATGCCGTATTCATTTCGACCGATTGGGACAACCACGGGCCCATGGCCGTCGAAGCCATGAAACAAGGAGCCCATGCTTTCGTAGAAGTACCCCTAGCAGTGAGCTTGTCCCAGCTTTGGGAAATAGTAGAAACCTCGGAGCGCACCAAAAAGCACTGCATGATGATGGAGAACGTTAACTATGGTCGTGAAGAACTTCGCTATTTGAATCTGTGTCGGCAAAATGTCATTGGAGATTTGCTCCACGGTGAAGCCGCTTACATTCACGAATTGCGATTCCAAATGGAAGAACAGGAACGAGGCACAGGATCTTGGCGCACCTTCCAGTACGCCAAACGCAATGGCAACCTTTACCCAACTCACGGATTGGGGCCAGTCGCCCAGTATATGAATTTGGCCCGTGGTGAAGACAATTTCAAATCATTGGTTTCTTACTCGACACCAGCTTTTGGCCGTCAGCAATATGCCAAATCCCATTATCCCGAGGATCACCAATGGAATGCCTTAAATTACAAAGGTGGTGACATGAACACCTCCATCGTCAAAACACATTTGGGACGAACCATTATGGTCCAGTGGGATGAAACCAGTCCTCGTCCCTATTCTCGGCACAATTTGATTCAAGGCACTAAAGGCACCCTTGCTGGATTTCCAACCCGAGTGGCCCTAGAAGGCGGAGTGCCGGGTGCCACAGACAGTCATCACTATTGGGCTCAAGGCGAACAACTTGACGCTTTTAACGAACAGTATGAACATCCGATGTACCGCCGTTTAGGCAAAGTTGCCGAAGCCATGGGTGGTCACGGTGGTATGGATTTTTTGATGTTATACCGCATTGTCGAATGTTTGAGAAACGGTCTTCCTCTAGATCAAAACCTTTACGAAGGCTGCTTTTGGAGTGCTGTCGCTCCGTTGAGTGAAGCGTCGGTAGCACAGGACGGCATGCCTCAAGACTTTCCGGATTTCACCAGAGGACAATGGAAAAACACCCTTCCCTTGAATGTTGTTGACTAAATCCGAATTGGCTTTTCAGCTTCAAGTTCCCGGTCGGGTTTGTTTTTTTGGCGATCATCAAGACTATCTCGGACTTCCTGTCATTGCTGGTGCCATTGATCGGTACATCACTTTGACCGCCCAACCCAACGGGCTGGATTGTTTTAACATCACCCTGACAAACACCAATACCGCCAAGCGGATTCCACTTTCGCTCCAAGCGTTTACCGCCCAACCCGATTATTTTTTCTCTGGTCTTGCTGTCATGTTAGATCAAGGCGTGCGCATTGAGCAGGGCTATGACCTCACTATTGAAGGCAATATCCCCATGAATGCTGGACTCTCTAGCTCCACCGCTTTGGTCACTGCGTGGATCAAGTTTCTAGCTGCGGTTGGCTTTCCGCATCTAACGACCACCAACGACCAAATTGCCACATGGTCCCATCGGGCCGAGGTTGCATTTTTTAATCAACCAGGGGGTCATATGGACCACATCACCATAGCGCATCAGGGCTTGATTTGTCTTGACAATACCACTTTAGCCCTTGAAACCCTCAACTCCCCTTTTGAAAGTATCGTCATTGCCGAATCGGGTATTGAGAAAAAAACCCTTGAGGTTTTGAGAAATGCCCGCACCTATGCCGAAAAAGCCATTCAATCGGTAAAAACCGCCAATCCCGAATTTAAACTCCATCAGGCTGATGGCAGTGCTGTGGAGCGCTACATGAATGTCATTGACCCACTGCACCGCAAACACTGGTATGCTGCTATCCACAACCACTTGATTACTCGAGAGGCGCTCCAATTGTTCAAACAACAAGGAACGGCGGAGTCTCTTGGACGTCTGATGAATGCCCATCAGCACATTTTAGAAAACTGTATCGAAAACACACCCAAAGCCATGTCCCAGATGATGGACTTGGCCCGTCAAAGCGGTGCCTATGGTGCCAAAATTGTCGGCTCGGGAGGTGGAGGCGTCATGGTAGCCCTTTGTTCCAAAGACAACTGCAACAAAGTGATGCAAGCCTTTAAGGAGGCAGGAGCCGTGAGCGCCTATGAAGTACAACTCCTCCAGGCTAGAGAAATTTGAAATTAATTGAAGTTGTGTGGTTAGGCGAGACAGGGAAAAATCAAATTGAATACTACTTCAGTGATTGACGATTAATATTCGCATTTGACCAGGACTTTGATTATAACCGACCAATCTATTGGGACAAAAAAACTGCAAAGGAAAATGGTGACAACGAAGTCTTTTACCCTAAGAAAACAACAGTAAAAGAAGACAGATACTACTTTGACAACGAGAAGCTTTTTCTTTGGCTTGACAATGACAAAAAAGAACAAGACTTGACTATGGGTACTAATTCAATTGTCGGACAAGGACTAATTGCTCATTGTTATAAAATGAAGGACGAATTAACAAAATAAAAAAGCACGAAGGCACAACACAGCATGTAGCTTATGGCGGCCAAACTACTGCCAGCAAGGTTTTCGCTCCGCAGCTAGCTTTGGTTTCGGTGGACAGGAAAGTGCTTCGAAACCGCCACAAGCCATACCCCAAACGTTGTGCTTAATTCACCCTCATCAATACGTTCCACTACAGATTCTCTTAAAATTATTCTAAAAATAATTCACTCTAAAGCATTTTATTTTACTTTGCAGTGCTTATCAAGAAACTAAACCATTTCAATCATTTACCATGACAAGATTTTCTAAAATTTTCGCGCTACTGTTTGCCATGTTATTCGTTGCTATGACCGCTTTTTCGCAAGAAGAAGGATCAAAATACGATTACAACGAGGCCTTTGGCAATCATTTCTACACCAAAAACGCAACGGATACCCGCTCGGCGAGTGGTCAGCCAGGGCACGCCTATTGGCAAAACAGTGCCAGTTACAGCATTGCAGTACGCTTGGACGACGCTGCAAAAAAACTCACAGGAACTGAAACCGTGACCTATACCAATAACAGCCCAGACCGCTTGGATTTCTTGTGGATGCAGCTGGATCAAAATCTGTTTGAAAAAGATTCTAGAGGTAATGCCATCATTCCCTTGAGAGGCAGCCGTAACGGCGCCAGAGGTCAAGAATTTGACGGAGGCTACGACATCACTTCTGTCAAAATGGTCAGCGGCAGCGGTCGCAAAAGCACTTCGGTTGATTTGACCTATCGCATTGTCGACACGCGCATGCAAATCGACTTGCCAAAAGGCTTGGATGCCCGAGGCGGTAAGATTACCTTAAAAATTGATTATTCGTTCACCTCTCCCGACTATGGCTCAGACCGTATGGGAGTTTTGGCGACCGAAAATGGCAACCTCTATACCGTTGCTCAGTGGTATCCTAGAATGTGTGTCTACGACGATGTTTATGGATGGAATACCCTACCCTATCTGGGTGCAGGAGAGTTTTATTTGGAGTATGGCGATTTTGACATGGCCATTACGGTTCCGGCCAGTCATATGGTCGTGGCATCAGGTGAGCTACAAAACCCTTCTGAGGTTTACACAAAAAGTCAAATGGATCGTTGGGCTGCCGCTGCAAAAAGCGACACTACAGTTATGATTCGCTCTGCCGAAGAAGTGACTGATCCCAATTCGAGACCAACTGGCGCATCGGAATTGACATGGAAATTCAAAATGAATAACGCTAGAGATGTGGCTTGGGCTTCATCTGCTGCTTTTATCGTCGATGCTTCTCGGATCAACTTACCAAGCGGTAAGACTAGCATGGCCATTTCGGCCTACCCAGTTGAAAGTGACGGACAAGACGCTTGGGGTCGTTCAACAGAATACGTGAAAGGATCAATAGAGCATTACTCCAAAATGTGGTACGAATACCCTTACCCTGCGGCAGTAAATGTGGCTGGTATTGTTGGAGGCATGGAGTACCCAGGCATCGTTTTTTGCAGTTATAGAGCGAAAAACGGCCGTCTTTGGGGTGTTACTGACCACGAGTTTGGACACATTTGGTTCCCGATGATTGTGGGATCAAACGAGCGCCTTTTTGCATGGATGGACGAGGGATTCAACACCTTCATCAATTCCATAAGCTCTGCTGAATTCAACAATGGAGAGTACAAAGATCCTCAAATGAACATGCATCAGTATTCAACCGTTTTGACCAATGACAATTTGGAGCCAATCATTAGCGCTCCTGACAACTTGAAAGAACGCAATTTGGGCTTATTGGCCTATATGAAACCAGGTGTAGGACTGACCATGCTACGCGAACAAGTTCTTGGTAAAGAACGTTTTGACAAAGCTTTTAGAGCCTACGTGGAGCGTTGGGCTTTCAAACATCCGATGCCTGATGATTTCTTTAGAACAATGGAAAATGTTTCGGGAGAAGATTTGTCTTGGTTTTGGAGGTCTTGGATTCAAAACAATTGGAAACTCGATCAAGCCATTACTGAGGTGAAGTATGCCGAAGGCGATCCGTCGAAAGGTGCTGTCATTACCATCGAAAACATGGAGCAAATGCCAATGCCAGTCGAATTGGAATTGACTATGGAAAATGGTGAAACCATGCGTCACACGCTTCCTGTAGAAATTTGGAAACGCAATGTGAACTGGACCTTCAAAGTTCCATCGACCATGGCATTGAAAAAAGTAGTGATTGATCCTGACAAGGTACTTCCCGATATGAATGAGTCTAACAACACTTGGTCTTCCAGTGTTGATGGTGTAACCGAGGTAGAAGATTTGACGCCTTATAGCGGTGTCTTTACATCGGCTCAAGCACCCATCGAAATAGAAACCAAATCTTCTAATGGGGCGTTGACCCTTGTTATTGAGGGACAGCCCGAACTGCCACTAGAAAACGAAGGCAACGGAAAATTTACTCTTGCCGAAGCTGGCCTGTCCATGCAATTCAATGAGGATCGATCAAGCTTTCAACTTGAATTTCAAGGACAAAACTTGACCTTCACCCGTAAATAATTTGTACAACTGTAAATGAAAAAGGGGGCTAATAGCCCCTTTTTTTATAATGCGAAAACGGTATTTATTTTTGAGTGATGTCTCTGCTGAATTGAATCACACGATCAATTTTTCCTGAAACGTTGAAATAAAAGTTCTCAACCAAATCCTTTTCCCAAACAGACCCATCTTTACTTGTTCTCACTTCTCTAGAAAAAACAGTCACGCCAGAAGCGGGATCTGTATTATAAATCTTTAAAGGAACAATGGCATAAAGTTTCCAAGAAACTGAAGCGAGGGTATCAAAATAGCCTTGAAGCATTTCTAATGTTATAGGAGTAACCTCGCCCTCAAACCCTTCGATCACAGCACCTTCGGCAAATACTCCAAAAAACCCTTCTGCATTCATGTTGTTGTAATCTTGCATCAATTGTTCGATGACCTCAACCTCGCCTCTGTTTGAAAACACTAATGGCCTCCCCGTATATTCGGTTTCAGTTTCTCCGTAAAATTTGCCCCCTACTCGACGTCCAAATTCATTGTTTCGATCGATTCTGTACCATTGAGAAAAATCACTAATCTTCTTGTCTTTATTGAATGAATAAACTTCCATCAAAGACATTTTTTCAGTAGATCCGTTGTTCCATAATCTGTCTTCAGTTGACCATGACAATACCAGAGCATCGTCTGAACCCTGAAGCCTAACTGGCAAAATAACTTCGGGTGTATTTGTCACTTTCTCCGTAGAAGCGTGCCAATTGGTCGTGAATTCTCTGTTTTCGGCTCCGAATGCTGCTTCATAATACGAAAGTTCCTTCTCTACATCACCGGCATTATAGGCGGCTACAGTACCGAGATAAAGGTCCATGTATTCATCAGATGCAAGGACAAAACTCTTTCCTTTGTTTTCACCAATCAACCATTGTCCTGAGGTTTTTACATTTTGAGCACTCATTTGAAAAATCAAAAGAAGTGCGAGGATTTTAATTGTATTTTTCATTTTAATTTAAATTTTTAATATAAACTTAAATCAAAAATAAGTAAAAAATATTTTTTTTTTGAAATAAAATCAATTAAAATGCCCTAAACATTACATATTCATCAAGTGACTGTCCTTCAAATTCATGAATGGAAAAGCCAAATTTTTGATAGAATGCCGATAGTTGAAGATCTTCGATAGAAAGCCAATAACGCTGATTTTTGCACTGGTCAAAAAGAGAATGGAACCAAAATGACGATGCTCCCATACCTCTAAATTCTGGCTGAGTATAGATATATCCGATATAAGGAGCGCCTTGAAACAACAAAGCCGCTTGAATTTCGACAAGGGAAAGTTGAGGCAGGTTTTGATTGAAGACGATACCGCCCGAAATCACTTGATTGTCCTTTATCACCCCATAAACCTCGGAAGTTGTTTTCAAGACAGGCCATTGAGGCAATAACTCGTCCAACCAGTCCTCAGGTAATGTCTTGAAAAAATCAGAGGGATTCTTGAGTTTTCTAAAAATCATGGTGCGCCTAAATTAAACCCCAAGACCTTAAGCGGTCGGCGTCTTCTGTCCATCGGTTGCCAATGTCAATGCGGTAATAGCTGTTATTGATGATGACATTCGAAACCCTATTGTACATCATCCGTTGCGCCTCCTTCATGGTGATTCCATTTCCAGTGACCAAAATGGCTATTCCTGTGTCTCCAGTAATCAACCATTCGTCATTAATTTTCTTGACATGAATGGGATGGATCCCCTCGGGCATCAACTTCTTAAAAATAACAACCGAGTCCTTCGAAAATAAATTGAAACTCTTTTTGTCATTGAACGGAAAAGGAGGAACTACCATGTATACCCCGATCTGATATCCCTTTCTCACCGGTATAACGTAGTCGTTACCTTTGGCCGTATGGTAGAGCAATTCACCAAAGGAATCAAGAACTCCATATTTTTGAATGTACACTTGGGGAAAGCCAAAACGGGACGTAAACTCAAGAGGGTAAATACCATTGCCATTGACAATACAATTGATGTCGATGTGCCCCCGAAAATTTTTCTGAGCCAGGGTGGATTCCAATTTTTTTAGAGTACGATCAAATATCGGAGATGAAGCACTCCAAAACATGCTGGTTCCCATTTCCCCTGTCGAAACCCCCAATTCATTGGGGAAAAGTTTTTTATGTTCAAAACTGATGTTGTATGGAGTAAGAAATTTGTTGCCGTTAAAAAAACCAGCAACTGCAATTTCCACTCCTTTTACCTTGCGTTGCAGTTGAAAGGCTCCAAAATTACTCCCCCAAGATTTTTCATATGCCTTAAGAACTCGAATGACGTCCTTTCCTTCATCGTCATTTCCTACAAACAATAGTTGTTTCAATTCTTGAGTTTCGCCAGAAGGTTTGATGACATACGCATCTGGATTGTTTTGAACAAAGCTAATGGCCTCGCCGAAGCTGGTAAATTCTTGAGAAGGCAGCGTTTTGATGTGATGCTTTTTCAGTTCAAGATGTCCAAAATTGCGATCCAGCTCGAGGTTATCGGTATAAATAGAGCCTCCAAAAACACATTTGCCCGCATTTCTCAATTGTTCACATTCCGCTCCAAACCCCGTGTAATCAAAAACAATGACGTCTGCCCAGTCCACGTGCTTTTGCCATTGATTGGTTTTCTTTACGAACCCGAGTCCAATTTCTCGGTAATCCTTTTCCTCAATATACATTTTAACCTCATGGCCATCCTTCTGAAGGCTGTAGGCGATGTCGAGAGTATCTCCCCATTTGGAGATTAACAAAAATTTACTATTTGGGGGTAATTTCATCAGATTCATAACAACTTTTGCAAGGAAAATAAGGTTGATTTGATTGGGCAGAAATCATCGACAAGTTCATTTGGTCAAACTAAAACTTCAAATGACGGATCGTTTCCCCTTTGGTGATCAACTCCATCAAGGCGTCGATTCCAACCTGAATGTGAGTGCTGTCAAATTTCTTTGAATTGATCGCATCTTTGGCCTGAGTCTTAACACCACTCGCTACCATAGGTTGGTCCGAAACGAGCAGCAAAGCACCAGTGGGGATTTTGTTGTGAAATCCAACCACAAACAAGGTGGCTGTTTCCATATCTATGGCATAGGCTCTGATCTTGGACAGGTAGTTTTTAAACTCTTCGTCGTGTTCCCAAACTCTTCTGTTGGTGGTATAGACCGTTCCGGTCCAATAACTTACGTCATTTTGTCGGATGGAAGTAGAAATGGCGCGTTGTAAGGCGAAGGACGGCATGGCTGGCACTTCTTTGGGCAGGTAATCGTCTGAAGTACCGTCTCCTCGTATGGCTCCTATGGGGAGAATAAAGTCTCCAATATTATTTCTTTTTTTCAACCCCCCGCATTTCCCCAAAAACAACACTGCCTTTGGCTCTATGGCTGTGAGCAAATCCATGATCAATGCCGCATTGGGACTTCCAATACCAAAGTTAATCATGGTAATGTTATTGATTGATGCCGAGGACATGGGCTTGTCGAGGCCAACGATTGGTGCACCAGTCATCTCGGAAAACATAATGACATATTTCTGAAAATTCGTCAATAAAATGTAATCTCCAAAGTCAGAAAGCTCCACTCCAGTGTATCTGGTGAGCCAATCGGCAACAATTTCCTTTTTGGTATTCATAGGTTTATATTTGGGCAAAGATAAGATTATGCAATTTGATTACACTTAAAAATTAATCCCTCTGCTTCTTAGGGAGGAAGTCTACTCCTATTTTCTTACCCAAATAAATGAGCATTGGGGTCATTGGTATGGGGATGGGGATAAATTTTAAACTGATCAGAAATAATATTTTTGCAATGTCTCCAGACTGGCTTTTCACAAATTTTTTATCCTCAGCGCTCACTACTTTAAGCAGAACGATCTGTTTTAGGATGAGCAGTGCTTCCACGGTTTCCTTTTTTTCTCGGGAAGTTACCGAACGGACCTTGCCCCAGTTTTCGCTGACCCAAACTGCCGAGCGGTCTAGCCATGATGCCAACTTGATGCGTGCACTTTCGGTCAATTTAAAGACTCCCGTTTTACCTTCTGACATCAAAAAATGAGCTTGTTTAAACTACGACTTGGTCTTTAATTGACATCCCATTAACGGACATAATTGATCTTTGTGACAGAATAGTATCCCTATGTTCAAAACAAAAACTACAATTCCAATTGCCAAACCGGAAGTATCGGTAATGGTATTAGTCAATAAAATGCCTACAGAAATGGGGAGCATTGCCAATGCTCCAGCGAGTCTGGTCTTTGGAAAAAGAATCATCAGTCCGGCAACAATTTCTACTACTGCAATAAGAGGAACAAGCCAGCCAACACTTAACAAGGCTTCCATGAATGCTTTCATTGCGTCAGACATGTCGTCTGGCATAGGCATATAATTCAAAAATTTATTCAGACCTGCGTTCAACATGAAGAGTCCGAAAGGAAAGCTCAAGATATTGGAAAATTTTTTCATCGTTTTTGTTTTGGGATGTTCAAGTAAAAGTACGAAACTAAATCATACCACAACACGGGTAGTTGGACTGAGAAAAGTTTTTGACTTTAGTCCAGTTCATCGCGCAATTCGAACAGATGCAAAAAATCTAAAATTTTGTTAAACAAAGAGTTGCAAATAAATAATTTGTAGCTTTGTCATTGTCTATGAAGCAAATTGCGTTAAAAATAGCGTCCGTAAGTATGGCACTTTTAGTGCTCTGTTCTACCTTGTCATATACCGTAGAGCAGCACTATTGCGCGAATTTCCTGGTCGATTCCTCATGGTTTGGCCACGCCAAGTCTTGTGGTATGGAAGTGCTTCAAACCAACAGTAAAACTGCGGGTTGTGAGTTGGTAAAAACCGGTTGTTGTTCCAATAAAATCTTTCATATTGAAGGACAAGATGAACTCAATTTGGCAGCACATCAATGGGCCTTCGAGCCGCTACATTTTGATGCAATCCCATCAACCGCATATCAATTGTTGCCTCTACTTGATGGTGACAAGCAAGTTACTTTTGAACACTACGTTCCTCCAATTATAGTCAGGAACGTCCAAGTTCTTCATCAGACCTTCTTGATTTGATTTTTAGATTTTAGTCGTACTTGTCGAGGGACCTTGTCTCATCGGCCAAGTGCTTTGTGGCACTCACTTCTATCATCTCAAAATCAAATTTTCAGGCTATGCTCAATAAAAGCATAAAATTTTTAATAGAAACCAAACTTGTAGCTTTTCTGCTCCTTGTCCTCTTTGTAGGTTGGGGGGTCGTCAATGCTCCTTTTAACTGGGATACTGGATTTTTGCCTAACAATCCTGTCGCCGTAGATGCCATTCCTGACATTGGCGAAAATCAGCAAATTGTTTACACCAAATGGGAAGGAAGATCTCCGCAGGACATTGAGGATCAAATTACCTATCCGCTCACCTCGGCGCTTCTTGGTATTCCAGGAGTAAAAACGATTCGAAGCACGTCGATGTTTGGCTTTTCGAGCATTTATATCATTTTTATCGAAGATGTCGAATTCTATTGGAGTCGCAGTCGAATCTTAGAAAAATTGAATGCCCTGCCCAGTGGTTTGCTTCCGAACGATGCCAGTCCAGCCTTGGGTCCTGACGCGACTGCCCTTGGTCAAATCTATTGGTACACCCTTGAAGGACGTGACAAAGATGGCCATGTTACTGGAGGCTGGGATTTGCAAGAATTGAGAAGCATTCAAGATTTTTATGTCAAATACGCCTTGGCCTCTTCCGATGGAGTTTCGGAAGTCGCGTCAATTGGTGGACACGTTTTGGAATATCAGATTGATGTCGATCCAGAATTGATGAGGCAATATGGCCTCAGCCTTGACCAAGTCGTTCAGGCAGTCAAAAAAAACAACAAAGATATTGGGGCTCAAACCATAGAAATCAATCAAGCAGAATATTTGATTCGAGGACTGGGCTATGTTGAAACTATTGCTGATTTAGAAAATGCCGTTGTTTCTTCAAAAGATTTTGTTTCAATCAGAATCAAAGATATTGCTAGAGTCGTAGAAGGCCCTGCCAGTCGAAGAGGGATTTTGGACAAAGAAGGCGCCGAGGTCGTTGGAGGCGTTGTTGTTGCCCGTTACGGCGCAAACCCAATGGAAGTGATTCAAAATGTCAAAGCCAAAATCATCGATTTGAGCGCAGGGCTACCTTCCAAAATTTTGGCCGACGGAACCACTTCTCAGTTAACCATTGTTCCCTTTTATGACCGCACCGAGTTGATTCAAGAAACTTTGAACACCCTTAATGATGCACTAACTCTTGAAATCTTGATTACCATTTTTGTTATAGTGGTCATGGTTTTCAACCTAAGAGCATCCATTTTAATTTCGGGATTGTTGCCTATTGCAGTACTGATGGTCTTTGTAGGGATGAAGTATTTTGAGGTGGATGCCAACATTGTTGCCTTATCAGGCATTGCCATTGCGATTGGCACTATGGTAGATGTTGGAATTATTTTATCCGAAAACATCATTCGACACCTCGACGAACATGACGGTAAATTAGGAATTAATACAATTGTTTACAATGCCATCCAAGAGGTGTCTGGCGCCATTATAACCGCTGTGTCGACCACCATCATCAGTTTTATTCCAGTATTTACAATGATTGGTGCAGAGGGCAAGCTATTCCGACCTCTCGCCTTTACCAAAACCATGGCATTAGGCGCTTCAATCGCAGTTGCCTTATTTTTTATACCTCCATTTGCTGCATACATTTTCAAAAAAAGAAAGATTCGACCTCGAGTAAGACTAATGTTACATCTCATTTTAGGAATACTTGGGCTAGTAGTTTTGGTCTCAGGCTATGCCTTAGGACTTTCAATCGTTGCATTTGCTCTATCGGGTGTGCTGCTTCAATTGGAAAAAGTTACTCCTTCTCGGTCTAAACTTATTGATGTAGGCATCGCCTGCACTACTGTCATTTTACTGTTGGCAGATTATTGGCGTCCTCTTGGGTTTGATCGGTCCATCAGCATCAACTTGATATTTGTGGCCATCATTTGCTTCGGACTGTTGGGGGTGTTTTGGTTGTTCCACAGAAAATATACGAGTCTATTGACGTGGGCGCTGAATAACAAAATATTATTTCTTTCTATTCCAACTGCTTTGGTGGTCTGCGGGCTGCTCATCATGCGACAAACTGGTAAAGAGTTTATGCCGTCGCTCAATGAAGGGTCGTTTTTACTCATGCCTACTTCAATGCCCCACGCCGGCATCGAAGAAAACAAAAGGGTTCTTCAACAGCTGGATATGGCTGTAGCCAACCTTCCAGAAATCGCTTCTGTGGTTGGAAAAGCTGGTCGGACGGAATCGGCTTTGGATCCAGCGCCGCTGTCCATGTATGAGAACGTCATCATTTACAAACCCGAATATGCTCGTAATGAAAGAGGAATTCCCCAAAGGTATAAAGTAAACGATGACGGTGTTTTTATGCTAAAAGATGGCGGATTAGCGATTAATCCCAACCTAACCGTAGAAAATCACGACCAGTATATTGGCAAAACTGATCCCTCTGATTTTGATTTGTCCACCGCAAAATTGATCGAAGACGAAGACGGAGAATATTACAGAAACTGGAGGCCGGAAATCAAATCGACTGATGATATTTGGGAAGAAATTGTCAAGGTCAGTAAGTTGCCTGGAGTGACTTCTGCCCCAAAATTACAACCCATCGAAACTCGTTTGGTCATGCTTCAAACAGGAATGCGCGCACCAATGGGTATTAAGGTCAAAGGGCAAAACTTGGAAGACATCGAGGCCTTTGGTCTTGAGTTAGAGAAAATTCTGAAAGAAGCCGAAGGGGTCAAGGCAGAGGCGGTTTTTGCTGATCGAATTGTGGGCAAACCCTACCTCATCATCGACATTGATCGTGAAAAATTAGTTCGATATGGCCTTTCCGTAGATCAAGTTCAACAGGTTCTTCAAGTAGCTGTTGGCGGAATGGTGTTGTCTCAAACGGTGGAAGGAAGAGAACGATATGGCATCCGAGTTCGGTATCCTAGAGAGCAGCGCTCTACTCCCGAAGACCTAAGTAACATTTACATTCCCGTTGGAAAAGGCAACCCGATTCCATTGGGCGAAGTGGCTCAAATTTCTTACGAAAAAGGTCCTCAAATGATCAAAAGCGAGGATACTTTTCTAGTGGGATATGTGCTTTTTGACAAATTGAACGACTATGCCGAGGTCAATGTTGTTGAAAACGCTCAGTCCCTCATCAATGATAAAATTAGCCAAGGCGCATTGGTAGTGCCGAAAGGGGTTAACTTCCAATTTACTGGCACTTATGAAAATCAGCTGCGCGCCGAAAAAACGTTGAAAGTTGTTGTTCCATTGGCCCTGTTTATCATTTTTATTGTCTTGTATTTTCAGTTTCGATCGGTGGGAACTTCACTCATGGTTTTTTCGGGCATTGCAGTAGCCTTTGCGGGAGGATTTATTTTGATTTGGCTCTATGGGCAAGAATGGTTTTTGAATTTTGATTTCTTGGGAACAAACTTGAGAAGTCTTTTCCAAATGCATCCAATAAACCTGAGTGTAGCGGTATGGGTAGGATTTATTGCTCTTTTTGGCATTGCCACCGACGACGGCGTAGTTATGGGAACTTATTTGAAACAGAATTTTGAGCGCCTCGAGCCAAAAAGTGTTACCGAAATTCATGCTGCGGTCGTTCAAGCAGGACAAAAACGCATCAGACCCTGTTTGATGACTACAGCAACTACAGCACTGGCATTGTTGCCTGTTTTGACTTCGACTGGACGAGGCAGCGATATCATGATTCCAATGGCAATCCCAAGTTTTGGCGGGATGTTGCTGGCATTGATTACCCTATTTGTTGTCCCAGTACTATTTAGCTGGAAGGCAGAATTTGAACTTAAAAGAACAGAGAAAAATGAATAGATACAGTCTTAGCATACTTGCCCTATTGGTCATTAGTTTGACGCAAGGCCAAGACTTGCAGTCCTACATACTCGAGGCTGAAGCCAACAATTTAGAGCTGCAAGCTTTAGGATATAAAAACGACATCGCCTTGGAAAAAGTCAACGAAGTCAATTCGCTGCCCAATACCGAATTAGGTTTTGGATTTTTTGTCCATGAGACCGAAACTAGAACAGGAGCACAGAAATTGCGCTTTTCTGTGAGGCAAATGATGCCTTGGTTTGGAACCATTACTGCCAGACAAAACTACGCCTCGACCTTAGCCAATGTAGAATACGAAAATTTGGTGCTGGCACAGCGCAAATTGAGACTGGCAGTTGCCCAATCCTACTACATATTGTTCGCCATTCAAGCCAAAAAAGATGTATTGGATGACAACATCAAACTCATCAATACCTATGAAACCATCGCCTTGAATGCCGTTTCAGTAGGAAAGGCCTCGTTAGTTGATGTTTTGAAACTGCAGATGAGACAAAATGAGCTCAACCGACAAAAAGAGCTGCTTAATCAGGCCAGTAGAAAAGAAGAAACCGTTTTTAATCATCTCTTAAATCGAGATTCGGAAATGAACGTCTCTTTGGTATCGGACTTAACTTTACCAGAGCTAGATGTCCTTAACGATGACAATGCGATTGAGTTGCATCCCGAGTTGGTCAAATACGACAAGCTGTTTGCTTCAGTGACTGGGGCTGAGTTGGTCAATAAAAAAGAATCCTCCCCCAATCTTGGTTTAGGCATTGAATACGTCAGTGTTGAAGCGCGTAGTGGCCTCGAAATTGAAGATAACGGCAAAGACATGCTCATGCCCATGCTCAGTCTTTCCATTCCAATTTTTAGTCACAAATACAAATCACAAACAGTTCAAAACAACCTCAAACAACAAGCCCTATTGTCAGAAAAAAATAACAGGAGAAATCAATTGGTGGATATTCTTGTGGCAGCACAATCAGAACGCGAGTCCGCTAGAATAAGTTATCAGACTTTCTCTTTAAATATAGAAAAAGCCATATACAGTCTGGATCTTTTGCTAAAAAATTACGAAGTTCAAAGCAAAGATTTTAAAGACCTTCTCGAAACTCAAGAACTTTTGTTGAACTTAGAAGTCGCTAAAATTGACGCTCTAAAAAATTATTATTCGCAATCGGCCATCATTAACTATTTAAGTAATCAATAAAACAAATCACATGAAAACACAAAACACCACCCTCGGACTAATTACCTTGACAGCGATTGCCATTTTATTGGCATCCTGCAAAGAGACCAAAAAAGAACATCACGCTCCCGAGTCTAGCATGTCGGTTGCTAATGGTACTTATATAGACCACTACATGAAGCTCAAGGACGCCTTAGTCTCAGACGACAGTGTGTCCGCCAGCATGCATGCGAAAACATTGGCCAGTTCTATTCAGGAATTGGATCCTGATTTCTATCCAGTTGACGACAAACAAAACTTTAGCATTGCTGTTAGAGCTGTAGCTAAAACTGCTTTACAGATTCCAAACGCAGACTTGGCTGCACAAAGAGAATCTTTTGAATCAATCACTAAAAATATGATTGGTATCGTAAAAAATACTGGAGCACCACAGGTCATCTATATTCAGTATTGTCCTATGTACAAGCAGGGTCTAGGGGGTTATTGGTTGAGCCTAAACGAAGAAGTTACGAATCCCTTGTTTGGCAGTATGATGATCAACTGTGGCATGGTGAGCGATAAAATTAAACAATAACATCATTCCCTATTGAGGAACAACCTTACCCGTAAGGGCATTCAATTTTAGACAGTACTGATATGAAGAAAAGTAATTTGACCATTATAATTGCAGTAATCATTGGGCTTGTAGGAGGTTATCTTCTTTTTAGTCCACGTTTCTCTCAAGGCATTGAATCTCATGATCACATGGTTGAGGGTGGGCAAAACCAAATGTGGACTTGTTCGATGCACCCTCAAATCATGCAGAATAATCCTGGTCAATGTCCGTTGTGCGGTATGGACCTTACCCCTGTTGATCAAGAAGGAGCTGGGCTGATGCCAAATCAGTTTAAAATGAGCGACAACGCCATGGCTCTTGCCAATGTTCAAACTACAGTGGTAGGAGGTAAGATTGCGGACGGAAATGAGCTACAGCTTTCGGGTAAAATTGCCGAAAATGAATCATTGAATAGTATTCAGTCGAGTTATTTCAATGGCAGAATAGAGACTCTTTTTGTCAATACTACAGGGGAAATGGTCAGGCAAGGTGAGAAATTGGCAACGATTTACTCTCCCGAATTGGTGGCGGCTCAACAAGAATTGCTAACCACCGTAGGATTGAAGGAAACTCAACCTGAACTTTACCAAGCTGTTCGCAACAAATTAAAAATATGGAAACTCTCCGAATCTCAGATCCAAAACATGGAACAGTCCGGCAAAGTTTCCAACGTTGTAACCATCTATGCCAATACCTCAGGGACGGTTATCGAAAAAATGGTCAACAGCGGAGACTACGTCAAGTCGGGGCAGCCACTGTTCAAAATTGCCAATTTGAACTCGGTTTGGGCCAAGTTTGATGCCTATGAAAGTCAGATTCCACTTTTGAAAGTTGGTCAAACCATTAGCATTTCTTCGAATGCCTATAAAAACGACTCTCGAGAAGCTGTGATTACTTTTATTGAGCCGACTCTTAACTCCTCTACTCGAACGGTTCTGGTTAGAGCTGAACTGAAGAATAGTGATGGATCCCTCAAGCCAGGCATGTTCGTCAGTGGAAAACTCAAAGGAGTAAACGGCCCTTCCAGTAAAGAAGTGTTTGTGCCTTCCAGTGCGGTCATGTGGACTGGCAAGCGATCGATTGTATACGTAAAGCCCGACAACGCCATTCCCGTTTTTGAATTGCGAGAAGTAGAACTAGGTCCTTTAGTCAATCAAAACTACGCCATTATTTCAGGACTAAAATCAGGAGAAACCATTGTGACCAACGGCACATTCACCGTGGACGCCGCCGCTCAATTGAGTGGAAAAAACTCAATGATGAGTCAAAAGAACCCAAGACAAGTAGATACCCCACCAGGGTTTCAATCCGAACTAGGAAACGCTTTACAGGCATACATGAGACTTAAGGAAGCCTTGGTACAAGATGATGTCGCCTTAGCGGCCAAGACTTCCAATAGTTTAGTTCAAGAATTAAAGGCCATTGCGGCCTCTTCACTAGACATGTCTTCGATGGAGGAGTGGTCGGACAAAAAAACAATCCTAATCGGTCTGGCTCAACAGATGTCCGAAGCTCAAGGCATTGTTGATCAAAGAAAACAATTCATAGCATTGTCGGAAGCTATGACGCAGGTGGTAAGTTTATTTGGAGTTGGGCAAACTGTGTTCAGTCAATTTTGTCCAATGGCTAATAACAATCAAGGAGCCAGTTGGTTGAGTTTTGAAAAAACTATTCGCAATCCCTACTTTGGCAACAGCATGCTCAGCTGTGGCAGTATTCAAGCTGAACTACATTAGCAATAATAGTCTCTGAAATAACATATAAAGTTTTTCAAAGTTGCATTAGCCAATGAGCAAAGACGCACAGGGAGATGGAACTGATGTCGATGGCGCTAATAGCCATGTATTGTTCTCTAGGCTACGGCAATCTTGATTATTAGAATTCGGAGATTGACTCTTCACAATAGATGCGTGAATAGGTATTAATTACACTCATGGAAATGGGTTTTGACAGGCTTTTTTGCGTGGGCATTCCCGAAGTTGGAGCAATGGGAAAAGAGTCAACAGCAGATTAGGGGATTGTAGGTTATAAAAAAGGGGCCTGAGCCCCTTTTATATTTAATTCAACTACTGGATTTAAAAATTATATCCTATTGACAGAGAGAGCGTGTTAGTTCTCACTTTAAAATCCTCACCACCAGTGTAAGAATTGGATAACTGAGGCAGATATCTCAGTTGTCCATAAACACTATCGTTGAAGGCATAAGACACCCCAAGAACAGCTCCTAAAGCAAAATTGGTATAATCTTCAGAGGATTCCTCAAGAGATAATCCAAGGGTTGGACCGAATTGAAGGGTAAAAGCGTCTCCTACACCATAGAGAACAGGAATAGGAGCAAGCAAACCATTCATGGATTCGCCATCATAACTGACCGAAACGAAATGAACTTCTGGACGCAATTGAAACGTATCGTTAATATCTAAAGTATAAGTCACACCAAGATTGAATCCGTCAATTCCTGAAAAAGAAACAGAACCGTCTCCGTCTGAATATTTTTGGGTGCTACTTACATAGCCACCACTAACTCCAAATTGAGCAAATCCAGTTAATGAAATTACACTCATTGTTAAAAAAAGTAAATAATTTTTCATGATTTTAATGTTTATGATCCTCAAATATACAATAAAACATAAATCAATTATAATTAATTATAACCTATAAAATCGTTTCTAATTGTAGATAAATATTAAAGTCAAATTTTTTTGAATTTTTGTACATTTGAGAAGAATTGCCCCAAAATCTATTCTTCTGCCATGACGCCATAGATTCTTTAACATTCAAAGCTCAAAGATGAACCGATTGTCAACAAACGGATTGCGTTCTTGTTTACCCGTCAATTTTTGCACCTTATGGGTAATAGAAACAAAACCTTAGATCAAACCCATTTAATCGTCAGAAACCGCGAAGTTGCCGCTTGGTATTGAAAAATGATTTCAATTGAATCAGTTCTTAGTAAAATGCGTAAAGTACATTTAGGAAGATATCGTTAATCCAAATGATAGATTTTCATGATATGCTCAAGGATTCCTTTAAAATCTATCTTCAAATCAATCAGTTGTCCGGTATGAACGTCAAAAACCCAGCCGTGAACGATCAGCCCTCTCTCTCGAAATGCTTTTTGAATGTCTGCCGTTTTGATCAAATTGATACATTGCTCTTGAACATTAAGCTCTATCAAACGGTCATATTTTTTTTCTTCATCTTGAATGGTATTTAACTCATCCATGTGCAAGCGATAGACATCCCGAATATTTCTCAACCATGGGTTAAGTATCCCCAAGTCTTGGGACATCATGGCAGCCTTGACCCCTCCGCAGCCATAGTGACCGCAAACTACGACGTGTTTGACCTTAAGATGATTGACGGCATAATTGACCACTGACATGGCATTGAGGTCAATACTGATGAACATATTGGCGATATTTCTGTGGACAAACACCTCCCCTGGATTGGCTCCCATCAATTCCTCAGCGGTCACGCGAGAATCCGAACAGCCGATGTATAAAATTTCAGGGGTTTGACCCTCGCCAAGGGTATCGAAATAGTTCGGACTGGTATTTAATTTTTCTGCAATCCAATTTTTATTGTTTTCAAAAACCGATTCGATATTCATATTTTCTACTTTTTTAATAGCTTTAGTTCAAGACTTTGCCATCCCCCACCATTGTAAACCACCAAAAAGCCATTGGTTTTCAAAATGGATTTGGCAGAGGCGCTGCGCATTCCTGAGGCGCAACAAGTAATGATCATTTGATCTTTTTTGAATTGTTTCATCTCGGCGGTCAAGGCGTTAAGCGGAATGTTCTTCGCTCCCCTAATATGACCTGCCTCAAATTCGGCTTTCGACCTTACGTCAATAATAACAGCGCCAGAGTTCACCAAGTAAGACAAGTCAGTTTTAGGGCCTAGTCCCAACAATTTTTTAATAACGGCAATCATTCGACGTAATTTATATGCTGTAAAAATAATACAACTCCATTCGCCAAACTAAGTATTTCACGAATAGATGAAAAACGATAAAAATTAATATCAATATCGACTAAATGCATAGTTTTTAGATGTAATAACATTCATGTATCTGTTATTAGGAGTCATATTTAAAATAAAATATACTTTTGGTTAAAATTCCTTCTCTTGAATACAAAACCATTTATCACATTTTATTTTGGCCTATCAGTTATCGCTTTTGGCCAAATCAACCCGAGTCAAATTGAGATTATCCGAGATACCTACGGGGTTCCTCACATATACGCTGCTACCGATGCAGAGGTAGCCTATGGGCTGGCATGGGCTCAAGCAGAGGATGATTTTCAGACCATTCAGACCGCTTATTTGGCTGGCAATGCTCTTTTGAGCAAAAAAATAGGGCTCAAAGGGGCTTCGGCAGATTTTTTAACTCAATTCATTGGCGCTAAAAATACAGTTCATCGTTTATATAATACACTTAGTCCTGAATTTATAAAGATTTTGGAAGGTTATTGTCTTGGAATGAATGCCTATGCAGAACATCATCCAAAGGAGGTTATCCTCAAGGAACTTTTTCCTCTTGGTCCAAAAGAATTATTGGTTTACACCCAATTGCAACTTTTTATTTCCAATGGTGCTGACCAATTGGTGAGTTCCATTGTCAAGGAAGAATTGCCGGTTTACACACCGCAGATAGAGCATGACACCAAGGGGTCCAATTTGATCGCTGTCAGCCGAAGTCTCAGTGGTTCAGACGAAACTTTTTTAGCCATCAACACCCATCAACCCTTGGAAGGACCAATGTCGTGGCTGGAGGCGCATTTGGTCAGTGAAGAAGGTACCAACATCATTGGGGCTACTTTTCCAGGTGCTCCCTGTCTGTTTACAGGAGCCAATGAATCCCTTGGTTGGACCCATACCGTCAATTATCCCGATAAAGCTGACGTGTTCTCTTTGGAAATGGATTCAAAAAAGAAAGACATTTACTTCGTCGACGGCAAAGCCCATCGACTCGAAAAGCACAAGGCCAAGGTTTATGTCAAATTACTTGGAATTCCCATCCCTGTCAAGAAAAAGTATTACAATAGCATTTATGGTCCAACGCTTAAAAACAATAAAGGGACGTTTTCTGTGAGAACGCCAAGTACAACGAACATCAACGCCGTGGAGCAATGGTGGCGCATGAACAAAGCGCGGTCCTTCTCCGAATTCTATCAGGTGCTGAAAATGAATGCCATACCCGGCTATAACATTGGCTATGCCGATCGCAACGATACCATTTTCTATATTTCTAATGGTAAAATTCCCATAAGAAACGAGAAATACGATTGGACTAAAGTGGTTCCAGGGAACACCATGGCCACCTTGTGGGATACCTACTACAATACCGAGGACTTGCCCCAGGTCATTAGTCCCAAGTCAGGATTTGTCTACAACGCCAATCACAGCCCATTCAAGTCTACTGGATCTGACGAGAATCCTCGTGCCGATAAATTCTCCAAGACCATGAATTACGAAACTTATGACAACAACCGATCCACGCGTTTGTTATCGCTACTGGAGGCTAAAGACACCATCAATTATGAGCAGTTCAAAACTGTCAAATACGACCACCAACTACCAACTCCGTTGCACTACAATTTCATGGATATCAACGTTTTATTTGAAATGAATCCAAGTGATTATCCCGATGTTGCCGATGTTTTGAAGAGTATTCAGCAGTGGGATCGCAAAGCAGATGCGAATTCATTTGGAGCGGGATCTTATGCTGTTTTATACTATCAACTTGGCGCTTTTTACAATCAACTGGGTGCTGACAAGGTTTTCACATCAGAAGTTTTATTTCAAGCGCTTCAAAAAACCAAGGTTTACATGATTACTCATTTTGGGAAAACCAGCATCCAACTGGGCGATTTTCAACAGCTGGTGCGTGGGGACAAAGAATTGCCCATTTATGGACTGCCTGACGTGGTGACGGCCATGCGCGGCGAACCCTACAAAAACGGACGTTTAAAAATCACTCACGGAGAATCTTATATCGGACTGGTGCGATTTACTCCCAAAAAGACCTATTTCGAGTCTGTCCTGTCTTACGGCAACAGCAGACGTCCAGAGAGTCCTCATTACGATGATCAAATGGAGATGTACGCCAATTTCAAAACAAAAACCATGTCATTTGACAAAGCAGATGTTTTGAAATCAGCGGTTAGCATCTACAACCCTCAATAATTATAAAGATCGCGGTTATTCCCCTATTTTGCAGGAGATAGAAAGTTTAGGCATTCTTCAAAACTCTTGAAAATTCGACTTTTTGGCACCAGAATCGGAATGATTTCGATTTTTTCTAAAAGCACAGCGGGCTGTTGGTTAAGTCCAACCAATGAAACCTTAATGTCTTTTTGATTCAAATCCAAAATAATATCCTCTAGCGTGTACAGCCCAGTTTGGTCAATATAAGGCACCTTATCCATTCGGATGATCACTTCTTTGGCCTCTGCCGGTATCTGACTGGTCAATTGTTTGAGTTCAGAAGTAGAGCCAAAAAAGACTGGGCCATTCAGGTGCTTGACAAAGACATGTCCTTTCATGGCTTTCAAATGTGTTTTTTCATCGGCCCAGAATTCATTATTTGGATGATCTAGAGTTTCGATGGACGCCTGTGACGCCGTGACATCACCAATTTTTTTCATAAAAATCAATGCAGCTAAAATCAGTCCTAATCCAACCGCGCTTACCAAATCCCAAAAAACCGACAAAACCAAAACCAATAGCATGACAAAAACCTCGCTTTTCTGCATTGTACGAATGGCCTTCAATCCTTTGTAGTCCATAACCCCAATCCCCACTGTCACAAGAATTCCCGCCAATACCGCGGCTGGTATCTGAGAGGCAATTGGACCAAGAGAAAGAAGGATGACCAACAAGAGTAAACCTGCAATAATTCCCGACAATCGGGTTTTTCCTCCTGCATTAATGTTGACCACCGTCCGTATCGTTGCTCCTGCTCCAGGTATGCCTCCAAAGAAGGCTGCAACAGAATTTCCAATGCCTTGTCCTACCAATTCTTTATTAGGATTATGCCTTGTTTTAGTCATGTTGTCCGCAACTACTGAGGTCAAAAGTGAGTCTATGCATCCTAGTAGTGCTAAGGATATTGCTGTCATGAAATAGGGCGCCATACGGGCAAGATCAAACTGCGTAAAAATTTCCCATCGGGGTGTTGGGAAACCTTCAGGAATTTGTGGGATTGGTTTGTAATCGAGGCCCAGGGCAACAGCACCCATGGAGACAATAAAAAGTGCCACCAACGTACTAGGAACTGCCGTAGTTATTCTCTTAAAGCCATAGATGATGATGATGGTCAAAAGAGCTAAAGACAACTCAAGTAGATTGGTGTTGTTCAGTGCTCTAGGCAATGCCGTAAGAGACCCATAAACTGATTTGGCCTTATCGCCAGCCAATAACTGGGCTTCGTTCAAGATGTCCTCATTAGTAATTTTCTGAGCCCTTAGCTGAGTTTCCGTAAAATCTTCTAACACCAAATAGCCTTCGCCTGCTTCGTCCTTGAGAATCTTTTCGAGCAGAACTTGCTCCGATTCAGCCTTAAAGGTATTGACATATTCAATGTCCTCCTTAGGATAGTATCCCAAGACTGGCAACAACTGGGTGGCCAAAATAATAACCCCAATGGCGGTCATGAATCCTGAGACCACTGGATAAGGGATGTAACGGATGTACTTGCCAATTTGAATGGCACCAAGGGCAATTTGAATTAATCCTGACAAGAAAAACACGCCTAAAATAGCGGGTAGAGCTACACTCAAATCTCCATCGTTGGCAGCAATAATGCTTGAAATAACTACCAAACTCACAGCAGTCATTGGCGCTGTTGGACCACTAATCTGGGTTGGCGTGCCACCAAAAATCGCGGCAAAAATACCAATGAAAATGGCCCCATAGAGTCCTGCGTCTGGACCCAGTCCTGAGGAAACCCCAAAAGCCAGCGCTAGAGGTAAAGCAACGATACCAGCTGTAATACCTCCAAAAAAATCACCTTTAAAATGTTTAAATGAATTCTTCATCGTACTCAATTTTTTACGTTTTTGTATTTGCAATCAAACTATGAAACTTGGGAAATTTTCCTTCTGAACTTGATTTTAAGCTTCTGGAGGAGGTGAAGTATTGTTGAGAAAACCACCAGAAATCTGCACTAAATGACCCTTTGGTGATAGTAGCTCTTGCGAATCACTACTGCGGAAAAATAGCCTTTGTGATGAGACTGGGCACTGATAGTCTAGGGTATTCTGCTCCAATTCCTTTTCGGGTTCCATGACCATAGAACGATTACTTTCATCTACCAGTTGGGAAAAGTGCTGAATTATGAAAGAAAAAAGAAATAAGGTTAAGAAGAAAATACTAAGGCCTTTTTTAAAATGTGTCATCGTTTGCGAAAATAACGAAAAGTGTCCATTTGGGCAAAAAGTTAAATCATTCAATTATTTATAAAATAAGCCCGATAACTAATGAAATGAAAAATTGTTAAGGTCAAAATGGCAAAATAAAATTAGATTAAGCGGTTTTATTGTAATTTGGTGCTTGAATTAATCACATAAACATTCACTCATGTTCTATATTAAATCCATTTTATCACTAGCGACACTGCTTATTCTGTCTGGTTGTGGTTTGGAAAAAACTCCTGATTATGTGCTGTTTTCTGGCACCATTCAAAACCCAAGAGGGGAAAAAGCTTTCGTTTCGGGAAGTGACTTTTCGCATGAATTACAAGTTAAAGAGGATGGCACTTTTAGCGACACCTTGCGTGTTACTCAAGGCTATTACTCCTTTTCTCACGCGGAAATGACCACAATTTTCTTAACTCCTGGAGACAGTCTTCACCTTGATATGGATACTGCGCAGTACGACGAAAGCCTTGTTTACTCGGGTACAGGTGCTGTCGCCAACAACTATTTGGCTAAAAAATATTTAGAAAAAGAAAAATTAACTGGTGACTACAAAGCCCTCTATTTGTTGGATGAGGCAGCTTATGTCAAAAAAAATCAAGACATCAAAGAGGCCTGCACCCTTCTGCTTGAAAACTTAAAAGCCACCGATCCCGAATTTGTTGAGATAGAAACCAAAAATTTGAATTATGAATATTTGGGTATGCTCCAGTATTATGAATCTTCACATGCCTATTATGCCGAGGATGCTGACTTCAAAGCTCAAGATTTTGTTACAGCGCCGTTAAAAGAAGTCGACTTTGACAACGATGCCGATTATATAACCTTTTCGAGCTACAAGAGTCTCGTCACTTCTGAGATGATGGACTACAACACCTTGATGAACCATCCAGAGACACTCGCGGCTGTGATTGCCCGCATCAAAGGATTGAAAAGTGAAAACATCCGCAATGGCTTGGCCAAAGCTTTAGGCGGTTATTTATCGCCTTCTTATGAGGGGGTTCAAGAGATCTATTCTGGTGTGATGGAAATCTCAACCAATGACGAAGAAAAGGCCGAGTTGACCGAAAAATATAACCGCATCAGCAAATTGTTCAAAGGTCAACCCGCTCCAAAATTCGACTATGTCAATTACGCCGGTGGCAAAACCTCTATGGACGATTTGGCTGGGAAGTACGTCTACTTTGACATTTGGGCTACTTGGTGCGGACCGTGCATCAGAGAAATTCCCTATTTGAAGGAAGTAGAAGAAAAATACCACGATGCAAATGTGCAGTTTGTCAGTGTTTCCATTGACCGTCTGGACGATTTTGAAAAATGGAAAACTTTTATTGCTGAAAAAGACCTAGGTGGTATTCAACTTTATGCCGATGGTGATTGGAAATCGAGCATCATTACTGATTATGCCATTGATGGCATTCCTCGGTTCATCCTTGTTGATCCTAGCGGCAATATTGTTAGTGCTGATGCACCTCGCCCTTCGAACCCAGCTCTTGTAGAACTCCTTGACGGTTTGGTATTCTAAATTTTGATTTGTTTCAATAAAAAAGCCCACCTCTCGGTGGGCTTTTTGTTGGATAAGGTTACAAAGTCTAATTGAATCTGTACTGCAAAGATATTTCATTAGTTTGGCCTGCGTCTGCTATTCCATTAGTTGTACTGGTTTCATAGACATAGCCCAGTTTAAGATTTTTCAGGGTTAGTTGAACAATGGCTGCCTGAGCTCCTGACGTTCTATATGTCGCTCCAAATCCAATAGCTTCACTCAGGTGTAACATTGCATTCATGTCGGCCGATGCTGGTGCTCCTGCCACATATCGCAATAACACGCTAGGTGTCAATCGCATGTTCTCATTGCTGATCAGTCCTCCAATAGAATTCAAAGGTAAGTCATAGCCTACTGCCGCATAGAAATGCGTTTTGTCAGTAGCCGCCGATACTACACCGTCCTTCTCTTTGGCTCTTTTGGTGTCCAATAACTTAGGTGCAGACAATGAAGCGTACCAAGACTTGTAGGTTAAATAGGCCCCCATACCAACATTGGGCATGAAGTTGTTAATCGAATTAATCGCTGGATCAGACATCACATCATAAGTCTCTAGACCAGAAGTATTGATGTTATAAAAATTACCCGAAGCTTTCAGTCCAAGATACAAATTCAGATCTTCTGACATCGGCAGATGATAGGAAAAATCAACCCCTACCATGGTTTGTGACTCCACAAAGGTCTTGTCTCCCATAATCGAAAATCCTAAACCTACCCGATTCCCAGATTGTGTACCGAAGGAAACCATCTGAGTCACTGGAGATTCCGCAATTTGCGACCATTGCTCGCGCATGGTGAAGGTGGCTTTTGTACCACCAACACCAGTTGCTGCAGGATTGAAAAAGTTCAAATGATCCCAATATTGAGTAATTAGTGATTCTTGTTGTGCAAAGCCTAGCCCTGAACTCAGGGCTAAGATTGCTATGATAATTTTAGTTCTATTTTTCATCTGTAATTTCTTAATAATTAACGTGAAATGTATAACCAACCCTGTAGGTCTACCGTGCCATCACCCTGCAGGTCGATCATGTAGTAATATGATGTTCCATCAGGCAAGTCACCTCCGTTTTTAGAAGTCCCTGTCCAGTTGTTCTGATAGTTTCTAGAAGCAAAAACTTCGGACCCCCAGCGGTTATACACTTTGATATCATGATTAGGATGATTTTCTATATTGTATATCACCCAGGCATCGTGAACTCCGTCACCGTTTGGCGAAATAGCAGTCATGACATTGACCTCAACAACATCGCAAACATCTCCCAAACCATCATAATCGCGATCTTCCTGATCAGGATTGTAGGTCATAGGACAGTTGTCCAAATCATCGACAACACCGTCGTTGTCATCATCATCATCGCAAACATCTCCTATACCGTCTCCGTCATTGTCTGCTTGGTCTGTATTGGCAATGGTAGGACAATTGTCCTCCAAATCTAACCAGCCGTCTTCGTCCGAATCACAGGCTCCTACCGTGACAACAGCCGTGGCGGTTGATTCATTACCAGAAGAGTCAGTGACGGTCAAGGTGACTGTGTTATCTCCGATCATACTGCAGTCAAATTGACTTGGTGAAATGCTCATACTAGCGATACCGCAGTTGTCCGTAGATCCATTGTCAATATCCGCAACAGTAAGCTCAACGAAAGGATTGAACCCAATTTCGATCTCCAAGTCCTGTGTCAAAACTACTGGAGCAGTGGTGTCTCTAACTGAAATAATCTGTAAATGAGTTACAAAATTCCCTGAAGGATCACTAACAGTCCAAAGCCTTTCTATATCATAATCATTGCCATTTTGGTTAATCAAAGTATCCTCAAAAGAAATCGTCACTTCATTCGTACAGATATTATCTACGGCCTCAACTATTCCAATCTCAACTGCCTCGTCGCAGGAAATGGTAACATCCTGTGGAACAACAGTAAAAATAGGAGGTAGGGTATCTTCCCCTTCATAATTCAAGACAGTAACGGTGATATTTTGAGTAGTTTGGTTTCCTGAGCTGTCGGTAATAGTCACTTCAACTATATTATCTCCAAGATGTGAACAATTAAACTCGGAAATATCAAACTGCGTAGAATCAGGAATGACAAATGACCCGTCAATAAGATTTCTTCCTGCTGCTATACCGCGCAGGCTTCCGAAATCTCCTTCATATAACACTTGTATTGGTCCCGAACCATCTATTGGTGCTTTTAATATATGATCTAATCCCCATCCATCGCCGAAAGCTACCCAATAAAGGAAACCATCTGCAATATCGACATGATAGCCATAATCAAAATCTAAGGGGAGAGTTGATGGGTCGTAAAGTAAAACGGGGGGCGAACTGGCATCGGCCGGAGAAGAGTAAATTGAGGCGGAACCATGCTCTACCCAAAATAGCGTTTGAGAAGCTTCGTCAATAACAACCCCACGAGCTTCACCAACTGTATCAATATAGTAATAATCTAGATTTGTACCATCGGTACCCACTTTCCCAATTCCCCATGAGTTGGCTTGAGCAACATAGTATAAGGTATTTGTTGAACGGTCCAAGGTAATCCCTGCAATAACATCGCCATAGGTGCCATCTGAAACAATAGTCTCGGCCATTCCAGTGACCATATTTGCTTTGTACAAGTCTTGATCAGAGGTATAGTATATGAACTCTCCATCTATTTCAAAATCATGTCTTTCAGACCCTTGAGTGCTTCCTGGAACAACGGTATTTGAGTTATCTATCAAGTCTACAACTCTTACTTGTTCACCTTCACCATTTCCATAATAAAACTTTTGATTTTGCTCATCTACTTCAATTCCAACAAAAACATCAGAGTTATCGTATATTACTTCTGGTTCCGATGAGCCGTCTTTAGATCCTCTATAAAGCTCCCCATTTAAGTTTGCAAAATATATGTAAGGAGAAGGGGAGCTGATCGAAATTCCGTCCAAATCACAATTGTCGCTAGTAAAAGTAATTACCTCAGATGCGGAAATGGTCGCTTGACCATTTTCATCTAATACAATTGTTACATCTTGAACCTCGAAAGTTGGGCCAATAGGGTCAATTACCGTTAGGGCTGCTATTGCGCTGGCACTATTTCCAGCACAATCAGTAACTACAACAGTCACGTCTGCAGTTCCTATCCACGAACATAAATCAGGATCAGTCTCAAAAGAAAATGAAATTGGATTATCGTCCGTTGTACCGTTGTCAAAACTCGAGGCGCTAAAATCTGATGGCACACCTTGTTCATCCAAGGTAACGGTTACACTTTGTAATGAGACTACTGGAGCAGTCTCATCAGTGTAGTCACAATTTGTGCTTCTTATGTAAGAAAACCCGCCGCCTTCTCCAGCTTCAGTCCAACTGGTAAACATAATGTCTAAGTAAGCATCATCTTCTACAAGATAAAGAACCGCCTCTTGTCCAACCATCCCCGGGGGGTCCCAGTCATGCCAGTCTAACCATCTTTTACCTCCTGTAAGTTGCCCATTACAGAATTCTATAGTGTTATTAGGGTGTGTAAGGAAGTTCGACGTATTTCCCCAAAACCACAGAGTACCTGAGGGCGATATATCCCAATTATAAGAACTTTCTTGATTAACATTGTATATACCTTGTTGATTTTGACGCGTTATCCATACAGTTTCTGTAATACGATCTTGGTTTTGTTCAAGATTAAAATCGGCATAGTCTAATTTTTCGAAGGTTATTGGATTGCCAGTCCAAATGTTGAGATCTTCATAAGTAATTTCATTATTGTCATTAACAACAGTTGAAAATTGGTTAAGAGTACTTCTGGTATAAGAAAAGCCGCCCCCATTGTTACCACCCGTCCAAGATGTTAAGGTAACATCCAAATAAAGATTATCGGAAATAAGGTGCAAAACCAAAGGAATTCCGATAAACGATTGAGGACTATTTTCAACAGTATTTACAAAAGTGTCAAAATTAAGTAGAGGCAATATATCTGTTGAACCAACTGCCCACTCAGTATCAGATGGAGCTCCAGCACTGTAGGAACTTTCGTTAGCAATATTAAAAATAGATTGAGTATCCCCGCGGGTCAGTATCACACTATCTGTAATATAATCCTGATTTTCTGGCAGGGTCCAATCAGCATAATTTGACTTAATAAAGTTGATGGCGTCCCCTGTCCAAATTCGAGGGGTACTTCTTGTATACGCAAATCCACCTCCATCTCCATTCTGAGTCCATTGTGTGAATGTAATTTCGAAATAAACATCATCCAAAACGCTGTAAACAACGTAAGTTTGACCTACTGACCCAGGAGGATACCAATTTACCGCATCAGCCCAAGATTCAAAATTCAGTGAACTCAAATCCATTTGTAAATTACCTTGAGCCCATAAGGTTCCTGCTGGTCCCGAATTGAAATTTGTTTGAGATACTGGATTAAAAAGCCCTTCTTGATTTCCTCGAGTTATCCATAAGTTATCAGTAATTCTGTCTTGATTGACTGCTGTAAAAGGATCTGCGTAATCACATTTAAAAAACTCAATAACAGGTCCATCCCAAATAATTTGTTCAGGGGATCTTAAAGCTGGGGGTGTTCCAAAGCCATCCAAAGGGGTAGATGGGCTAAATCTGACGGCATCATCATTTAAAACAAAGCCCGTACTATTGCGTGCGATTAATGTTGAAGCTACACGAGGATTGCCTCCTTGTATTCCCATTGTTGAGGTACGGCCAGCCAGATTAAAAAAGTCTGTTTGAATATCGATTTGTTGTGAAGTTTCATGCAACAATACTTGGGTTGAAACTGAGGAAATATTATTACAGCACTCTGCAACGTTCTCAAAACTCATGACTAAAGTTCTGTTGGGAGCCGTACCTATAGTTTCATAATAAATGGCTCCATTACCTCCCGGAGGATAGAGATCGGTCCAAGCAAAAGCAATAATATCACCCCACCCGTTGTCAGGGAGATTTCTTCCAGAGCAACAGCCGCTACTGGTCGTTGGTGTAAATGATATAAAACCATTCGACGAAATGTAAAAATCTGAGTAGGTAGTACCGTAAAACTCAAAATCAAATCCAATTGGAAGCGCTCCGCTAACGGAGTCATCAGACAAATAGACCGAAGATCCAGTGGATGAAATATCGGTCCAATTGTATGGTATTGTGGCATCTACATTGTAGGAGTTGGTAATAGGTTCATGCGGATCAGTGGTTTGAGTATAAAATCTTGAAGATGGATCTGAAAAACCCGTTGGTGTTCCATTGTAAATTCCTTCTCTGAGAACTATAACTTGGTTGGCCATAGACACCCCATTGCCCTCCCAAGCATCCCCGGGATCAGTCAAGCAAATCCCCAACATATCGGTCACTTCACCACCATAGGAAACGGTGACCACATCATCGCCATCAAATGTGAATGGATAGGAATAAAACATGGATCCGTTATTTTCTGTAATGATCCTCAACTGATAAGTATCATCTGTATCGACAGTAGTATCCGTTCCAATGACCAGGACTGCATTGGGAAGTAAAGTCCCCTCAGAAATAGTAAACTCAGCGGCACAATCTGCTCCGTCGTGTCCAATAGAAATCACCAAATTATTAGTTGAAAAATCTAAAAGATTCCCGGAATTATTCCAAATTTCAATCCCGTTTGGAGCACTTCCTGCATTTGTTTCTACGTATTGACTAATCACCTGTCCTAACGAACTTTGAAAGCCAAAAAATAGAAGAAAATAAGTTAATTTTTTAAAATTTCGAATCATATTAGATTTATTTAAATGATTTTGTAAGTAGTGATGTTAATATTCCAAATTTAAGATAATTATATTGATTTTATCAAACAATATTCACATAATTCTTGAATAAATTTAACCAGAGCGTACAAGAAGCAATGAATTTTTTGGGAGATTGAGGTAAAAATGGCCGTCAATTAAATTGTTACTTTAAATCTGTGACATTTCGAAAAAGGAAGAATTATATATCTATAAATCAATGTTTTACATCTACTTATTTGACGTGATTTCTAAAGTGAAGATTTTTATAAATACTATCCTAGCGCAGCTTGTAGGACACCATGACTCCTGCCCGGTAGGGAAACCATTCGCCACTTTTGTTGAAGTTTTTTGTGCCGTCATATCTCTCGCCAGTGGAAATCGAATAGCCTTTGTAATATCCCTGATGAGACCCTCCACCGACAAAGCAATCAAGCATGATTTTTTCATTTATCGGGACTTGATAGCCCAATGTTCCTCCGAAAACCAGCCCAAAACCCTTCTGATACTTATCGGAATTGATATAGTTCCACTTTTGAAGGTTATAGGCCGTTCCACCGACATGCCCTCCGAAATAGAAGCCGTTGTGTTTTGAACTAAAATGATGACGGTATTCAACAATCGCCAAAACAAATTGTCTTGGTTTTCCTTGAATGGATTTCCACGGCGACCCCATGATGTCAAATTGAACGGTCGAAAACTCTCCCACCCCTTTTTCAATTCCAATGTGAGGTAGTCCTAATAGGGTGGACATGGCGTTGCCTTTAATGTAGGTTTGGCCAACGGTGTTGCCTGTTGTCATCAACAAAGCCGCCAAAGCAATTAGGTTTCGGATCAACAAACAGGTATTCCCAATTCGAGCCATAGAATGGGTTTTTGATGATCAAAGATACGCCTTCAAATTGAGACAATCTGTTAGCCAGAAATGAAATCAGATTGGTTATTGGAGTATTTTATCGTTTGGTTTCCATGGCATTATAAATTCTGAGGATGGTTAGTCCAAAGAGAACGCTAGAAACAATTAGCAAAATGTTGGCCAATCCAGTAGTGCCGAAAGACAATCTTATTAAAATTGTGCAAATTACAAATCCTGTATTTCTAACGAGTTGACTGTAGCGCTCCGTATATTGAAAAGACAACAACAAAATAAACACATCAGCCAGAATGAGTATGGTAAAAAATTCATTGTAAAATACGGCATTGATATCGGGTAAAACCGTCTCATTGTGAGGCACGCCAAAAAGTACACCAAGCCAATTGACAGCGGAATAGATTGAAGTTATAATCAATACGGGGAGTAGGATTAAACTGATGGCCTTTTTTGAACTCACAAAACGTTTTAACCTCTCGTTGACGGGAACCTTGGGCAGTTTTTTCTGATAATAGTTGAAAAGGAATATTAAAAAATAGATCAACAGGACCCCTAACAAGTCATAAATGAGTTGTCGATTGGCGGCTTCGTCAAGCCAATTCACATTCAAATCAATTTTCGGAATGTCTCCAAAAATACGACGAATGAGAATTAGAGAAATGATTTCAAATTGTTTGGACACTGCTGTGGTAAAAGAACGGGGCAAGTAGACTATCAAAAGGTATATTTCATAGACCAGAATGATAGAAAAAGGAGTGTATATGGCTGAGATTGGATCGTCCAACAATTGCGATTCGAGTTCAAAGTGAAAAAGATGGAACTTTTTGGAATAAATGAGCACAAGATGTAGCACAAATCCAAATAGCGACAACCAAAGTGTGACTCGTTCAATCAATTTTTGATTGACTTCAGAGAATATTCTGCCGAAAAGTGCGTCAAAGAATGATAGTGTCCTGCTCATGATTCGGTTTGTTTGTAGGTAGGGTCGAACATTGGAGAAATGGAGCAGCTGTATTCAAATGTAAACCATTAAAGTCTAATAATTAGCTCAATAGCTCAAAAATTGAAAAAAAGAAAAGGCACTTTTCTATTATTTGTAAGTTTGCCAAACAAATACCGCTATGAGCTTCCGTCTGAAAATTGTGATGCTTGCTTCAATAACCTTTTACACGACTATGGGACAGAAATATGAAACACAACCATTTCGAGTCGTCAAAAACTTGCAAGGCCTTGAAATAAGGTATTACCCCCCTGTAATGAAAATTCAATCGGACAACAACTTTGGCGCTTTGTTTGGTTACATTTCTGGCAAAAACCAAGACAAGGCCAAAATAGCCATGACAACCCCAGTTTACATGAAAGATTTTGATGGACAAGAGGTTATGGAGTTTGTTTTGCCCAATTCGTTTAAGTCCGTTAACACTCCAGCACCCGAATCTCCAGGAGTTAGGGTGTTTGAATCCAAACCAGGCTATTTTATTGCGATTGGCTTTGGGGGTTACGCCAAAGAAAAATCCAAAGTAAAGCAAACCGAAAGGTTAATTGCATTGGCCAAGCAACACCAGTTGAAGCTCATTGGCAAACCCCTGTTATTGGTTTATAACTCTCCCTTTCGATTCTTCAATCGCAAGAATGAAATGCTTTTTGAAATAGCCTATCAGGAATAGCGCATTAGAGCGGATCGTTTTAACCGAAGAATTGTCTTTTCAACTAATGCTCAGGTTGCGTTGACCTTAGTTTGGCCAGCATCTGAAATTGTAATCTCACCCACCCACATGCACATGCATTAGGTGGCTTTAATTTGGTTTAATTCTTTAAATGACATTTTAGTTATTTTTATCCAATCATATTTTTTTTACCCAATAGGGATACTTAGCTTTATCCTTTATGAAAACAAAGGCCAAACTGAGCAGGCAAATGGGGCTCATCGCTGTTATTGCAACAGGGGTGTCGTCCATGGTTGGGGCATCCATTAACGTGGTGCCCTTTATGATTCACAGAAGCGTGCCTTCTATTGGGCCTTATGTGCTTTTGGCTTTTGTATTTGCCGCTATTCCGGCGTTGTTCGCTGGTTTGGCCTATGCCATACTGTCCTCGGCCATGCCAAGGGCTGGAGGTAGTTATCTCTACGCGAGCAGAGGGCTCAATCCCTATTTGGGATTTGTGGCAAGTTTTTCTCAATGGTTTGGACTATCTATAGTGATAGGTGTCATTGCCTATATTTCCATTCCGTTTTTAAGAGACATCGCCTATAGTGCTGAGTTCTTTTGGATATCGGATTTTCTTGATCAACCTTGGATCAGAGTGGGGCTGGGATTGAGTTTAATCTGGAGCTTTGTTTACCTTAATATTAAGGGGATCAAAGCCTACACCAAGTTGCTCATCCCTATGGTCATCGTCATATTTTGTCTGGGTAGCATTGTTATTTTTTCTGGGCTTTTCTACAATACCTCCGACTTTTTGGATGCCCTTGAAACCAAAGAAAATATGGTCCACCTGATAACTCCAGATCCTGAATTTGAGTGGTCGGTATTTTTATCTGCCGCAGCCATATTATTTTCTAGTTTTATCGGATTTGATGCCATTGCCCAGACAGGAAGCGAAGCCAAAAATCCCACTAGGAATCTGCCATTAGCCATACTAGTGGCTATTATAGGGGTTGGATTGTTTTACTTTCTTTTTACGGCCTCCGTCTATCATATAGTACCTTGGAGCTATGTAGCCGAACAAGCCTTGCAAAAAGACATCACCGCTCCGGGGTTGCTCAGTTTGATACTGCCCAGCGGACTGGATATTCTCATTTTATTTGGTGCGGCAGTAGCCCTAATCAATGACCTTCCTGCCATGTTGCTTTCTGTCTCTCGTTTGATGTTTGCTTGGGCTAAAGACGGTATTTTTCCTGAAAGTATCACTGCCATTCATACCAAGAATAATACCCCATACATTGCCCTCATTGTGGCGGGACTCATGTCTAGCGTTGGGGTTTTGGGATCGCATTTTGCAGGTGATTTTTTTCTTGGCATTGACATCATGGTCACTTCCATGTTGGTCAATTTTCTATTGATGTGTGTCACTCTACTGACCATCAAACGCCGAAATCCTGAGCTGTCAAATGACATCACAATTTTGAAAAACAGGGGACTTCAACTCTTTGTTGGATGGGCAGGCGTGTTTTTTTTAACGGGATTTTTAACCATACATTTATATAAAGATATGAGCAGTACTGTCACAGCATGGTACTTTCACTCCACCTATGTTTGGCTCATGGTCATGGGAATGGCGAGTTTAGTATTCCTCTACAAATGGGTTAAACTGAGAAAACAACATGGCTCAATGGGAGATCATTTTAAAACTTTACCAACCGAATAAGCATGAAAAAACAAGCCCATTTGTCGACGAGCCTCTCCGTACCCAGATTGATCATCGGGCTATGGCAAATTGCAGATATGGAAAAGGAACGTCAACTCAATCCCCTTGATACCGCTGCCTTCATGAACAAGTATGTTGACGCTGGATTCACTGCTTTCGATATGGCCGATCACTATGGGTCGAGCGAAATCATAGCCGGAGTTTGTAAAAACAATCATCCAAACAGTTTGAGCATAAATTTGTTTACCAAGTGGGTTCCAAAGCCAGGGTCAATTGATAAAAATGAGGTCAGGAAAGCCGTTCAAACTGCCCTTGATCGCATGCAACAAACCTCCCTGGACATGATGCAGTTTCATGCCTGGCACTATCCCGATCCAAGCTGGTTAGATGCTCTGATTTTCTTGAAAGAATTGAAGGAAGAAGGACTGATCCGACACATAGGGGTAACCAATTTTGATGCACATCATTTGAGAATTGCACTTGGCCATGGCATTCCTATAGTCAGCAATCAAATATCTCATTCGGTGATAGACCGTCGAGCTTTGGGCGCCATGAAAGAAGTTTGCGAACAATACAACGTGAAACTTTTGGCCTATGGCACATTGGCAGGAGGGTTTCTTTCTGACCGGTGGTTGGGACGAGACGAACCTGCCATGAAAGAATTGCAGACTTGGTCGCAAATGAAATACAAGCGGTTTATCGACGCCACGGGAGGATGGCAAAAATTTCAAAATATTTTAAAGGCCTTAGACCATATCGCTCAAAAACACCAGACTTCCCTTGCCAATATTGCGAGCCGATTTGTGCTCGAAAACCCAAATGTAGCAGCGGTAATTGTCGGCGCGAGACTTGGTGAAAACGCCCATATCGCAGACCACCAAAAGCTATTGGAACTCGTATTAGATGAATCGGAGGTGAACTCGATTGAAGAGGCCATTGCTCAACTTACCCCCGTTCCCGGAAATTGTGGCGACGAGTACCGCAAGCCACCATTTTTGACTGCTTCAGGTGACCTCAGCCATCATTTGGACAAGATTCCACGAGTGTACCAGCCTGTGAGCATGTCCGAACAGCGTGAACAAGTGTACAGCGGAACAGTTTGGGAAGGTTTTGCCGGCTATTCTAGAGCTGTTAAAAAAGGTAATCGCATTTTGGTTTCTGGAACCACCGCCACTCATGGCAATTTATTGGTAGGAGGCCATGACGCAGGTGCGCAAGCGCATTTTGTCATAGATAAAATCGAAGCAGCCATCGAATCCTTGGGAGGTTCGCTAAAAGATGTCGTTAGAACACGAGTGTTTGTCAACAACATCAATGACTGGGAAGCCGTGGCTCGTGCCCATGGCCACCGCTTTAAAGGTATAGACCCCGCTAATACCCTTGTCCAAGCCCAGCTTGTCGGTGAAGGTTATTTGGTAGAAATTGAAGCCGAAGCCATGCTCGACTCCTAAAATCCTCTGTTTATTTCTTGAATTTGACCCATTCTTGGCGCTCGAACTGAGTTACGGCTTTTTCGAATTCCTTAACCAATTGTTCGGCCAGATCAACTCTCTTCCAATCTTGAACTGAAGGAACCGTCATCCGTGATGAACTCGCCTTGAGGGCTTGTTCAACGGCTGAATAGGCAGTTATTTTTGAACTCTGCCATGCCCCGACCTGTCGGTCGACCGGTTTGTCCAAAGCCAATAGATTGAGCGCAGTCAATTGGGACTGTAAGTTCTTTAATACCGTTTTGCTCTTTTCATTTGTCGCACGCCTCTGTTCCAAGGCATCTTGCTTTTCCTTTATCTCCTTATTCCATGCTTCGGTTTTTCCCAACAAGTAGGACAACTTCACCACCTGATCATTCACCGCTTTTTGATAGCGATACAATTCCAAGTCTACAGTATTCTCTATTTCAAAACGAGGGTCGGCAACGATCTCAACAGTACTCAAGCTGGTTTGGCCTCGGTATTGGAACTTGAGGGTATAAACCCCTGGGAGAACAGGAATCCCGCGGGATTCTTCATGCACCCAAGATCCGGGAAGATAGGTTGGTTTTTCATCCAAATTCCAGATCAAATAATTCAACCCTCTGTTAAGCCCTGTTCCTGAAACGGTATTGACGAACTGTCCTTTGGCGTCCTCTATGGTAACCGTGATGGAATCATTTTCTTGAGGTTCAGTAGCAAGAAATACTGGTAATTCGGCCTTTTGAAAAACCCTGTTCTCGCCTTCGAAAGTCGTGTGAAACCCTGTCCAAATATTCCCAGGAGGCGCAATAAATAACCCTTTGACTTGGACCACCTCATTGACCGGCAAAGCCGTTATACTTTGAGTCGGTTTATTGGCCATAAGATACCGCAGGCTGGTTAAGTCGTCCATTACCCAAATAGCTCTGCCAAATGTCCCTATTACTAAAGCAGATTCCTTTTCTTGAATGACCAAATCCATGGTCGAAACACTCGGAAATCCGTTTTTAACTTGAGTCCAATCGTCACCTTGATTGGCACTCATCCAAAGGCCGTTTTCTGTGCCCAAAAAGAGCAGGTTTGGTTCTACAGGATCTTGGACAAACGACAAAGCATAGCCTTTGACGTCCATATTATCGACTACTCTAAACCAAGTTTCTCCAAAGTCATCTGTTCTGAACAAATAGGGTGCATAGTCTCCTTGACGGTAATTGTTAACGACCAGCCAAGCCGTTTGCTCGTCGTAGCGAGAGGCATGAATACGCGCAATCCAAGACCCTTCAGGTAGGCCCTTTACGTTGGCTGTCAAATTAGTCCAAGTTTTGCCGGAGTCACGGGTCAAATGCACCTGGCCGTCGTCGGTTCCCACCCAAAGGAGGTTCTTGTTCGAATGACTGGGAGCAATAGCCAAAATACTGTTGTAGTTTTCTGCACCTGAGATGTCCAACGTCAACCCACCGTAATCCCCCTTTTGATGTTCCGGATTATTCGTAGACAAATCAGGAGAAATGATGGTCCAATTGGCGCCTTTGTCGACCGATTGATGCACATACTGTGAGCCATAATAAACTGTGTGGTCATCGTGGGGATCTTTGGCAAATCCAGCATTCCAATTGAAACGCAAAGGGGCATCAATCTCGGTTGATTGTGGCGCAATGCTTTGGTAATAACCACTTACTTTATCGTATCGGTACAAATCGCCATTTTGGGAAGTTCCAAAACCAAACCGCGAATTGCCTTTATCGGGTGAGATGTAAAACCCATCTCCACCAACCAAGTACTGCCAGTACAAGGTGCGAATTCCTCCTCTTTTCCATGTATAGGCAGGACCAGACCAATTGCCATTGTCTTGCATGCCGCCATACACGTTAAAAGGCGTGTCGTAGTCCACATTGATGTGATAGAATTGGGCCACAGGAATATTTTCAGGAAAATACCAACTCGCACCGTGATCATAGGTGATGCCCAAGCCGCCATCGCCGCCAATAATAAAGTGTTGAGCATCCTTGGGGTTGATCCACATGGCGTGAAAATCGGCGTGGATGCCTTTGGTTTCATCGGCAGGAATCATCGGTTTGGGGTCAAAATTCTTGCCTCCATCATAACTCACCGACAGTGGTTGATAGATGTTGTAGAGTCGGTCGGGATTTTCGGAATCGACGGCAAGGTCTTGAAAATAGAAAGGCCGATTGTTGGTGAATTTTGGGTTGTCATTGATGACCACCCAAGTTTGTCCGCCATCCTCACTGCGGTAAAGCAAATTTTTCTGTGCTTCTATTTTTGCATACATGCGGTTAGAGTTGCTCGGTGCTATGGCCAATCCTATTCTTCCCAATTCTCCCTTGGGAAGTCCAGAGCTAGAGTCCAATTTTTTCCATGACAAGCCCCTGTCGCCACTATAGTACAAGCCAGAACCAGGGCCTCCAGAGACAAACGAAAAAGGGGTTCTTCGGTGGTCATACATTGCAGCAAACATTCTATTAGCGTTATTTGGATCGACCACGAAGTCTCCAATACCAGAGGTGCTGTTGGTGTACAGCACCTTTTCCCAATGTTGTCCTCCGTCAGATGTTTTGTATAGCCCGCGATCTTCATTGGGGGTAAATGGATCACCCAATGCACCGACGAAAACAGTCTGATCATCCAAGGGATCAATCCAAATGCGGTGGATGGTTTTTGTTGCTTCCAACCCCAAGTGTTGCCAAGTTTTTCCTCCGTCATTACTTTTGAATATTCCCATTCCCAAATTCATAGAATTACGGGGATTGCCTTCTCCAGTGCCTACCCAAATCACTTTTGGGTCACTTTGCTGAATGGCCAATGCGCCAATATTTTGAGTCGGTTGTTCATCAAAAACAGGAGTCCAAGCCGAACCGCCATTTTCCGATTTCCAAACCCCACCAGAAGCAGCCCCGACAAAAATGATTTTCGGATTGGAGACTACGGCATCAATAGCCGTGATTCGTCCGCTCATATTGGCAGGGCCAATGCTTCGAATTTTTAAATTCTCGAGATCACCGAAATCCGAGTGCTGTGCATTAACAGTAAATGCAGAGATCAAAAAAAATGAAAGTAGAATACGCATAAGTTTAAACCGTTTTCTGGTCTTTACAATATAGTTATATTTTGTTACTTTTATAAAGTATATTTCAAAGCCTTACTTTACTTAATATCAGAGGCTCGAAATATTTCTTAATTCCTTTTCATGAAAAATTGCGGTCTTTTATTCATCCCGATTATGGCACTAATCTTCCAATCCACATCTGCTCAAGATCAATACAATGCTTCTCAAAGTGCCTCAGAACTTATTCAACTGTTTGACGATTGGCGTTCTTTTGAGCAACCGCCATTACAAAATGGGATTCCTGATTATTCTCAAACAAGTTTTGACAAGAGATGGCCTCAATTTCAGGCTCTTAAAACCCGTTTAGAAAATCTTCCCAAGGAACAATGGCCGACCAGTCAGCAAATCGATTGGCACATCCTTTGGGCAGAAATGAATGGTTACATCTTTAACTATAAGGTTTTGAAACCATGGGAAAGAGATCCTGCCTTTTACAAATCCATCTGGAACGATCAAAGTGACGTTCCAGCCCACGAAGGACCAACACATCATGCGGTCACTGAGGTTTGGCATTACAGCTTCCCTTTGGATCAAGCTTCTTCCAAAAAAATGGTCGCCTCTATACAAATCATTCCGGGGTTGTACGCTCAAGCCAAGAAGAATTTGACTGGCAATGCCCGTGATTTATGGATCGCTGGAATCAGAGATCACCAGGGTCAGTACCAGGATTTGGAAGCGCTTTTATTGGCTCCTGGTGTTGGTCAAAACACCGCCCTAGTATCGGTCATTCATGAAGCGATGAAATCTACTGAGGATTTTGTTAACTGGCTGACCAAAGAAGGCAGAACCAAAACTGGGTCATCAGGCATTGGCAAAGAAAACTATACTTGGTATCAGCAGAACGTGCATTTAGTGCCCCTCACTTGGGATGATGAAGTAATGATACTCAAACGCGAGCTTGCACGCGCATGGTCTAGTTTGAAATTGGAAGAACATCGCAACCGAAAACTGCCTCCTATGAAGGATGCGGATTCTGAAGAAGCTTATCAACTTTTGGCGGAAAGTGCTGCCAAAGAATTTCTGGATTTTTTAAAAGACAATGACATTGTCAGTGTAGAAGATTATTTTGCGCCTGCTCTAAATCCTCATCTGGGTCGATACATTCCTGTTGAAAAAAGGAACTTTTTTTGGATAACGGCCCACTATGACCCCAAACCATTATACTCACATTTTTACCATTGGTTTGAACTGGCACGAATGGAGCAAGATCCTCATGAAAATCCCATCAGGAAAAACGCCTTATTGTACAACATTTTTGACTCGAGAAATGAAGGCTTGGCAACCGCCGTCGAAGAAATGTTCATGCATGCAGGTTTATATGACAACAGCCCGCGATCTCGCGAGATCGTTTATATTCTAATTGCCCAGAGAGCCGCCAGAGGATTGGGATCATTATATGCCCATGCCAATATGATGACCATGGAAGAAGCCGGTAAAATTCATTCGGAATACACGCCAAGAGGTTGGATGAAAACCGAAAAGGACTTATTGATTTTTGAACAGCAACTGTACCTCAGACAGCCTGGCTATGGCACCAGTTATATTACTGGCAAATATTTACTTGAAGAAACAATGGCGGAAGTCGCTCGAGTGCAAGGTCAAGATTTTACGCTAAAGCAATTTTTTGATTCCCTGACCAGTTTAGGCAATATGCCGATATCCTTGGGAAATTGGGAAATGACAGGATCGGGCGAAGCCTTAAACCAAATAACCTCATCGTACAAAGAGCTCGAAGAGGGTCAATAAATCCAAAATTTATTGGGATTTTGCCATTTGGCTTGATAGGTCAGAAGACCTCTATTTTCCATCTTCTGACATATTTAAGTGATAATCCGATCAATACGTCTACTTTCGCCAAATGATAGTGACCTTAATTCGATTTTTTTCTGGGATTTCCCACATGATCTACGGTGCATTGGCCCTGTTCATGCCTTTTTATATTGAGGAATTTACCAGATATGGTTTTTCTGACTACAGAATCGCCATAGCCTTGGCTCAAATCATCGGAGGAGTTGGACTTTTGCTGCCCAGTCCCTTTATGAAAATCAGAATAGCCAGTGCAGGACTGTTGCTAGTGATGATGGGAGGCGCCCTCCTGACACGCATCTCTATTCAAGACAGTTTGGAAAAGTCTTTGCCTGCTTTGGCTTATTTATTAATAAATTCAATTATTTTTATAAACAGTATAAAAAAAATCAAATGAAAAACATAAAACATCTTCTCATGTTGGTCGTATCTGCGGTGGTACTCAATGTGTGGTTTTTTCGCTTCAACCGTGAAACGATTTATAGGGGTGGCAAAGCCACCAATATGATAGAAGAATTTGCTGCCTACGGACTGGGCGAAAATCTGGTCTATTTGGTTGGTGGTCTTAAAGTTTTGGCTGCCTTGGGGCTTCTTGTAGGTTTTGTTTACAAAAAGGCCATCATGCCTTCAGCGGCCTTAATGGCAGTGATGATGTTGGGGGCTATTGGAATGCATTTCAAGATATGCGACGCTGCAATCACCTATTTGCCAGCAGGCTTGATGTTGACTTCGTGCTTAGCCATACTGTATCTTCAGAAAAAAACGGCATAGTCTAATTAGACCGAAATGCAATAACCTCCGTTCAGGCAAAGCTATTGAGTAGCTTTGTGTGTACAGTCATGACCTTTAGTTTGTTGCCAAAGTCATGTTAGCCTAGTCAATTGGGATATCTGGTTTGGACAACACCCTTGAAACTTCCTCCTTTGGTAATTTTGCTACAAATAATAATCTTGGGGTAAAATAACTGCTGTCATTGAAGGTTTCAATGATAATCCCTCTACTGTTAGTGCTGTGCATCATTTCTATACGTTCTCCGTCCACCTTAGTAACTAGGGCAACATGACCCACTCTGTCGCTTTTTCGACTTCGGCCTTGAAAAAACATCAAATCACCTTGCTGAAGTTGATCAATCGTGGTTTTTTCAACAAAATTGGCCTGACTGGCAGACGTTCTTGGCAAATCGACTCCAAACTCCTGATACACGTGCCTAACAAATCCCGAGCAGTCCAAACGACTGCCGTCCGCAATCTGAAATCGGTAAGGTTTGCCCAAATAGGTCTTTCCAAAATTGATGATAGAATCGATCCTTGAAACTGGCGCATCAAGCTCTATTGGATCAATTTGACGGACCAAACTATCCATGGCTATGGCCGTTTCTACCATATTTTGAGCGCTGACCGTTGAGACCGTAAGGAGTGCCGCGAGCGTTAAACCGATAAAAAGTCTTGTACTCATTGAACTTTGTGATAAACTTAAATAAAATATTCTGTTTTAGCTAATTAATACAATCAATTTTAAAAAACAACTGTATTAAAGTAATTCCAAAATTAAGCATGATTGAAACAAAATGATAGAGCGGCCTGGATGCACCTGCTCAATACATTCCATGACCAAGGTGCCAAGGATCTCAGAACAATAAGTGACGTTTAGTTGCAGGTCGATCCTAATCTGTAGAGATAATATGGATTTTGCGATTGAACCAAGACCCTATCGCCATCGCAGTCAAATGTGAGTGGGGCAACCAATTCGTTCCCAAAATTTAAATCAATCGTCAGAATACCGTCTTCAAAGGTATAGTTGTTTGTTCCGGGAATGTGGTTTCCATCACCCGCCTCAAAAGATTCATATTGAGCTTGGCAGTCCCCTTCAACACAATAGTAGGTGTAACGGATTCCACTTTCAAAGATGTACATGGTATTTAATCCGACTTCATAAAGCCATTTACCTTCAATGGTATAATTTTCGGGAAGGATTTGAGCATCCTCTTCACTGCTACAAGCAAAGACGAATAAAGCAGAAAGTAAGAGTAGTTTTCTCATTTTGAAGGAGTTGTTTAAGTAATCTTAACGAGATTAAGCTAATAAAACCAATTATCGCATAAAATCAACAAAATATTGCTCCTAAACGATTGAACTAAAGGGAATGAGTGCCGAAAAGAAGTGGCTGAATTAAAAGGAGAGGATATGCCGCTAGGTTAAAGAGCACAAAAAAAGGCTCACATCACTGCAAACCTTTTGTTTCTGTTGCTCCCCCTATACTTCGAAGTTGCAGCCCTCCGAGGGAAGTGGTTAATTACTCTAAGGAGATTTTTTTAAATCTTTAAAGAAATACGTCACCCCAAAAGACCAATAGTCATTTTCAATACCATAGTCCTTAAAGGTGTCTTGGTTAAGACCTAATGTCTTTTGAATGTAAAAACTCAGATGTCCTGTTCTGTAACCCACGCCAAAAATACCATCAAAAGAGGTTTTCTTAAGCTCCTGTTTTGTGTCTGCCGCACCTGTTTCCATTTCAACTTCGTTGAATAGATTCATTTGTAGCCCCGCATTTAGGGTGATGCCAAAAATTTGAACACAGTCAGTACCCCAATCTGTGTAGTAG